>ENA-OQOA01000709-OQOA01000709.1-human-gut-metagenome-genome-assembly--contig:-NODE-709-length-12958-cov-2.923545_pt1 | contig 12958 bp, 13 predicted proteins | sample MGYA00242633_ERZ504888 | MGnify/ENA primary metagenome ERZ504888 (study PRJEB26092, sample SAMD00036372) | human gut metagenome | host: Homo sapiens | study: EMG produced TPA metagenomics assembly of... | reverse complement strand
TTACAGAAAAGATGGATGAGATCAGCAGGATGCGCCATGATATGAGACACCATCTGCGCACCATCATGTCTTACACCCAGCAGGGAAAATATCAGGAGATGATGGAATACCTGCAGGAGTATGCATCCGTTATAACAGAAGAGGAAAAAGCTAAATCTGTTATTGCAGAAACATGGCCGTAGATGCAGTGATCCATTTTTATGCAGGAGAACTGAGGAAGAAAGGGATTCCTTTTGAATGTGATATGATGCTGCCACAGAATATTGGCATTTCAGATACAGATCTGTGCAAAATATATGGAAATCTTCTGGAAAATGCCGTAGATGCAGTAAAAGATCTGTTGCCGGAAAATAAGCCTTATGTAAAGATGCTTACAAAGGTTAAGAACAAGAAGCTTCTGATAGAGATTTCAAATCCATATTCCAATGAAATCCAGCGAAGAGAAAAAGTTTTTTATTCAACAAAGCATGAAGGCTTTGGAATCGGAACAGCGTCTGTAGCAGAAGTGGTACAACGAATGGGCGGATATGTAGTTTTTAATACAGAAGAGGGTATTTTTAAAGTAAATATCTTTCTGCCGGTGAAAACAGTACAGTAAATAAATAGTTACTGCCCGGAGGGGAAGAGGCATATCGGAAATACTTATTTATCAGAGTCTGAAGAGAATAAGTATTCCAGATATGCTTTTTTATTGCGTTGGAGCCACGCTTGCGTACAGTAACAAGCTCCTGATTGTCCATAACAAAGCCTTCATCTGTGGATTTCTCGATGTGATCCATATTTACGATACAGCCTCTGTAACAGGAGAGAAAACATTTCATTCCCTCCAGAAGCTCTTCGAATTTCTGGAAGGTTATGTAGGAGCGTATAATGCCTGCATCTGTGGTATGTACCTGAACTGCATTGCGGTAGGTATCCACGTACAGGATGCTCCTGACAGGGATCTTTACAGGGGTACGGTCAGAGATCAGTTCTATATATCTGGAGTTCTGTGACTGTCTGAACTGGATTGTTGAGAGAATCCGGCAAAGCTTCTCCGGGTCAAAGGGCTTCAGCAGATAGTAGGATGCCTGTACATCATAGCTTTCCACAGCAAAGGAATCACTGCTTGAAATAAAAATCAGAGCAGTTGTATCCCTGGCTTCGCGGAGCTTTCTGGCTGCATCCATACCGGTCATACTGCCCATATAAATATCCATAATGATCAGGTCGTAAAATCCGGGTATGTATTTAGTAAAAAAAGCTTCTGCGCTGGAATACAAATGGATGTCTGCGGATGTATTCTGGGATTCATAATAAGAAGAAATGACAGATTTTACCTGACGCAGATCTTCCTTTGAATCGTCAAGGATTGCAATATTCAAAAGGAGTACCTCCTAAATTAACTTAAACATAATTTGTATTTTAGCGTATTTTCATGAGTTATTCAAGTACGGATTCCTTACTGAAAACAAGTAATACCATAAGTATTTATTCATTTTTCCATATTTCATGAAAAATGTCATTTAATCCCATGTATCTTGAAAATAAGACTGAAATTTTTTATAGTAAGAACATAGAAATTCAGTTTAGAAATATGTACACACATTTTTAAGAAAGGATGGTAAAAAATATGAAAACTGGAAAAAATAATGGCAGGTCTTTGTGCTGCTGCAATGGTAAGCTCTATGGTTGTTCCGGTATGGGCAGCAGAGGAGACTACAGAAGAAGCAGCAGATGACGGAGATGTCGCGGATGTATCAGAGGCAATGTTAGGACTCTGGAAGGACAGCGCAGGAGATATCTACGGATTCTACAAAGATAATTCGTTTTTGGTCAGTGGAAGGATGAAGAGCAGGATGTTCTTGGTGTATATGCCCTGAGTTCAGACGGAGAATATACAGCTCTGGTAATGCAGTTCGCAAATGACGACGGCACGTATGATGATGAAAATATGGTAACTTATCTGGTGCAGGCAAATGAGGAAGAGAATCTTCTGGAACTTTATGATCCGGACAGTCTGGACTTGACTGCAACCCTGGAGCCTTATGAGGCAGACGGTGATGAGTCGGATTACAATCAGACTTATCAGGATATGGGTGATATCCTGACAGAGTGTTATTCCGGCGAAACAGAAGCGGGTGAGACTTTTATTTATGCAGCTAATGAGGATGGAACTTTCTGCTCAGTACTTGTGATCGATCAGGATGATAACTATGTAAGCTTTGTTGGCGAAGGTACTTTTGATGAAGAGAATGGTACTGTGACGATTACTGATGAAGTTTCTGAGATGGCACTTACTTTTGGCGTGGCAGTGAATGATGATGATACACTGACACTGGATATGGGTGATCTTGGAAGCGCTACTGTAGAGGAAGCTACGCTGGCGGTTGCTGTGCAGGGACTGAAGTATGCAGTTGAGAATGGAACTGAGATGAACTAAGCAATTCTTTTTCAGGAACAAAAATATGTGATTTTGAGGATACTCCTCTTCGGATAGATTTATTCGGAGGGGAGTGTTTTTTCTGTGCCGGGGGTTTTAGAATGGCTGGGAAGATGGTATAATGAGGAGCGAATTCTATAGTTTTTGTGGAAGTGTTACAGATGAGCAGAAACAGACAGGAAGCGAAAATTACGAGAGAGGTTTGAATTTATGAATATTTTGAATATAGAGCATGTTTCCAAGGTGTTTGGTGAGAAGGTGGTGCTGGATGATGTTTCCTACGGGGTGCATCAGGGAGATAAGATTGGGATCATCGGGATTAATGGGACCGGGAAGTCTACGATTCTGAAGATCATCGGCGGTCTGGAGGAGCCGGATGAGGGGCAGGTGATCACTCAAAATGGCCTGAGAATCACGTATCTTCCGCAGATGCCGGAGTTTCCGCAGGGAGCTTCTGTCTTGGATTATGTGGCAGAAGGAAAGTGGCAGAAGGACTGGAGTACTGAGAGCGAGGCAAGGAATGTTCTAAATAAGCTGGGAATTACAGACCATGAGGAGAAGATCGATCATTTATCCGGGGGACAGAAGAAAAGGGTGGCACTGGCAAGGACTCTGGTGAATCCCTGTGATGTGCTGCTTCTGGACGAGCCTACCAACCATCTGGATAATGAGATGGTGACCTGGCTGGAGGACTTTCTGAGAAGTTTTAAGGGCGTTGTGATTATGGTTACTCATGACAGATATTTCCTCGACAGGGTTACTAATAAGATTCTGGAGATTTCCCATGGCGGCCTTTATGCTTATGAGGCTAATTACTCGAAGTTTCTGGAACTGAAGGCAGAGCGTGAGGAGATGGAGCTTGCCAGTGAGAGGAAGAGACAGAGCGTACTCCGCATGGAACTGGAGTGGGCAAAGCGTGGATGCAGAGCCAGAAGTACCAAGCAGCGGGCACGTCTGGAACGCCTGGAGGCACTGAAGAACGGAAAGGCTCCGGTGCGGGATGCGAATGTGGAGCTGGATTCTGTTGAGACACGTATGGGAAAGAAGACGATCGAACTTCACCATATCAGCAAGAGTTTTGGTGAGAAGAAGATCCTGGATGATTTTAATTATATTGTGCTGCGCAATCAGCGTCTTGGGATTATTGGTCCTAATGGGTGCGGAAAGTCAACACTCATCAAGATTATTGATGGGATGATACAGCCGGATGCAGGAGAAGTGGAAATTGGAGAAACCATTCGCATAGGGTATTTTGCACAGGAAGTGCCGGATATGGATACCAATCAGCGTGTGATCGATTATATCCGTGACGTGGCAGAGTATATTCCGACCAGAGACGGGAAGATTTCCGCAACAATGATGCTGGAGAGGTTTCTCTTTGATTCTGCCATGCAGTATGCACCCATTGCCAAATTGTCAGGTGGTGAGAAGAGGCGTCTGTATCTGCTGAAGGTTCTGATGGAGGCGCCGAATGTGCTTCTTCTGGATGAGCCAAGTAATGATCTGGATATTCCTACACTGACCATTCTGGAGGATTATCTGGATTCTTTTGCAGGGATTGTGATCGCAGTGTCTCATGACAGGTATTTTCTGGATAATATTGTGGACAGGATTTTTGCTTTTGAGGGGAATGGACATCTGACCCAGTATGAGGGCGGATATACGGATTATACAGAGGCGCTGGCGAGAAAAGGCGGGGCAGTATCTGAAGGACAGAGCACTGCAGTTGGCGCGGAAAAGAAGAAGTCGGCTCAGGCAGACTGGAAGCAGAATCGTCCCCAGAAGCTGAAATTTACCTATAAAGAGCAGAGGGAATTTGAAACCATCGATGATGATATTGCGGTGCTGGAGGAACTGCTGGAGAAGCTGGATAAGGATATGGAGGCCAATGCCACCAATTCTGTGAAGCTTCGTGAGATCATGGAGCAGAAGGAGAAGGCACAGGCAGATCTGGATGAGAAGATGGACAGGTGGGTTTATCTGAATGATCTGGCGGAGCGAATCGAGGCACAAAAAAGTGAAAAGTGATTTTTTTCAGATGCTATTGACTTTGCAGAGGGTTCTTTAGTATGATACAGATTATGGAAGATTGCAGGAGCTGCTTTGCAGCGGGGCAATTTGCGGATGCCGGGTCAGTAACAGAAAATATCTTTTGATTCTGACATCTGTGAGTGAACAGTAAGTGAACAGGAGATATAAAAATATGGTAGAACAGGTCAGAGTTGTAGTGGACGCAATGGGCGGGGATAATGCCCCGGCAGAACCTGTCAGAGCTGCAGTGGAAGCTGTAACAGAGAGACAGGACATAAAAGTAATTCTTACAGGAAAACAGGAAGTGATAGATAAGGAACTGGCGAAATATTCCGGATATCCGAAGAACCAGATCCAGGTTGTCAATGCATCCCAGGTGATCGAGACAGCAGAACCCCCTGTTTTTGCGATCCGTAAGAAAAAGATTCATCAATCGTAGTAGGTTTGAATATGGTTAAGAAACAGGAGGCAGATGCCTTTGTTTCATCAGGAAGTACAGGAGCTGTTCTTGTTGGCGGACAGGTACTGGTAGGCAGAAGTAAAGGTGTGGAGAGGCCGCCTCTTGCACCGTTGATCCCTACCACGAAGGGTGTTTCCCTTCTGATCGACTGTGGTGCCAATGTGGATGCACGTCCATCGCATCTGGTGCAGTTTGCGAAGATGGGCTCTATTTATATGGAGAACGTAGTCGGTATTAAAAATCCAAAAGTTGCCATTGTAAATAACGGGGCGGAAGAGGAGAAGGGAAATGCACTTGTAAAAGAAACTTTCCCCCTTCTGAAAGAATGCAAAAGCATTAATTTCATCGGAAGTATAGAAGCCAGAGATATCCCGGCAGGATATGCGGATGTGGTCGTATGCGAAGCATTTGTGGGAAATGTGATCCTTAAATTATATGAGGGAGTTGGTTCTGCCCTGGTCCAGAAGATCAAAGAAGGAATGATGACCAGCACAAGAAGTAAGATCGGTGCACTTCTGGTAAAGCCTGCACTGAAAGAAACTCTGAAATCCTTTGATGCAACGGAATATGGCGGAGCACCGCTTCTGGGGCTTAAAGGACTTGTGGTAAAGACGCATGGAAGTGCCAAAGCCATTGAGATCAAACATGGTATTTTCCAGTGTGTACAGTTTAAACAGGAGAAGATCAACGAGAAGATCGCAGAGCGTATCCTGGAGGATCAGGAAGTACTGAAGTCCGGAGCAGAATAGAGCAGGACAGGAACAGAAACAGGAAGGAGGGTTGAAGATGGAACTGGAGAAAATAAAAGCTATCATAGCAGAGGTTCTGAATATTGATGCAGATTCGATCACAGAAGACACTACATTTGTAGATGATCTTGGTGCAGACTCTCTTGATATTTTTCAGATTATTATGGGGATTGAAGAGGAGTATGACATTGAGCTGGATAATGAATCTGTCGAACAGATTCAGACAGTCGGTGATGCTGTTGAAGCAATTCGGACAATTAAATAAAAATGTAACTGTCCGGCAGTCTGAAATTTGACAGGAGTATAATACAGGCGCACTGAGCAGTTGCAAAAAATGATGTCGCAGGGTTGTCAGATGACAGCCCTGCGCATATGGAGAGGGTTAGAGGAATGAATAGAAAGACAGAAGAATTAGAAGAAATCATAGGATATCATTTTAAAAATAAACATTATCTTACACAGGCACTGACTCACAGTTCCTATGCAAATGAGAAGAAGTTGGGGAAGCTGGGCAGCAATGAGAGACTGGAGTTTCTGGGAGATGCTGTGCTGGAGCTGATCAGCAGTGATTATCTGTATGCAAGATTTACCCAGATACCGGAGGGAGAGCTGACAAAGAAGAGAGCCAGCCTGGTGTGTGAGCCAAGCCTTGCCTATTGTGCAAGAGAATTCGGACTGCCGCAGTTTCTGTTGCTTGGAAAGGGAGAGGATATGACCGGCGGAAGAAACAGGGATTCTATCGTCTCTGATGCAACAGAGGCTTTATTGGGAGCTATCTATCTGGATGGTGGTTTTGCTAATGCAAAGGAGTTTGTGCTGAATTTTATCCTGAATGATATTGAACATAAACAGCTCTTTTATGATAGCAAGACCATCCTGCAGGAAATCGTGCAGGAAAACGGAACACAGCCGGTGGAATATATTCTGACAAAAGAAGAAGGCCCGGATCATAACAAAAACTTTACTGTGGAGGCAAGAGTAAACGGAAAAGTGATGGGACAGGGAAGCGGTCATACAAAGAAAGCAGCAGAACAGGCCGCAGCATACCAGGCGATTCGTGTACTCAGAAAATAAACAGGAGAATTATGTATTTAAAGAATATAGAGGTACAGGGATTTAAGTCTTTCGCCCAGAAGATCAATTTTGAATTTCATAACGGGATCACCGGTATTGTAGGTCCGAACGGAAGTGGAAAGAGCAATGTCGGTGATGCGGTGAGATGGGTGCTGGGTGAACAGAGTGCCAGATCTCTGCGAGGAGGAAATATGCAGGATGTTATTTTCTCCGGTACAGAGACAAGAAAACCCCTGGGTTATGCATCGGTGGCGATCACACTGGATAATTCAGACCATAAGCTTCCGGTTGATTTTAACGAGGTTACGGTTACCAGAAGGCTTTACCGTTCAGGAGAGAGTGAATATAAGATCAACGGAAGTGCCTGCAGACTGAAAGATATCAATGAGATGTTTTATGATACAGGTATCGGTAAAGAAGGATATTCCATTATCGGACAGGGACAGATCGACAGGATCCTAAGCGGTAAACCGGAAGAGAGAAGAGAGCTTTTTGATGAGGCAGCAGGTATTGTTAAATTTAAGAGAAGAAAGAATACCACGATTAAAAAACTGGAGGAAGAACGCCAGAACCTGGTCAGAGTGACAGATATCCTCTCGGAGCTTACCAGACAGCTGGAACCACTGGAGAAACAGTCAGAGACAGCAAGAGTTTATCTTTTCCAAAAAGAGAGACGCTTAAGGAACTGGATGTGAATATGTTCCTGATGGAGTATGCTGCTGCAGCCAAAGAACTCAAGGAACTGGAAGAGAAGAACATAATTGCGCAGAATCAGCTGAAGGATACCCAGAGTTCCTATGACCGGACCAAGGTGGAATATGAACGTCTGGAACAGGAACTGGAAGATTTAAATTCCAAAATGGATGCACTTCGCATTTCCGGTCAGGAGCAGGCAATCCGTAAACAACAGCTGGAAGGCCAGATCAATGTATTAAATGAGCAGATACTGGCAGGGGCACAGAATGAAGAGCATTATAAGGGACGTATCCAGACTATTGAGGCTGAACTTTCAGTAAGAACAGATTCAAAGAAGAAACTTGAAGAAGAAAAAACGGATATTTATGCACAGTTAAAGGCTGTCCGTAAGAAACTTTCTGAGGAAGAAGAGAAATTAAGGACAGCGCAGGAGAATATGGAAGCCTGTACTCTCGAAGTGGAGAATGGCAAAAATGAGATCATTGAAATTCTGAACAGCCGCGCCAATGTCAAGGGTAAAGCCCAGAGATTTGATGCAATGATGGAACAGGCAGAAATCCGTAAGGCAGAGATCAGCCAGCGTATTCTCAGACTGAAGAGTGAAGAGGAAGAACAGCAGACCATTCTGACTACAGCCCGGAAACAGTATGATGAGATTACATCCCAGATTGAAAATGCCAATGAGGAATGTGAACATCTGAATCTGAGTGTGATGAAGATTCAGGAAAAGCTGAAGGAACAGAACACAAAGCTGGAAGCAGAACAGACAGCCTATCACAGAGAGGCATCCCGGCTGGATTCTCTCAGAAATATCGCGGAGCGCTATGATGGATACGGAAACAGTATCCGGAGAGTTATGGAACAAAAAGAACGTGTTCCGGGAATCCAAGGTGTTGTCGCAGATCTGATCCAGGTAAACAAAGATTATGAGATCGCTATCGAGACAGCTCTTGGTGGGAGCATTCAGAATATTGTTACAGATAATGAGCAGACTGCCAAAACCATGATCGAATTTCTGAAAAAGAATCGTTATGGACGTGCGACCTTTCTTCCCATGAGCAGCATAAGTCCCAGAGGTGAGTTTACACCGAAAGAAGCACTGAAAGAGCCGGGCGTTGTGGGGATTGCCAGCGAACTGGTGTCCGTAGCTTCTCAGTATCAGCAGATCACGAAATTCCTTCTTGGAAGAGTGCTGGTAGTTGATAACATTGATCATGCCATTGCAATAGGAAAAAAATACAGACACAGTCTGAGAATGGTCACAACAGAGGGTGAATCCTTAAGCCCGGGAGGTTCCATGACCGGCGGTGCCTTCAGAAACAACAGCAATCTGCTTGGAAGACGGCGTGAAATAGAGGAACTGGAAACAAAAGTAAATCAGCTGAAGCAGAATCTGACCGAAATGCAGAATGCTGTTGAGGAAAATAAAAATCAGAGAAACAGGCTTCGTGATGCCATTGCAGGATTTCAGGAAAAACTCCGTCAGAAATATATAGAACAGAATACTGCCAGAATGAATATCAAACAGCAGGAAAAGAAAGCTGAGGAGATCCGAAGCGGATATGCGCAGATCAACAGAGATCAGGCAGAGATCAAACGCCAGGTCATGGAAATCCGGCAGGATCATGACCGGATTGCCAGGGAACTGGAGAATTCAAAGCAGGATGAGAAAGAACTGGAGAGTTTTATTGAGGCAAAGCAGTCAGAACTGGATGAATGGAAAGAAGAAGAGAAGAAAATCACCCGGGAGTTAGAAGAAATCCGTCTTCAGTCATCCGCTCTTGAACAGAAAGAGAAATTTGACCAGGAAAACCTGAGCCGTCTGAAAGCAGAAATCACAGCTTTTATGACTGAGAAAGAGGATATTTATCAGTCTCTTGCTCACAGCAGTGAAGAGATGGAAAAGAAGCAGGAGATGATTACTCAGCTGAAAAAAGAGTCGGAAGAGTCTGTCCTTCATGAAGAACAGGCACAGATGCAGCTGAAAAATCTGCAGAAGGAGAAAGAGAGCAGAACTTCTCAGCATAAAGATTTTTTGAGAAAAGAGATTATCTGTCCGGTCAGATCGGACTTCTGGATAAGGAATGTTACCGTCTGCAGGGACAGATGGACAAGCTGGAGGAGAACAGGGAAGAGCGGATTGCCTATATGTGGTCCGAGTATGAGATTACTCCCAATAATGCTGTTTCCTACAGAAAAGAGGAACTTACTGATCTTTCGCAGATGAAGCGACAGGCAGCTCAGATTAAAGATGATATCAGAAAGTTGGGACCTGTAAATGTAAATGCTATTGAGGATTATAAGGAACTTCTGGAAAGACACACCTTTCTGTCCGGCCAGTATGAGGATCTGGTCACAGCGGAGAAAACTCTGGAACAGATCATTCAGGAGCTGGATGAGGGAATGCGGAAACAGTTTTCTGAGAAATTCGGCGAGATCCAGAAGGAATTTGACAAGGCATTTAAGGAATTGTTCGGAGGCGGAAAAGGAACTCTGGAGCTGGATGAAGAGGCAGATATCCTGGAGGCAGGAATTAAGATCATTTCCCAGCCGCCGGGAAAGAAACTGCAGAATATGATGCAGCTTTCCGGCGGGGAAAAAGCTCTGACAGCTATCGCACTTCTTTTCGCGATCCAGAATCTGAAGCCGTCACCGTTCTGTCTGCTGGATGAGATCGAGGCAGCGCTGGACGATTCCAATGTTGGGCGATTTGCCGGATATTTACAGAAGTTGACGAAAAACACACAATTTATTATAATAACCCATAGACGTGGAACTATGAACGCCGCAGACCGGCTTTATGGTATTACCATGCAGGAAAAAGGGGTATCCACACTGGTTTCCGTCGATCTGGTGGAGAATCAGCTTACCCAGTAACAGGAGGAGTTTCACATGGCAGAAGAAAAGAAAGGTTTTTTTAAACGATTAGTCAGTGGACTGGCAAAGACCAGAGACAATATCGTAGCCGGATTTGACAATATTTTCAGTGGTTTTTCCAGTATTGATGAAGATTTTTATGAAGAGCTGGAAGAGATTCTGATCATGGGTGATATCGGGATCAATGCGACCACTTCTATTATTGAGAATTTAAAGAAAGAAGTTTCCGAACGTCATATTAAGGAACCGATGGAATGTAAACAGCTTCTGATCAATGAGATCAAGGATCAGATGCGTGTGGACAGCACAGAGTATGAATTTGAGAACCGCAGATCCGTAGTCTTGGTGATCGGTGTCAATGGTGTCGGAAAAACCACTTCAGTAGGAAAGCTTGCAGGAAAATTAAAGACCAGGGCAAGAAGGTTATCCTTGCAGCAGCCGATACTTTCCGCGCAGCAGCAGGAGAGCAGCTTACTGAGTGGGCGAACCGTGCAGGTGTGGAGATCATCGGCGGACAGGCGGGAGCAGATCCTGCATCTGTTATCTATGATGCGGTGGCTGCAGCCAAAGCAAGAAATGCAGACGTACTTCTCTGTGATACAGCAGGACGTCTTCATAATAAAAAGAACCTTATGGAAGAACTCCGCAAGATTTACAGGATCCTGGAGAGGGAGTATCCGGATGCATATCTGGAGACACTGGTAGTGCTGGATGGTACCACCGGACAGAATGCCCTTGCACAGGCGAGACAATTTGCGGAGGTCGCAAATGTCAGCGGTATTATCCTTACCAAGTTGGACGGAACTGCCAAGGGAGGTATTGCAGTTGCCATCCAGTCTGAACTGGATATTCCGGTGAAGTACATTGGCGTAGGAGAAAGTATTGACGATCTTCAGAAATTCGATGCAGATGCATTTGTAAATGCGTTGTTTGATGTAGACCATAAAGAAAACCCGGACGCTTAAGATTAGGATGTACTTTCGGAGTCAAATCAAGTACAAAAAGATTCTGGGAGTACATTTAGGACAAAATGGAGGAAAAAACAATGCTTACTTTAGAGAGTTTTGAACAGGCATCAGAGATCGTAAAACAGGTCACACAGGAAACAAAGCTGATCAAGAGCAGCTATTTCAGTGAACTTACAGGAAATAAGGTTTATTTAAAACCGGAGAATATGCAGCGTACAGGTGCATATAAGGTTCGTGGTGCTTATTATAAGATCAGCACTCTTTCCGATGAAGAGAGAAATAAAGGTCTGATCACAGCATCCGCCGGAAATCATGCACAGGGTGTTGCCTATGCTGCGCATAAATATGGTGTGAAGGCAGTGATCGTTATGCCTACCACAACTCCGCTGATCAAGGTTGAGAGAACAAAGAGTTACGGTGCAGAGGTTATCCTGCATGGTGATGTATATGATGAGGCATGTGCACATGCACTGGAACTTGCTGAGAAAGAGGGATATACCTTTATCCATCCTTTCGATGATCCGGCAGTTGCCACAGGACAGGGTACCATTGCAATGGAAATCGTTCAGGAGCTTCCGCTTGTTGATTATATTCTGGTTCCGATCGGTGGAGGCGGACTTGCAACAGGTGTTTCCACACTTGCGAAGCTGTTAAATCCACATATCAAAGTCATCGGTGTGGAACCGGCAGGGGCTGCCTGCATGAAAGCTTCTCTGAAGAAGGGTGAGGTTGTGACTCTTCCGCACGTAAATACGATTGCTGACGGTACTGCAGTACAGACACCCGGAAAGAAAATCTTCCCGTATATCCAGAAGAATCTGGACGATATCATCACTATCGAGGATGATGAACTGATCGTTGCTTTCCTTGATATGGTTGAGAACCATAAGATGATCGTAGAGAATTCCGGCCTTTTGACAGTGGCAGCGCTTCGTCATCTGGATGTGAAGGGAAAGAAGATTGTTTCTATCTTAAGCGGTGGAAACATGGATGTTATTACCATGTCTTCTGTTGTTCAGCATGGTCTGATCCAGAGAGACAGAATCTTCACAGTATCTGTGCTCATTCCGGATAAGCCGGGCGAACTGGTACGCGTGGCAAGCGTGATCGCCAGGGCTCAGGGCAATGTTATCAAGCTGGATCATAACCAGTTTGTAAGCACGAACAGAAATGCGGCAGTGGAACTTAAGATCACATTGGAGGCTTTTGGCACAGATCATAAGAATGAGATTGTTAAAAGCTCTCGAAGATGCAGGATGCAGACCAAAGGTGATCCGCCAAGTCTGTGATTGTCTCAGAGTAGCATCTGCCATGTAAATAAATGAAATGGGAGCCCTGGTGTTCAGTATATGGATATCAGGGCTTTTTTGTAACTTATATTAGAGGTCTCAAAAGGGACGCGCAGAAAAACAGTTTGTTTCGTGTGCGGTTTCGGGATCTAAGATATTCTAAGCTGCCATAAATCTGCTAAAAGCATGAGCCGTCTTATCAAACTCGCTCCGTTGCAAACTTCGCTCAGACAGTGATGCAGCCGGCTCATAACGCAGATTTCTGCCAGCTAAGAATATCTAAGATCCCTGCAAATGCACACGAAACAAACTGTTTTCTCGCTGGATATTTAGCGTAATTTATGGAATTGCTATAAATTACTTGTCAAGAGAAGATGCTTGATATTAATTTT
>ENA-OQOA01000708-OQOA01000708.1-human-gut-metagenome-genome-assembly--contig:-NODE-708-length-12959-cov-3.036783_pt1 | contig 12959 bp, 12 predicted proteins | sample MGYA00242633_ERZ504888 | MGnify/ENA primary metagenome ERZ504888 (study PRJEB26092, sample SAMD00036372) | human gut metagenome | host: Homo sapiens | study: EMG produced TPA metagenomics assembly of... | reverse complement strand
TGTTCATTCATAAAGTACTATCTTGTTCATTGACTTTAATATATTAAATTGTTGAAGTAATAATATCACCATCATTTTAAAAGGTCAAGCATTATTTTTCTTTTGCATTATTATTTTGTATTATTTTCTAATTTTCTTACTTAATCTTTGTTTCTTTCCAGCTTACTTCCTGTCTGTCAGATTCATCCTCTTCCCACTTCACATTATTGCAGTCATGCTTTTTACAGCTATCTTTTTCTTCCATAGCTTCTTTTCTCGTATCCGGAAGTTTTTATATTGCGTTAGTCTTTCTGAATTCAGAATACACATCCTCATATGCAGCCTGAAGTTCTTTTTTCGCAGGATCATCTTCTCCTATCCTTGACATATTTGTAAGATACATATCTGAAGCTTCTTCCTTACTCTTCGCATTTTCCAACTGTTTTTAAAGGCTTCCCTCATTGTCTGTACTCTTGCAGCCTTTGCATAAGTCACAGGATCATTCATGCGAAGATATTGCATCTCATCAGCTGTCAGCTTTTTTCCACTCTCCAGTTTTCTATAAAGCTTTTCAACAAACTTTTTCTTCTGTTCTTCTGTCATGCCTGTTGTTGGATCAAATATACTATCCACTGCTTCTTTTAAATGCAATCCTATAGTTGCTGTATCAGCTTCATTCTGTGTTTTTGTCTCTTCATTGCCTACGCTATATTTCTTAAATATATTACCGGCTGTTCTCATAACCTTGCCCTGATTGTTCATACTGCTTTTATAAATAGCAGTCCTGCAGCTATTAACTGCGTTATTATATGTTTTTTCCTGTGTATTCATACTTTTTCTCCATTCAGAATTAAGTTTTACATATCGTTTATCCACTTGTCTAACCGGAATAATAAATGCAAAAAGACTACGGACAGCAGTATTCATCATTCATCAACGAACTTATCACTGCTCTCCGTAGCCTTGTTTACTTTTCTACATCCATGTACTATATACATCGTATGAATATATATTTTTCTTAACCCTTAATGCTTTATAAACATTGAAATACTAAACATCACAATAATCACATCTGTTAAAATGCGATCACTTAAATCAAATCATAGAAGAATATTCTTTAATTCTTCAAATGAATCAATCTTTGCAATATAATCTTTATCACTTACTTCTCCAAAACCATACGCTGCATATATAAAGTCAATTCCTGCATCCTTTGCTGACTGTGCATCACCAGATGTATCACCGACATATACAGGAGTATTAAGTTTATTCCTTTCAATCAGTATCTTATTGCTTACACCTTTGGATGCTCTTGTTCTTCCCCAGCATTCAGTGTCTTCAAATATATCCGAAAAATGATGTGCCTTTATAAATGCCTCTATATAGCCATCCTGGCAATTGCTGACTATAAACAATCTGTATTTTTCCTTAAGCTGCTCTAATGTTTCTCTCAGCTTTGGAAAAAGAACACCTCCTTTTTCTTCTAGATATCCATTTTCAAATTCACATAATTCATCCATAAGTGCATTTCTTACATTTTCTTTTTCTTGTGGAAAAAGCTTAGCTGCTATGTCATACATAGGAAGCCCCATGCAGCCTCCAAGTTCCTCTATTGTTATTGGTTTTCTTGTTATTTCTTTATGTCTTTTAAGTATAATATTCCATGCCTCACATATAGGTTTTGATGAGTTCCATAGTGTTCCATCAAGATCAAATATTATACTGTCATATTTATCTTTTATATTCATACTTTCCACCCTTCAGGTATATTTTAAATTGTCACAATTTCTCTTCATTCATACTGTGCCAGACAATCCGTTTTATTGTGTTTCTTCCTTAAGGCAGCTGTCAAGCTCTGCTATCAGACCTTCAAGCTGCTGCTCATTGGTTATATCATACACTATCATAAAGCAGTCCTTTGCAAGTCTGTATTCCTTATCCTGAAGCATCAGTTCACCTACTCTGTATATTATACCTATTGTCTTTGAGTCTGGACCAGGTTCAACATGCTCCTTATCAAACATTTCCTGCATCTGCTTTATTGTATACTTCTGCCCGTTTTCATTTACTTCTTCCTTTGTTATGACATCCTCATCTTTATTTATACTGTCTTTATTCTCATTATTTTTAGCTGCTGCCAGTGCATTTTTTATGTATTCAAGCTCAGAATCGGCATTATCTGTATGATAATATATATTGCTGTATGTATAGCATGCCTCTGCCATATCTGTATTGTATGATGAAAGATAATAAAAGCCCATATTTCTATAGAATCTCGCCATCGTAGCTCTTGTACAACAAAATCTGTATGCCTGTTTTGTCATATCAAGATATCTTGTTATCATATTCAGATATTTATAACATTCTGCAAGTCCAAGATATGAATCTAAATCAACCGGATTCCAGCACAGTGCATTTTTATATGCATCCTCTGCTCTTTTATACTTCTGCAGCTTAACACAAAGTTCTGCATAAGTTCTGTAATATTCAGCTATCGGGAGCTCTGGCATCTTCACATCCGTTTCAGGTTCAAAATAGCATGCATATATATAATATTCCATAATATGATTAGTACACAGCCATATCTGACCATCTCCTTCTGACTTTCTGATAACAAGCTCCTTGTCTATCATTCCAGCCTTTCTTACGCCTTTATATTCTTCCTCTATTACATCAAGCACATTACCAAGTATGTCTGCTGCCTTATCGTAATCTCCTGACTTAAACACCTCTTCATAATTGCCATATCTTTTTTTAGCTCATTAAGCTTATTGTAATCCATGAAATCTATCTGACCTTTCATTTTTTGTTTTAGATGCTTTTTTCTTCACATCCATAGTAGTTTTTCTTTCCGGATACTCTCCAATAAGAACCGCCATGCTCCTTGGAGGCATAACAACTTTTCTCTTTTCACTATCAATATATATATTTTCCTTTTTATCACAGGACTTTAAGACAACCTCAAAACCATTCCTGCCCTCAATCTTAGGCAGTGCCAATGCATAGTTTTCCCAATGCATATTATAGGCAACATATATGAGCTTTCTTGATTCTTTGTCAGAATACGTATCAGAATACATTATTCCTATCTGTCTGCAGTAATTATACATATCTGCATACCACGCGTTAAGTCCATGAAACGATACATCCGGATAACCAGATGACAAACTGTCACTTTGTGTCAGTCTGTATCTGCTGTGCAGTATTCCGTATTTTTTTCTTATACTTATAAGCTGCTTTGTCCAGTTTAATATCTCTGTTGAATCATTGTTATTCTTCCAGTTCACCCATGATATTTCGTTATCTATACAATACGGGTTGTTATTACCCTGCTGACTGTTTGTAAACTCATCGCCTGCAAGTATAAGCGGAGTTCCCTGTGCAAGAAGAATCATTGCAAGAGCATTTTTCATCTGTCTGATCCTTAACTGTCTTACTCTTTGTTTTCTTGTTGTTCCCTCTTCCCCACAGTTCCAGCTATAGTTAAAATTCTCACCATCCCTGTTATTCTCACCATTTGCTTCGTTATGCTTCCTGTCATAACATACAAGATCATACAAAGTAAAACCGTTATTTGTCGTTACGTAATTAATTATTGCAGCATTATCAGGGTTGTTAAGCTGCATATCTGCAAATGCTTTCAACATATCCTCATCGCCTTTAAGATAACGTCTTATAATATTCTGGACATCATTGTTGTAGCTTGCCATATGCCTGTATACACCTTTATTTTTATTCCAATATATAGTCATAATCTTTGTATCAGCCAGCTGTGCATCATTTGCAAGTGCATTAAGCGATACCTCATCGCAATATATGTGAACCCCGTCTATATGATATTCCTTAACCCAGTATCTTACACATTCTAATATATACGCTGTTGTGACATCCTTAAAAAAGAACTCCATAACAACTTCTATTCCCATACTATGAAGAGATTTAACCATATCTTTAAATTCAGTAGTATAATCCACATATTCACCCGCATTTCTTTCAGCTTTATAACTATAAGCTGCTTTAGGTGCAAAATAAAACCCGTTAGTATACCCCCAGTAGTTAACCTTAACTTCTCTATCATATATATTCTTAACATACGTACTATGTTTCATATATATGTACCGTGATAAAGTCTCCTTGTCCATAAACTGTGTGAATCTGCCCATCTCATCATATTCGTAAGCTGGCATAAGCTCTATCGTGGTTATTCCCAATGTTTTAAGATACTCTGCTTTTTCAACAATTCCGGCAAATGTTCCCTTTGCTTTTACCTTTGAGGTTTTGCTTTTGGTATAACCTCTCACATTAAGCTTGTACATAATACATTCATCATAAGGAATATGCAGCTGTCTGTCATCTTCCCAGTTGTAATCAGCAAGCTTAACCGGACTTGTATGTATAATATCTTTTTTTTCTATGCCAAATATTTCACATTCTGTTACTGCTTTAGCATATGGATCAACTATATATTCTTCATTTTCTTTAAAACAATAAAAGCAGTCATCTATATTAATATCTGTTATGAATATCGAATAAACTATCCCCATCGTTTTGCGTAATTCAAGTTCATAAAATGGCTCTGTATCATTCTTTTTAAAGATACATACATACACTGCTGTATCACTATGCATTGCTGCATAGCTGCTGGCATATGCGAAATTATATCCACCGTTAACTATATTGCAGCCCATCATACACGGGCTGCCTATTTCATATTTCATAAACTCCTCCTGTTTAAAAAAAGAAAATATAGTTTATATCATATAAGACCTGTAAAATCAAAATCTGGAATAAAGCTTTCCTTTGCTGTATCCCCTTCCTGGATAAACCCATTAGTTACTCCTATATCTATAGCGTAATCCACGACTTCATCATACTCTTTATGAGTTACTTTTCTATACAATTCTTTATATTCCTTTACATGTTCAAGTGGCGTATACTGGTTCATAATGCTTATGTATATATCATCCTTATAGGTATCATAAAGATAACCTATAACAGCTTTAGAATCCTTGGTACAGCCCGGAAGTACAAGATGTCTTACTATAACCCCTCTTTTCATAACTCCGTCTTCAACATAGCCACTCTGTACAAGCTCATCCTCATCACTATACATACAAGGGCTTCCAGCCTGTCTTACCATCTCATTCAGCGCGCTTTTTGCCACCTCTGGATAATCCTCTGCATGTGAATATTTCAAAGCAAGACTACTGTCCATATACTTAAAATCCGGAAGATAAACATCAACAAGTCCATCCAGCCTTTTAAGAGTTTCTATATTCTCATATGCACTTGTATTGTATACAACCGGTATTCTAAGCCCATTATCCCTCGCCTTAGTAAGCGCCTGTGCTATATGTAAAGCATAATGTGTTGGTGTAACAAGATTAATGTTGTTAGCATGTTTATCCTGTAATCTTAACATAATATCAGCTAATCCGTCTACTGTTATATATTTTCCAACTGCTGCCGCAGCTATTTTATAGTTCTGACAGAATACACACCTTAATGTACACCCGCTAAAGAATATAGCACCACTTCCATGTTCACCAGATATACATGGCTCCTCCCACATATGCAGTGCAGCCCTTGCCACTTTTATCCTGTCTGGCATCAGGCAATATCCCATCCCCGTATGTCTGTTTACCTGACACATACGGGGACACAATTGGCAGCTTATATTATCAGCCGTATACTTTTTTATTTCTTCTGTGTCCATAATAATCTCCATTCATATATCCGGTTTATTTACATCATACTTTTAAGCTTACTAAAAGCTTCCTTTATTCCACCAGTTTCATTTATCAGTCCTATTTTTACAGCCTCTTTTCCTACTAGTATTGTTCCAAGATCCTTTGTCAGCATTTTGGTATTCATCATCATGGCTTCTATGTCAGCTTCACCTGTTTTACTATGATGTGCTATAAACGATACTATCCTTTTCTGTATCCTTTCAAAATAATCATATGTCTGTCTTGCCCCTATAATATTACCACTCATGCGTACAGGATGTATTATCATAGTTGCTGTAGGCACTATAAATGAATAGTCTGCACTAACTGCAAGTGGAACGGCTATACTATGTGAATCGCCAATAACAAGCGATACTGTCGGCTTACTCATGGATGCTATCATCTCTGCAAGCGCAAGTCCTGCACTGACATCGCCTCCTACTGTATTCATAAGAAATAATACACCACTTATACTATCATCATTCTCAATAGCTGCCAGCTGTGGAAGAATATGCTCATACTTGGTAGTTTTACTTGTCGCTGGAAGAATATCATGTCCTTCTATCTCACCTATTATTGTTATAAGTTTAATCGCATTGCCATCATTATCCCCCTTAAGTGTCACCTGTCCGTCACACATATCTGTCTTGACATTTTCATCATCGTTCATATCATACCATCCTTTTGATAAGTTTCTACAGAATATCTGTATACCTTATAGTCTGCTGATATTAACCATATTATTCATCATAATCACTTTATCACTATCTGGAATCTATCCACCTTACGTCCATATATTCCTGCATATCCATCCTGTCCGTCATTTCTTTCATTATCTGTCTGATATGGAAAATAGTCATTTCCTGTTGTACTTACCCTGTAATATGCATATTTGTAACCATTCTCTGTAAATGCCTGGTAATGGGGTGCTTCATTATATAACAGCGTGTCCGGTGTGTAATAATATACTTCAACCGCCTCTATACTATGTCCGTTTCCGGCATAACCATTATAATAATCTGAAATATCTGAATTGCGGCTATCAACATAAGCAAGCCATCTTCCATTAGAATATACTCTGTATACTGCATATCCTATATCTGTTGATAAAGTTATTCCTGTTATATTTCTGCCTCTTATTCCAGCATAGTCTTCATCGTTAATCACCTGTGGAAGCCAGTAATCTCCGTCTATCTGTGCCTGATATATCACATTAACCTTTCTTCCTGCCTGTGCACTGGTTTCTATATAAGCATCTTTATATGGCGATGAATAATCTGCATAATATATATTTCCATCAAATTCATGATCACCTATCCTGTATGCTCCAAACTGCCACATCATGCAGTCCATATCCGGCTCTTCTACATCCCAATGTGCAAGCCACATGTTAAAGCCCTCAGTCATATAAAGACGATTAGTATCCAGTACATTTTTATAATATTCATAATTAGCATATACGCCTGTTATATAACCTCTTGAATGCATTTCCTCTATGAATCTTATACAGATATCTGTAAGCAGTGTCCTGTCTTCTTCACTATATACATCCATTCCGTGATTTTTCTTGTATTCATCCGCATCCTCCATATCAAACCATACACCACGAACCGGGTTACGTCCTTTAAGCATCCGCAATGTGTGGGATATTTCAGACTCTGTTTCCTGCATCGTCATTGCATAGCTATATATATATACTCCATATGGAATACCCAGCCTTTCACATTCATCCATGTTTTGTACAGCCTGCTTATCATCCTGATATGCATAATCATTGCCATATCCAATGCGTATTATCACACCCTCTATGTGTTCCTTTGCACTATCCCAGTCAATAAGGCCATCATGTCCACTTACATCAATAACAACAGCCATAGCTGCATTATTCATTGTAACCGCCATTATACAGCTAAGGATAATCACGAAAAACATTTTTAATATGCTTTTATATTTATATTTTACCACGCACCATCAAACCTCCTTTTTAGAATTAAAGAATATAAGCATTGTTACAATGTCTGGGAAACAATGCTATATTCTTAATTTATCTTATTCTAAAAAGCAGGCTTATGTTCTATATATTCACTCCTGACCCTTATTATTCTCATGTATGCGCCCAAGCAGATATAAAAGCTGTTTAAATATATCCTCATTATTCAGTACTATTATACACAGCTGTTCTCTGGCTCTTGTGACAACCTGATAAAAAAACTTTTCAATTATGTCATCGTTATCCCCTTCATAATCTGCACACAACTCACCATATTCATTATAACTGAATTTGCCGTCTATGACCGTTAACACTTTATCAAACTCTTTTCCTATAACCTTGTATGTATTAAATTTCCTTGTTTTATACATGGTACTGGCATTTTTATAGGATTTCTCATAGTCTATGTATATATACTGTTTAGCCTTATAGTATGCCTTAAGCTTTTTAAACTCGTTTATGCTGTTAGCATAGCATATAGTTACACAATCATATCTATAACCTTTTCCTCGCTTGGTAAGATCAAACATATTTCTTATAAACTCTGATAATTCAGGATTCGTTCTTATCCTGTCCGAAAGAAAATACTTTTCATCAGCTATATCTTCTATTCTTTTATCCATAGCCCGTTTCTGCTCCTGACGGGACAATATCTGTTCGCAGTCATAAAACATCACTATTTTGGTATTAATACAGCTGTCTGCAGCTTTCATATCCAGATTCACAGCCGCACTTTCTATAATCCACTCAAACTGGTCATCATGTATACGCTGTGTTTCATCAACAAGTATATAAGAATATCCACTAAGCATATCCTTACTTATCAGATCTTTAGAAGTTATTATATCTGTACATGGTATAGCATGCTCTAGTATATCTATGTTAGGCGTACGTCTTCCGAAATGTATTACACATTTACGTACATTTTCCGGCAGTTTTCTTACAGTGTCATATAAAAGCAGGGTTTTTCCAGTTCCAGCCTCGCCTTTAACTGAATAATACTTTTTATCATCATCTCTTAAAAGTCCTGCAAGAAGTTTTCTGCTCATAGCCTCCTGCTGGTTAGTAAGAAAGTACTGATGCCTTGCAAACCTTTCAGGTGAGTTTACAGGAGAAATAAGATAATCCTTTGCTTTAAAAAGACTTTCTATATTATTTTTCATGCATTTTTTAACGCTTCTGATATCCTGTGCAACGCTTGAAAAATCAGATACATATAGTTTATTATCCGTATCAAGCTTATATACTGTATTCGTATCAAGAATATAGGTATATGAAATAATATCTGTTGTGACCGGACTAAGATAATATCTGTTTCTTACAAGCTGCTGTTTTATTCTTTCTTCACCAACATTCTCACTTTTAAGTTCAATATTCAATATTCTTTTCCTGTTCGATGACACTTTAAGCAGATCAAACTCTTTACTGATATGTGCTATCGTATATGAATAAAAAAAAGTTATCCAGATCTTCTATCTGTACACCTGATTTCATAAGCTTTGTTACAAGCTGTACTAAGGACTCCTTTTCCCTTATCCTCGTCCTCTGAAAGTCCTTTCTTTCTGACATGATATATTCATATTCTGCAAATCTGTCGTTATCTTCAATTCTTGTTAATGTATAAAGATTAATAGAATTCAACGTTAAACCTCCATACCAATCATAACCACCTGTTATTATACATCATAGCATAATTATAGCAAATATACTACATCTATATCAGCAAAACAAAAAGTAATATTAAAAAGACTTGTCAGCAAACATATAATAGACAATAATTATTATTTATTATATGTTCACAACAAGTCTTATTGCAATGTCTTAACGAATATCTTAACGAATTCTTTAAATTTTAATCTCTGTATCCATGTGGATTATGACTCTGCCAGTTCCATGAATCCCTGCACATATCCTCGAGCGTTTTAGATGCTTCCCAGCCAAGAATCTCCTTAGCCTTAGCTGCATCTGCCCATGAATCAGGAAGGTCTCCAGGACGTCTCTCACCTATCCTGTAGTTTAACTTTACGCCAGTAGACTTCTCAAAAGCATGCACTATCTCAAGTACACTATATGGCGTTCCTGTTCCTAAGTTAAATATATCAACACCCTTATGTGAAGCTGCATATTCAACTGCCTTAACATGACCACATGCTAAATCAACAACATGTATATAGTCCCTTCTGCATGTTCCATCCGGTGTAGGATAATCTCCTCCGAATATAGTAAGCTGTTCTCTTACTCCAGCTGCAACCTGTGATACATATGGCATAAGATTGTTAGGAATACCCTGTGGGTCTTCACCAATCTTACCAGATGAATGTGCTCCGATTGGGTTGAAATAACGTAACAATACAACTGTGAGCTCTGGATCTGCCTTGGCACAATCTGTAAGTATCTGCTCCATCATAGACTTTGTCCAGCCATATGGATTAGAGCATTCTCCCTTAGGCATAGTTTCTACATAAGGTGGCTTCTGGTCACCATATACTGTTGCAGAAGATGAGAATACTATCTTTGTAACACCAGCCTCTTTCATACACTCTATAAGCGAAAGAGTAGTATCAATATTGTTACGATAATACTTTGCTGGAAGTCTTGTAGACTCTCCAACTGCCTTAAGTCCTGCGAAATGTATAACACAGTCTATATCATTCTCTGCAAATATCTTATTAAGTGCAGCTTTATCCTTAACATCTGCTTCATATGATACTATGCTTTTTCCTGTTATCTCTTCAACTCTCTTTATAGATTCAGGACAGCTGTTACTATAGTCATCTACGATGACAACTTCATGCCCTGCATTAATAAGCTCTACTGCTGTATGTGAGCCAATATATCCGGCTCCGCCTGCTAATAAAACAACCATATTTTCCTCCATATACTATAATCAAACAAATCTTTACACTCTTAGAATTCAATTCCATTAACCTTAAGAAGCTCCCTTGCACTTTCCAGCGAGTCCTTTCCAGTCTTGTTCTTTATAGGTGCAAATTCATAGCTTCTTTCAACCTCATATGGTACACAATCATCCATCATCTCTACCATATCAAGTACAAGTGTTTCAAACTTATATCCGTTAGGAGTTTCTGGCTTGATATAGTTATCGTTCTCATCTATATATGGAATCTTCTTCTCTACTATATGTAAAGGAAGATTCCTGTTAGATATCTCTACAAGCTTTTTAAAGCTGAAAAGATAGTTAAGAATAACACCAAAGCCATAAGTAAGCTCTCCATCTTCTCTTCTTAAGCTGGCAAGCTCTTCTGACATCTCATAATACTCGATGATAGATGGATGTCCGTTTACCCTGCACATAACACCAACCTTTTCTTCCGGCTCACATTTTCTTACTACCTTTGAACCACACTCAGCCCCTGCAAGTATAGTTGCTCCTATAAAGGCTGGATCAGCTATTCTTTGTAATATATTATCAACTGCAAATACGTTAACGTATTCAACACCCTTATCCTGCATATCCTTGTCAAGTCCAGCTGCTATTAATGATAAGAACCAGCCTCCGTTACCATTTGGTGACATAGCAAGACTGTCTGTGCTCTCCATATATAACTTTCCGTTGTAATCAACTGATGGAACCATGCTCTGTATGAAGAATTTAACATAGTCCTTATCATATCCAAAATAATTATGTTCTTCAAAGAACTCTACTGTATCTTTATTGTTTTTATCACTTGTCATGATATAAAGTGGAATCCATGCTCCTGTCTGGTTAACAACATCCATAAGATTATGTATGAGCTGTCCAAAAAGGAATAAATCCTTATTAACTCCCACATTAAGAGTTCCCTTAGGCTTATCAAGTCCTAATCTTGTTCCCTGTCCACCTGCAAGAAGCACTGCTGCTACCTTGCCATTTTTTATAGCCTCTACACCTTTTGCAGTATACTTTTCCTTATTATTCTTTATATCGTTAATCTCTACTGCAGCTAATGGCTCAATCTTCTTAGCCTCTCCTTTATCCTCTGCCTTATCCTTAATGCTCTCTACTACCTTCCAGTCAATCATGGCAACCTGTGATATAAGCTTTTTAGCTGCATCATCTCCTAATGCCTCTAATCTTTTAACAACATGCTCCTGATTATGCTCCTTTAAAATACTTATTGCTTCCTGCTTATTCATATTTCTTTCTCCTAATTGTTATTCGTTGCTACATTATACACCCTTTTTTTCTAATAACAATCACATTCTTAGTAATCATCCATGATGATTTTCTTTTATATAAGTTTAAATTCCAAGACATGCATAAAAAAGGCCATGATTCTGACTTTTGCCAGAATCACAGCCTGATTAGCATTATGCTGCACCAAGTGTAACATCAAATATCTTTATTAAATATTTTGCTGTTCGCATCAAAAACTGTATCAGCATCACTCTTTTGCTTTGCACTTAACCATATCCACAACAGCTTCCATAGCATATAAATACCCTTTAAGTCCAAGTCCTACAACCTGTCCATTGCATACAGGAACAGTAACAGATGTATGTCTGAACTCTTCTCTTGTATGTACATTAGATATGTGCACCTCTATCTTAGGAATAGAAGCTACTGATGCAAGTGCATCCCTTACTGCATAACTATAATGGGTGAATGCTCCCGGGTTGATAACTATTCCGTCAACATCTGTATAATAAGCTTCCTGAATCTTATCTATAACAGCTCCCTCGTGATTACTCTGGAATACTTCGACTTCTACCCCAAGCTCCTTTGCTTTATTCTCAATCATATTTACCAGTGTTTCATAATTATCTGTTCCATATATTCCTTTTTCCCTTATTCCAAGAAAATTAATATTAGGACCATTCATAACTAAAATTTTCATTTTAATGTTCTCCTTATAACTCATTAATCTTGTGATAAAGCCCTCAAAAAGCGCTGTATGCACTGCGTATTATCGCATTTTTTGTGACATGATCTCTTCATACATATGTCCAAAAGAAACATTTTCTGTATTAATCACTACATCTGCGGCATCCATATATATGTCTTCTCTTTGCTGCATAAGCGTATGTATTTTTTCCTTAAGATTACCACCTTTAAGAAGCGGCCTTGTATTATCTCTGCTAAGCCTTTTACACAGCTCCTCCTCTGATGCCTTAAGGTATACAACAGTTCCGATATTCTTTAAGATTTCTCTATTTTCCTTTCGCACCGGAAGGCCACCGCCTACCGAAACAACACATTTTTTCAGGGAATCAGCGAATTCCTTTACAGTTTCTGTTTCCATATCCCTGAATGCTGCCTC
>ENA-OQOA01000707-OQOA01000707.1-human-gut-metagenome-genome-assembly--contig:-NODE-707-length-12981-cov-3.875292_pt1 | contig 12981 bp, 14 predicted proteins | sample MGYA00242633_ERZ504888 | MGnify/ENA primary metagenome ERZ504888 (study PRJEB26092, sample SAMD00036372) | human gut metagenome | host: Homo sapiens | study: EMG produced TPA metagenomics assembly of... | reverse complement strand
AGTACAACTGTCTTTCTGTGGGATACACAAAAGGCGTTGACATACTTATATACTTTAAATATGCGGAAAGGCATGAGATTATTAAAATGAAAGATAATATTAAATATTATGTTGTTAAGCAGAAAGCTCTGCCTGAAGTGCTTTTAAAGGTAGCGGAAGCAAACAGACTTATAGAGAATAAGAATATCTCTATAGCAGATGCTACCGAAAAAGTAGGGATAAGCAGAAGCTCCTACTATAAGTATAAAGATGATATATTTCCATTCAGAGATAATTCTAAAGGTAAGACAATAACATTTGTCCTGTCTATGGAGGATGAACCAGGACTTCTATCAGTTGTGCTTAACAAGGTAGCTGAGTTTAAGGCTAACATACTTACGATTCACCAGACTATACCGGTTAATGGTATTGCATCATTAACATTGAGTGTTGAGATCCTTCCAACGACCGGAGATGCATCTATGATGATTGAGGAAATAGAGCAGCTTGGTGGGGTAAGATACCTTAAAATCTTAAGCAGCGATGCATCACTTTGATTTTATAAAATAAAGTGAAAATTACATGGAGGATGATATGGCAAAAGTAGCGGTATTAGGTTATGGAACAGTTGGATCAGGAGTTGTTGAGATACTTAACACGAATGCTGATTCAATATTAAAAAAGGCGGGACAGTCTGTAGAGGTTAAAAGCGTTTTAGACTTAAGAGATTTCCCGGGAGATCCTATCCAGGAAAAGATAGTACATGATATAGACCTTATTATAAATGATGATGATATAGATGTTGTAGTGGAAGTCATGGGAGGTGTAGAACCAGCATTTACATTTGTTAAGAGAGCTTTGGAGGCTGGAAAAAGTGTGTGTACATCTAACAAGGCACTTGTTGCAGCTCATGGAGCAGAGCTTCTTGCCATGGCAAAGGAACGAAATCTTAACTTTATGTTTGAAGCATCTGTAGGTGGTGGTATTCCTATTATCAGACCTCTTAACCAGGCGCTTACAGCAGACGAGATAACTAAGATTACAGGTATTATGAATGGAACAACTAACTATATTCTCACAAAGATGAGCAGGGAGGGAAGTTCATACCAGGAAGTGTTAAAGGAAGCACAGGAGCTTGGATATGCAGAGCGTAATCCAGAAGCAGATGTAGAAGGATATGATGCATGCAGAAAGATAGCTATTCTTACATCGCTTGCCGGCGGTAAGACAGTTAACTTTGAAGAGATAACAACAGAAGGCATTACAAAGATATCAAACGAGGATTTTAAGTATGCAGATAAGCTTGGATGTGTAATCAAGCTTTTAGCAACAAGTTATAGAAAAAATGGTAAAGTATATGCTATAACATCACCATTCCTTATAGATAAGACACATCCATTATATAATGTTAACGGAGTACTTAATGGAATATATGTTAACGGAAATATGGTTGGAGATGTTATGTTCTTTGGTGCTGGTGCAGGTAAGCTTCCTACAGCAAGTGCAGTAGTTGGAGATATAATCGACTGTGTTAAGCATAAGGGAACTAATGTTATGGTTATCTGGGACGATGAGAAGCTTACACTTGCAGATACAGCAGAAGAAGAAAGAAGATTCTTTGTAAGGGTATCAAAGGATGTGAAAGAATCACAGCTTGAAGAGCTTTTTGGTGATGTTAGGATAGTTAACGCTGAAGGTCTTGATGCTGAGTACGGCTTTATAACAGGCGTTATGACAGAAGAAAAGTTTGCTTTGGCAGCAGCTAAGATAAATGTTATATCAAGAATCAGAATAGATGATACAAAGCTTAATTAATAGAAAAGTAATAGTGTCATTGAATTAAGTAAAATATAATAAATACGATGAAAGGTAAAAACAGTAATGGTAAAAGTAGTTAAGTTTGGTGGAAGTTCACTTGCGAGTGCAGAACAGTTCAAGAAGGTTGGAAATATAATAAGAGCAGAAGAAAGCAGAAGATTCGTAGTTCCTTCAGCTCCAGGAAAGAGATTTTCAGATGATACGAAGGTTACTGATATGCTTTATAAGTGCTATGCTGAGGCAGAAGCAGGTAAAAACTTCGATAAGCAGCTTAAGGCTATAGAAGAAAGATACAACGAGATTATAAAGGGACTTGGTTTAAAGCTTTCATTAAAGGAACAGTTTGAAACAATCAGAAAGAACTTTGAAGCAAAGGCTGGTACAGACTATGCAGCTTCAAGAGGTGAGTACCTTAATGGTATAATTATGGCTAACTATCTCGGATATGAGTTTATAGATGCAGCCAGTGTTATATGTTTTGATGCTAACGGTGAATTCGATGGTGAAAAGACTAATAAGGTTATGGGAGACAGATTAGCGAATGTTGAGTCAGCAGTTATTCCTGGATTCTATGGAGCTATGCCTAATGGAGCTGTAAAGACATTTTCAAGAGGTGGCTCAGACGTAACTGGCTCTATTGTTGCAAGAGCTATTAAGGCTGATGTATATGAGAACTGGACAGATGTATCTGGTTTCCTTGCGGCAGACCCAAGAATAGTAGACAATCCAAGACCAATAGATATCATAACATACAAGGAATTAAGAGAACTTTCATATATGGGTGCAACAGTTCTTCACGAATCAGCTATATTCCCAGTAAGAAAGGAAGGAATTCCAATAAATATACGTAATACTAATGCACCACAGGATAAAGGTACTATGATTGTTGAGACAACATGTAACAGACCTGACTGCATTATAACAGGTATTGCAGGTAAGAAGGGCTTCGTATCAATAACAATCGATAAGGATATGATGAATTCAGAGATAGGATTTGGAAGAAAAGTTCTTCAGGTATTTGAAGATAATGGAATCTCCTTTGAGCACATGCCTTCAGGCATAGATACTATGACAGTTTTTGTTCATCAGGATGAGTTCGTAGAAAAGGAACAGAAAGTTCTTGCAGAGCTTCATAGAGCAGTTAATCCGGATTCTATTGAGCTTGAATCAGACCTTGCACTTATAGCGGTTGTAGGAAGAAGCATGAGAAATAACTCAGGTCTTGCGGGCAATATCTTCTCAGCACTTGCTAAATCTAAGATTAATATTAAGATGATCGATCAGGGTTCAAGTGAGCTTAATATCATCATAGGTGTAAGAAACAGATATTTTGAGGATGCAATCAGAACAATCTATGGAGTGTTTGTGCCAGAATCAAAGTAGTGGATTAATGCGATGGATTAATGCAGCGTTTTTTTGGTAAGACATGAAATATTCTGTATAACAGGCAGGATAGAAAGAAGGGGGAAGCTTATGAAAGATGCGAAAAATGAGCTTATGCAGTTTGTAGCAGGTGTAGTTATGCTTGCAGTTGGATTGTATATATTTTCACAGAAGGTTATAGTATTTTCAGGATATGGATTTTTCTTCCTTGGTGGAGGAAGATTTTCATCAGGGCTTATTATTATTCCACTTATTATAGGGATTGTATGGATGTTTATGACAGGGGCTTGCTTTGCATCAAAAGTATTTACAGCATTATCCGTGCTTTTAATAATAGTATCAGTTATAATGTCAACACATATTCATCTTAGTGTGATGACATTATACGAATGGATATTATTATTGGTGCTTATATTTGGAGGTGCCGGACTTGTTGGAAAGGTGCTGTTTTCAGGCAGCGGAACATCTTACAGAGAGAAAAAGGAATCTGGAAAAGATAAAAACAAAGGCTATAAAGATACATTTTCCAATGGAAAAAGCATAGATGATGAGATTGAAAAGATGAAAAAGAATATCAAGTAACAATAATGAATGACCAGGTAGTATTGATTGATTATACTACCTGGCCTTTTTATGTATGTGCTGCGATTGTTTGTTGTATATTGCATATAAAACAGTAACTTGATAATAAAGCTTACAATTGGTATAATTAAACATTGATAAAATAATAGAAATGGAGTTTCACAATGGATATTATTAAGAAGATTGCAGAAGAATTAAGTGTAAAAACATCACAGGTGGATGCGGCTGTAAAGCTTATAGATGAAGGCTGTACCATACCATTCATCGCCAGATATAGAAAAGAGGTTACAGGGGCGTTAAACGATGAACAGCTTCGTGAACTTGATGACAGACTTAAGTATTTACGTAATCTTGAAGATAGAAAGACACAGGTTATTGCAAGTATTGAGGAACAGGGTAAGCTTACAGATGAGCTTAAGGAACAGATACTTAAAGCAGAAACCATGGTGCTTGTAGAAGATCTTTACAGACCATATAAGCAGAAGAGAAGAACAAGGGCAACAATAGCCAGGGAAAAAGGTCTTGAGCAGCTTGCAGAATATATCAAAGGACAGGATGCAAAGGAAGATGTCCTTGTTGAAGCAGAAAAGTATGTATCAGATGAGGAAGGCAAGGAAGTAAAGAGTGCACAGGAAGCTATTGCAGGAGCACTTGATATTATAGCTGAGCAGATATCAGATGTAGCAGACTACAGAACATATATAAGAGATATAACATTTAAAGAGGGAAAGCTTGTAGCAGCAGCAAAGGATGCAGAAGCTGAATCAGTATATGAGAATTATTATGATTACAATGAAGCAATAGCATCTATTCCAGGACATAGAATTCTTGCAATAAACAGAGGTGAGAATGAAAAGTTCCTTACGATTAAAGTTGAAGCACCAGAAGAAAGAATACTCAGATATCTTGAAAAGCAGATAATAACAAACGACAATGAGTATACAACACCATATCTTAAAGAGTGTATAGCAGATGCATACGACAGACTTATTGCACCAGCCATTGAAAGAGAGATAAGGAATACTCTTACAGAAACAGCTGAGGATGGGGCTATTAAGGTGTTTGGCAAGAATCTTGAGCAGCTCCTTTTACAGCCACCTATAGCAGGAAAAGTTGTACTTGGATGGGATCCAGGATTTAGAAATGGGTGTAAGCTTGCAATAGTAGATGCTACAGGAAAGGTTCTTGCTACAAAGGTTGTATATCCAACAGAACCATTTAACAAGGTCGAGGAAACTAAGAAAATAGTTGCAGACCTTATTAAGAAGTACAATGTTAATCTTATATCATGTGGTAACGGAACAGCATCAAGAGAATCAGAACAGATTATCTCAGATATGATAAAGGAATATGAGCTTAAGAATGTGGATTATGTTATAACCAATGAAGCGGGTGCTTCTGTATATTCAGCCAGTAAGCTTGCAACAGAGGAGTTTCCTGATTTTGATGTTAATCAGAGAAGTGCAGTATCTATAGCAAGACGTGTACAGGATCCGTTAGCTGAGCTTGTAAAGATAGATCCAAAGTCTATAGGTGTAGGCCAGTATCAGCATGATATGAACCAGAAGAAGTTAAGTGAGACACTTGGTGGTGTTGTAGAAGATAGTGTTAACAAAGTAGGTGTAGATCTTAACACAGCCTCAGCTTCACTTCTTGAATATATATCTGGAATATCAAAGGCAGTTGCGAAAAATATTATAGATTACAGAGAAACTAATGGCAGATTTACTAACAGAAAACAGCTGCTTAAGGTAGCTAAGCTAGGACCAAAAGCTTTTGAACAGTGTGCAGGATTTATGAGAATATCAGGAGGAGATAATCCGCTTGATGCAACAAGTGTGCATCCTGAAAGCTATGAAGCAGCAAAGAAGCTTCTTGAAGTTATGGGGTATGATATAGATTCCATAAGTTCTGGTGAGCTTATAGGACTAAAGTCTAAGATAGAAGATATGGGCAGACTTGCTGATGAGCTTGGTATAGGTACAATAACACTTGAAGATATAGTAAAAGAACTTGAAAAGCCAGGCAGAGATCCAAGAGATGAGATGCCTAAGCCGATATTAAGAAAAGATGTACTTGATATGAAGGATCTTGCTCCAGGTATGATACTTAAAGGTACAGTAAGAAATGTCATAGATTTTGGCGCATTTGTAGATATAGGGGTGCATCAGGATGGACTTGTGCATATATCACAGATGAGTGCAGAAAGAAGAGTTGAGCATCCTCTTGATATTGTCAGTGTTGGTGATATTGTGGATGTAAGGGTTATAGATGTTGATGTTAACAAGGGAAGAATATCACTATCAATGATTCTTGACGAAAAGGCAGCAGCTAACAGAGGAAGAAACAGCCAGGAAGAAAGTAATAACAAAGGCGGCAATAAGCAGCATACAAAAGATAACAACAGACAGGACAGAAATCAGAACAGAAAAAGAAAAAGCCACAGGGGCTTAACTTAAGAGGCTTAGAGAAGTTCATGCACTAAGATTAGGAAAAACAGAAAGGCGGAATAATGGTAATGGATAGTGTTATCGAGTTTGACAGTAAGGTTACAGAGAAAGATCTGCTCAGATTTAAGTTCTATCATAAGTATCATACGATATCGGGTATGGCAGAGATTCTGCTTGCACTTATACTTATAGTGCTTGCAGTTATATCAGCAGGAAAGGTTAATGCCTCTTATACACTCATGGTTGGTGTGTTTGGAATATTTTTTCTTATATTTCCATCAGTTGATATGAAGCTTAGAGCCAGAAGACAGATGAAGAGTGTTGTTACATTTAAGGAAAAAGTCCATTACAGGATAGATGATTCTGGTATAACAGTAAGTCTTGGAGATATAACAGAGACTCTTTTATGGGACAAGATATACAAGATAAAGTTCGACGGCAGGAACATTGACGTTTATATGACAACAGTAAATGCCAATATAATACCTGTAAGGGATTTTAACGGGAAAGCGGCTGATTTTATAGCACTTGCAAAGAAGCATTTAAAGCCATTCCAGGTAAAGGTGAATACTGACAGACTTTCTTAATATCTTAAACAATACGGTAATCCGAAGAAATGGGTGATAATATGATTACAGAAACAAGTAGTTCTAAAGAAACATATGAACTAGGATATAACATGGGTAAAAATGCCAGGGCAGGAGATGTTTATTGTCTTGATGGTGATCTTGGTGTTGGAAAAAACTGTATTTACCCAGGGGTTTGCGAAGGGGCTTGGTATAAACGAGCCTATTAACAGCCCTACTTTTACTATTGTTCAGGAATATCATGATGGACGGCTTCCATTATACCATTTTGATGTATACAGAATAGGTGATATAACTGAAATGGACGAGATAGGATATGAAGAATACTTCTATTCAGAAGGTGTGTGTCTTATTGAATGGGGCAATCTTATAAGTGAAATTATGCCTGAAAATGCGACATACATTAAGATTAGTAAGGATTTATCCAAGGGATTTGACTACAGGAAAATCGAGGTAACAAAATGAAAGTATTAGCTATTGAGAGTTCAGCAGTTACAGCTTCTGTTGCGATTATGACAGAGAATACACTTATTGCTGAATACACCATTAATTACAAGAAAACACACTCGCAGACATTACTTCCGATGATAGATGAAATATGTCGTATGACAGAAACAGATGTGTCAGATATTGATATAGTTGCAGTGTCTGATGGTCCGGGTTCATTTACGGGATTAAGGATTGGAGCGGCTACAGGAAAAGGGATAGCACTTGCTAAGGATAAACCTATGGTGGCTGTACCTACGCTTGAGGCTATGGCTTATAATCTTATGGGAGACAAAAGACTTATATGCCCTGTCATGGATGCAAGAAGACAGCATCTTTACAGTGGTTTATACAGATTTGATGCAGAAAAGCTTGAAATTATACATGAACAATGTCTTATATCGTATCAGGAACTGGTAGATATACTTAATGCACAGGATGAAGAAGTGGTATTTGTCGGAGATGGCATAGATGTTGCAGGAGATTATATAAAAGATAATCTTAAGTGCAGATATAGTTTTAGTAAACCTCATATAAAGACACAGAGAGCATCAAGTGTTGCACTTGCGGCTATATATATGGCACAGGAAGGAAAGACTATTAATTCGGATCTTATGAAGCCGGATTATTTACGCCCATCACAGGCTGAAAGAGAACATAATAAATAAATCAGCAGATAGTTATGAGCATATGAAGACATGAATATACTAATGAAAGTTTAATGTTTAGAATAGGAGTAAAGGATTATGGAATACCATGTCAGAACAATGGAAGAAAGAGATGTTCCTTATGTGTCAAAGATAGAGAATGAAATATTTTCACTGCCATGGTCTGAAAAATCTTTCATAGATGCTGCATGTAATCCTAATAACATATATCTTGTATGCGAGCGTACAGGAGAAATAGCAGGATACTGTGGTATGTGGACTGTTATGGGTGAGGGCAATGTAACTAATGTTGCTGTGCATCCATCATATAGAAGACAAGGTGTGGCTGAAGCACTTCTTAAAGAAATGGAAAGAAGGGCGAAAGAAAAATCAGTAACAATCTTTTTTCTTGAAGTCAGACAAAGCAATGAAGCAGCAAAAAACTTTATGAAAAACTTGGGTATAGTCCTATAGGTACAAGGAAAAGATTTTATGAAAGACCTGTAGAAGATGCTATTGTTATGTCAAAGATATTATGATGCAAGACTGCTTATAGGCAGGCTGTATATGAATTATATAATGAACTACATGTAAAATAACGAAAAAAGAAAGGAGCCGATATGTTAGACGTATGTTTATTAGGAACAAGTGGGATGCTTCCATTACCAGGCAGATGGCTCACTTCACTTATGACAAGATATAATGGAAGTAGTCTTCTTATAGATTGTGGTGAAGGGACACAGATAGCGATAAAAGAAAAAGGATGGAGCTATAATCCTATAGATGTAGTGTGCTTTACGCATTATCATGCAGATCATATAAGCGGGCTGCCGGGATTACTGCTTACGATGGGCAATTCAGACAGAAAAGAGCCGCTTACACTTATCGGACCTAAGGGTCTTTCAAGAGTGGTGAATGCTTTAAGGGTGATAGCACCGGAGCTTCCTTTTGAAATAAATATGATAGAACTTAATGGGCAGCAGGAACATTTGTCAATAAAAGGATATGAAATAGATGCGTTCCGTGTAAATCATGCAGTTACATGCTATGGGTATACTATAAGTATACCAAGAATAGGAAAGTTTAATGCCGATAAGGCAAAAGAGCTTGGCATACCATGTCGTATATGGAATAAGCTGCAGCATGGACAGGAAATTGAGTATGAAGGTATTACATACACGCCGGATATGGTTATGGGAGCACCTAGAAAAGGTATAAAGCTTACTTATTGTACGGATACAAGACCGGTACAGGCTATAGTTGATAATGCGAAGAATTCAGATCTTTTTATATGCGAAGGCATGTATGGGGAAAAGGATAAAGAGTCAAAGGCGAAAGAATATAAGCATATGACATTCTATGAGGCAGCAGAGCTTGCTAAAAATGCTGATGTTAAGGAAATGTGGCTCACACATTATAGTCCATCACTTATAAGACCAGCTGACTATGTAGGGAATATAAAAAATATATTTAAAAATGTACGTGCAGCGAAAGATGGGCAGAGTGTTACACTTAATTTTGAAGATGAAGAGTAGAATAAGGTTACATAAGTTGAATTGAGCGTGAGAAAAAAGGAGCAGCCTATGAAAAAACATTGGAGAATGGTATTAGCCGTAATATTATGTGCGGTATTATGTATTGGATATTATTATTATCTTGCAAACAAACCATCAAAAAAGGATGCTACAGACAAGGTGGTCCAGAATGACGAGCTTGCATATCTTGTAGCAAGAAATATAAGTGATAACTATCCGGAATCTGTAAGGGATGTTGTTAAGCTTTATGCAAGAATAACGAAAGAGTACTATGATAGTGATATATCAGAAGAGAATATTGAAAAGCTTGGACATCAGGCAAGATTGTTGTTTGATGATGAACTTAAAAATACGCAGACTGATGAAGAGTTCATGATGGCATTAAAAGAAGATATAAGCATATATAGAAATAACGATGCCCGAATCAGCAGCTTCAGCCTTCAGAGTGCTAATGATACAAAGTATACAACATTTAATAATAGAGAATATGCATCATTGCAGCTTGTGTATTATATACGAGAAGGAAGCAGCCTTAGAACATCAGGTACTAAGTTTACTTTAAGAAAAGATAATTCAGGCAAATGGAAGATATTATACTGGGAATTAGTTAATTCGGTAGATTTAAGCTGAATAACAAGTTGATTGGCTTTATATGTAGAGCAGGCATGATAAAGCAGTAAGTATATATCTATTGATATTATGATTAATGTCTGCAGAATGGAGAATAAATGGAAGAACAAAAAGATGTGCTGATACTGGCTATTGAGAGCTCATGTGATGAGACAGCGGCAGCGGTTGTAAAGAATGGAAGAACAATATTATCTAATATTATTAATTCACAGATTGCTATTCATACAGAATATGGTGGAGTTGTTCCGGAGATAGCTTCAAGGAAGCATATAGAAAATATAAATCCTGTTATAAGAATGGCTTTGGATGAGGCGGGAGTTACACTTGATGATATAGATGCAATAGGTGTAACTTATGGTCCAGGTCTTGTAGGTGCATTGCTTGTAGGTGTGGCAGAGGCTAAAGCTATTGCATTTGCAACAGGCAAGCCTCTTGTTGGAGTGCATCATATAGAGGGACATATTGCGGCAAACTATATAGAAAACAAAGAACTTGAGCCGCCTTTTGTATCACTTGTTGTATCAGGTGGACATACCCATCTTGTTAAAGTTAATGATTATGGTAAGTTTGAAATAATAGGAAGAACAAGAGATGATGCAGCAGGAGAAGCTTTTGATAAGGTGGCAAGAGCTATAGGACTTGGGTATCCTGGTGGACCTAAAATAGATAAGATAGCTAAAGAGGGTAATCCTGAAGCTATAGTTTTTCCAAGAGCACATGTAGATGATGCACCTTACGACTTTTCGTTTAGTGGAATAAAATCAGCAGTGCTTAACTATATTAATTCGGCAGAAATGAAGGGTGAAACTGTAAACAAAGCAGATCTTGCAGCTTCGTTCCAGAAAGCTGTAGTTGATGCTCTTGTATCACGTGCTATCCGTCTCACGAAAGAAAGTGGAATGAATAAGCTTGCATTGGCAGGTGGAGTAGCATCTAATTCGGCACTTAGAAAGACATTGAAAGAAGAATGCGATAAGAATGCAATTACTTTTATTCACCATCACCTATATTCTGCACTGATAATGCAGCGATGATTGGGGTTGCAGCATATTATGAATATATATCAGGTACAAGACATGGATATGATCTTAATGCAATACCTAATCTTAAGCTTGGAGAAAGAGTGTGATTCCTTTTGCTGAAACAGTTTTGTGTCTGCTATATTTAGATCTGTTAAAGAACGATGAAGTGAGGTATGTATAATGAATTATGCAATAATACTGGCTGGTGGAAAAGGTTCAAGGATGAAAAGTGATATTCCAAAGCAATTTCTTAAGCTGAATGATATTCCGATGATATGTTATTCAATAGAAACATTTGAGGCAAATGATAATATAGACAGAATAGTAGTTGTTACATCAGCAGACTATATTGGGTATATGGAAAAAATAATACGCTCACAAGGCTATAAAAAGATTATTGCTGTAGTTGAAGGTGGCAGAGAGAGATACGATTCTGTATATTCAGGATTGAATTGCATAAGAGAAAATGTGAACGAAGCGCAGCAGGGCAGGCAAAAAGATAAAAATTATGTGTTTATACATGATGGAGCAAGACCATGCGTAACAGATAGTATAATAAATGCATGCATGCATGATGTTAAAATATATAATGCATGCGTTGCTGCAGTTCCGGTAAAAGATACAATTAAGGTTGTTGATGCTGAAGGAATTGCAGTTAATACACCAGATAGAAGCACTTTATGGCAGATACAGACACCGCAGGTTTTTGAAAGTGAACTTATTTTAGAAGCATATGATAAGTTATATTGTGATATTGATAAAAAAGGATAACAGATGATGCAATGGTTGCTGAAAAATATATGAATACTAAGGTAAAAATGACATTATCTGAGTATACTAATATTAAAGCAACAACGCCAGAAGATATACTTATAACAGAGGTGTTCCTGACTGGCAAAAAAATATTATAAAGTAAAGATTGGATGAATATTATCCTGAAAAGAGAAAATGAAGTAAAATTATCATAAAAATATAAAAAAATAAAATGCCAGCAAACCCAGTAAATAAGCGGATTTACGAACAAAAAGCAAAAAATAACAAAAAGTTTAAAAAATGTGTTGACAAACTATATACAGGATGATATTATAACAAAGTCGTCGGTGCGGTACAGCAAACAACGACAAAGAAAACACAGAATATGTGGAATATGGAGAGGTACCGAAGTGGTCATAACGGGGCGGTCTTGAAAACCGTTTGTCTTCACGGGCGCATGGGTTCGAATCCCATCCTCTCCGCTGAAAACCATCTATAACTTCTTAGATGGTTTTTTATGCCAAAGGATATAAAAGTTCTGCGGTACGGAGTAACACAGAAGAAGATTTTCTGCAATATACAATTGGTACGTAAAGATGACGTTAACACAATGTATTATTTATGAAAATAAGTTAAAAGTTTTAAAAAAACTGCTTGACAAACTTCTGAATCAATGCTATTCTATCATAGCTGTCAGCGAGCAACGCTGGTTGCTAACAACAAAGCTCTTTGATAACTGAACAGAAAGACAACCTTGAAAATTCTTTTTAGAATTTCGAGATGAGTACAATGATTCATTAGAATTAAGTATACATCTTTTGTGAACATCATTCAAGCAATTGAATGAATCCTTAAACACAGTATAAGGAAACTATTAAAGCTAGTTAGTTCAAAACTAACCGGATTTAAAACTCGTGTTTTTAGGGACTTGGCAAGTTGTGCAAGCAATCTTGCGTGGGTTTCTGAAAGAAACACATTTTTATGAGAGTTTGATCCTGGCTCAGGATGAACGCTGGCGGCGTGCTTAACACATGCAAGTCGAACGAAGCATTTAAGACAGATTACTTCGGTTTGAAGTCTTTTATGACTGAGTGGCGGACGGGTGAGTA
>ENA-OQOA01000705-OQOA01000705.1-human-gut-metagenome-genome-assembly--contig:-NODE-705-length-13000-cov-3.568088_pt1 | contig 13000 bp, 10 predicted proteins | sample MGYA00242633_ERZ504888 | MGnify/ENA primary metagenome ERZ504888 (study PRJEB26092, sample SAMD00036372) | human gut metagenome | host: Homo sapiens | study: EMG produced TPA metagenomics assembly of... | reverse complement strand
TCAACTACAGTAACCTTCCATGGCTCACAGTGCTGCTCATGAATAATCATATCGTTAGTTCCCTTAGTGAAATCAAATGTGATATCACTGTTATGAAGGAAATAATCAGCAAACCATTCTTTTATTACATACTGCTTGTAACCTGCACATATGATAAATTCATCAAAACCATAGTATGCATACTCCTTCATAATATGCCATAAAATAGGCTTTCCACCTATCTCAATCATTGGCTTTGGCTTAAACTGACTTTCCTCACTTATTCTTGTTCCGAAGCCACCGGCTAAAAGTACTACTTTCATTCTTCTCCTCCAGTCTATTCATATATTTAATATCTCTTTGGCACTTTATTAATCAACACTTCTCCAATATTCAAGTGTTTCTTTAAGAGTCTGTTTTAATGAAATGACCGGCTGCCAACCAACTTCTTTCCTAATCTTATCTATATCAGGCTCTATAATCGGAACATCAACAGGACGAAGCTTTTTTTCATCAATTTTAACTTCAATATCTCTGTCTGACATTGCTATAATCTCGTCAAGTATCTGTCTGATTTCAATGGCATGTCCTGTTCCAACATTGTATGTTTCTCCGCGTCTGCCATTTTTAACAAGAAGTGCATAAGCCTTTACAACATCCCTTACATCTGTGAAATCACGTTTTGCACTTAAATTTCCAACATATATTACTGGTTCCTGTTTTCCTTTTCTATATCTGCAACCTGCTTACAGAAATCAGCAACCACAAACATAGGTGTCTGGTTTGGTCCAATATGATTAAATGCCCTAACCATCATAACATCAAGTCCATATGCATCTGAATATATCTTTCCTAACATATTCTGACATGACTTTGTTGCTGCATATATATTTCCAGGTCTTAACACATTATCTTCTATGATAGGACATTCATCTTTCTTTATATGTCCATATTCCTCACCTGAACCTATAAGAAGCACTCTTGGCTTTTTATCTGCATCCTTTACCGCTTCTAATAAATTCACACAACCCTTTATGTTTACATCTACTGTCAGTGTAGGATTCTTCCATGAATAAGCAACCGAAGACTGGGCTGCAAGATGGAATAAATAATCTGGTTTTTCCTCACTAAGAAGCTCTGATATCTGATTCTTATCCAGAATATCCAGATTCCTTACAACTGCTGAATCTATTGTAAGAGTTTCTTTCTCCGTCTTGGTAACTGTCACATCATATCCAAGATCTTTAGTTAAGTGTCTTACGAGATATGGTCCGACAAATCCACCCCCGCCAACTACTAATGCCTTCATTAACTACCTCTCTTCTGCTACATCAAATATTGTCAGGACAGATTAATCATTCTCTGCCCTGACTATAAACATCATTATATTTATTAATTATTAGCAGCTTCTTTCTTAACAAGTTCAAGATCATTCTTAACCATTCTTTCAACTAATTCCTGGAATGATATTTCTCTCTTCCATCCAAGCTTTGACTCTGCCTTAGCTGGATTACCAATAAGAAGTTCAACTTCTGCTGGTCTGAAGAAATCTGGATTAACCTTAAGTACAACCTTGCCTGTTGCCTTATCCTTTGCTATTTCATTAACACCTTCACCCTCAAACTCAACTTCGATTCCTGCTGCTGCAAATGCTGTCTTAGCGAATTCTCTTACTGTTCTTGTCTCATTAGTAGCAATTACATAATCATCTGGCTCATCCTGCTGTAAAAGTAACCACATAGCCCTAACATAATCCTTTGAGTGACCCCAGTCTCTCTTTGCATCAAGATTACCAAGTTCTACACAATCCTGAAGTCCTAACTTAATACGTGCTACAGCATTAGTAATCTTTCTTGTAACGAACTCTTTTCCTCTTCTTTCTGATTCATGGTTGAAAAGGATTCCTGAACAAGCATACATATTGTAGCTTTCTCTATAGTTCTTTGTTATCCAATGTCCGTAAAGCTTAGCAACTCCGTATGGGCTTCTTGGATAGAAAGGTGTATCCTCTGTCTGAGGTATAGCCTGCACCTTACCGAACATCTCTGATGTTGATGCCTGGTAGAATCTACACTCTGGCTTTACGATTCTTATAGCTTCAAGCATGTTAGTAACACCAATAGCATCAATATCAGCTGTTGTACATGGTGTATCCCATGATGTTGCAACAAATGATTGTGCTGCAAGATTATATACTTCATCTGCCTGTGATATCTTCATTGCTGATATAAGTGATACTATATCCTGCATATCTGCGTAGATAAAGTGAATCTTATCCTTGATATGATCTACATTTCCATAATCTACAACACTCTTTCTTCTCATAAGACCATATACATTATAGCCCTTTTCAAGAAGAAGCTCTGCTAAATATGAACCATCCTGTCCTGTTATACCTGTAATTAATGCGTTTTTCATAATTAATCTCCATTTCTATAAATAAAATATACGCTTTAAACTCGCACAAAACACCTTACCACAAAATCATATTACCTGGGGCTGGCATATTGCAAGTATTTTCACGAAAGCTAAATTAACTTTTATAGTTTCCACACTTAAATCATTATATATTTACCAAATTATAAATACTGATTCTTTCCCTCTTCTCTAAGCTTAGCAAGTACTTTCTTTATCTCACCTGCGTTCTCCTTAGTAGAAATGAGTGTAGCATCCTTAGTATCAACAACTATCATGTCTCTTAATCCTACAGTTGCGATAAGCTTGTCTGCACCTTCAATAACACAGTTCTGTGTATTGACTGTAACAACATTGCCATTCACAACATTACCTTCTGAATCATTTTCTTTGATTCTTCCTACTGCAAGCCATGAGCCAACATCATCCCAGCCAAAATTACCAGCAAGTGTGTATATATCAGAAGCCTTCTCCATGATACCATAGTCAACTGACTGTGATTCAAGATTAGGGAATTCCTTTTCAAGAGTATTCTGATAATCTGCTGTACCAACTGATGCTTTGATCTTTAATAATCCTTCATATGTTGAAGTCATATACTTCTTAAAGCATGAAAGTATAGTCGATACCTTCCATACAAACATACCTGAGTTCCAAAGATAAGAACCATCTGCAAGATATGCCTTAGCTGTATCAAGATCTGGCTTTTCTACGAACTTTTCTACTGAAAAGCTCTCACCCTCTTTATTATCCTTGTTATACTTTATATAACCATAACCTGTTTCCGGGTAATTAGGTGTAATACCAACAGTTACAAGGTTCTCACCCTTCTCTGCTATATCACATGCATTAACAAATGTATCCTTAAATATATCATTGTGCTTTATAAGATGGTCTGATGGAAGAACTATCATAACCGCATCATCATACTTGCTTGCCACATGAACTGCACCAAGTCCTATACATGGAGCTGTATTTCTTCCAATAGGCTCACATAAAATATTCTCCTCTGGAAGACCTGGAAGCTGCTGCTTTACAAGTTCCTTATAATTAGCATTCGTTGCAATATATACGTCTTTAATATCAACTAACGGACTGATTCTCTCAACCGTAAGCTGAATCATTGTCTTTCCATCATCTGTTAATGATAAAAACTGCTTAGGAAGGTTAACTCTGCTTCTTGGCCAGAATCTTTCCCCTTTTCCACCTGCCATTATTAACGCTGTTTTCTTCATGATATACCTCGTTTCTTATATAAATAAATATATTAATTGCCATTTCTGCGCACATTTTGTGCATATCGAGTTTGTATAAAATATATGTAGACTTCACACATATACGCTGGAAAATTATATCTCATACTGCTCATTTTGTCAATTAAACTGGCTCAAACGGTATTATAAACAACACAAAATTATAAAAGCTGTAATTCATTTTACACATAAACTACAGCTTTTATAATTAACAAATATTTTTTAATTATTCAAAAGATAATCAGAGTATATTTCTGCCATTTTGCGCCAATTAATTAAAGCTTCTCCTATATTGGCACCACACAGCTCGCGATAAATTGCCCATACAAACCAATAATATGCTATTATTGCAACATAGGCCATGTAATGAAATCTTGTTTTCTCACTATATTCTTCCTGAAGATACTCTTTTATAAATTCTTCCGCCTTATCAAAATCATACATTGCATCTACAATATAATAACCTACATCAATTCCAGGATCTGAATATCCACCATACTCCCAGTCAATAAGTATAACACTTCCATCTGGTTTTATCATCCAATTAGGTTTATATGTATCACCATGACAAAAGCATTTATCTACTCCATCACCAAGTGTCATATTATAAAGGCTTTTCTATCTTTAATTTTAACTGTTCATATTCTTTAAAGCAATCGGAATCTTTTTCTTAATCAAAGCTTCCATCTCAAGAGCATCTTCCCATGGTTTCATACCATAATCAACTTTTAATATCTGCCTTATGCAATTTTCTTAACACCGAAAGTATCTTTTTAGAATCTTCAAAAGAATTATAGTCTGGTTCACGGAATTCTGGTATAAATACAGAAATTTTCCATCCTTCATTCACATCTGCATATATATATGTTGGATCAATTCCTATTTTTTTAGCTAGAATAAGTGATTTTTTTTCATTTTTTCTATTAATTATACTTTCTGTTCCATCACCTGGATGCCTGTATATATAATCCACTCCATCAATTTTGAATATGAAAGATATATTAGTCATACCTTCACTTACATTTCTAAAGTCAACTATATCTTCTTCATCGCATCTGAATACAAGCTTAATATTTCTTATTATTTCACTATGTGTATAACCTAAATATTGCGAATCAAACTTTCTTAACTCTTCAAAATAATCAAATTCAAATATATTTCCTTTTTTATACTCTCTCACATACATTGATGGTAAATCAGAAAGCTTATCTTTTAAAAGGATTTCCCAATAAGAATTATTATATTTTCCATCATCTCTGATATCTTCCATTACATTAATAAATGAATCAGAAAACTCTTTTTCCAAAATGAGTGTCCCATAAGAATATAACCATTATCTATTGGTTTATTATCCATGCAGACTATTTTACCATCTGAGTCGACATCAGCATATATCTCTTCAGTAATAAGATTTCCACGATAACCTGAGTAATATGTAATATACTCATATTGATTAAATGGATTCTCTATATAGTAACTGTCACTTACACATATGTATGTATTCTTTAATTCTTCTTTTGCAAGATACAGGCTTTCTATATTATTCTTAATATTAAATGAATCATTAATAATAAGTTTAACGCCATACTTATCCTCGAGATAGAAAAACATTTCCTTCTTATATCCAAGAACTATCGTAATATTCTTAATTCCTGCATTTTGAAGTTGTTCTATCTGTCTTTCAATAAGCTTTTCTCCCCTTACTTCAAACAAACCTTTCGGCTGTTCCAGTGATAAAGGAATAAATCTTGTTGATGAACCTGCTGCAAGAATAACTGCATTATTAACCTTATATGGCTCTAAAGCTTTAATACCTAATTCAGTAAGACATCCACTCTCTTTATCAATATATCCTGCATGAACTAATCTGTTATATGCTCTGGTATCAGATAAGGCTCTGACACAATCTAATGCATACGAACAATCCGCACGGCCTATACTTCCGTTATATAAACTGTTCAATATATAAAATTCATTCTTTTTCACAGTGAATACCTCCAATGTAATTCAACTTTTATTCCTGTCCCGGATAATCTTTATATGAAAGATCCAGCTGCACAAGTTCATAGAAATTATCTATTTCCATTATATCTGACTTCTCACATGGTCTTACTTCAACATTATATCTTTCTTTGCGTAATACCAATGGTATAAATTCCCAGAAATAATCCTTACCATCTTGTTCCTCTTCATACACCTGTTTAAAATCATTTCGTAATTTTTTACTATCATCTTTATTCCAATATGATATACCATAATAATTAAAACAAAACGTATTACCTTTTTGTAATCAGTTATATAACCGTTATCAAGTTTATAACTCCAATCATCTGTTTCTATTGAGAATGATCCAAGAATGTTACTGCTATACTGATACTTACTAATTATATCCGGATTAGATATATATAAGTCTGCCTCACATAAATAACATTCATCAATATGCTCAAGAGCAGCCATAGCTGATGATATATTGTTTGTTTTATCATACACATCATTATCAACAAACTTAATAAAAGGATATTTATCAGTAATTTCATCAAATTTTTCTTTCTTGTATCCTCTTACCAGAGTTATATCTTTTATTCCGACTGATACTAATGCATCTAAAAGTGTATCTATTATTCTCACACCATTGACTTTAACCATTGGCTTTGGCCTGTCCAGTGTTACCGGAACCATTCTTGAACCAAAACCAGCAGCCATTATAACCGCCCTTTTTACTCTATATGGCTCAAGCATATCAAGACCTTTATCTGTAATTTCTAATAGGTTCTCATTTCTTAATATTGCACCTATATTGGTCAACTCATCAAGTGCCTTACTAACCTCAGTACCTGATATTTTAATTTATCTGAAAGTGTTCTGATTGCATAAACATTCTTTCCATTTTTTCAAGAAATGCAAGAACTTCAAACTGATAACGATTCATAATAATCCTCATTTCTGTACACACTATTTTACATATAACTTATTTAACTATCATAGGTATGATATATATACCCAATGCTATACATGTAACTATAATTGTACATACTTTCCAAATATTGTATTGTTTATCCATCTTCTTTTTTGTTTCTCCATCTGGTTCTTCAATAATACCGATTTCTTCTTCAATAGATGGCATCTTAAATTCTTTTTTATGTGAATATAAATAATAGAATATTATACATGCAACCGTTATTATTCCAGATGTAAGAAGTGCCATTTTGTCTGCGAATATAAGCATAAAAACATATAGAACTATAGTAACGACACATCCAACAACCCCAAGTGGTGCCTTATATGGTCTTTTCATATCAGGATATTTTTCTTAAGACCTATATATGATAAGCATCCAATCATATAACATATAGCCAGTGAAATAAGCGAAACAGAGGCTATATAGTCAATAGATCCTGTAGCAATTAATATGAAATTAATTACTCCTACTGCAATTACTGCTATATAAGGTGTCTTATACTTTGGATGAATCTTACCCAGGAATTTAGGCAATGCTCCATCCTCGGCCATAGTATATATATATCTCGCTGGTGCAGCAATTCCTGGATTAATTGTAGATAAATCACCACCGAATGCTATTCCTATACAAAGCAAAATTATAGGGAAGCCTATTAATCCTACTGCCTTTAACCCTTCCGCATATGGTGCATTAGCCACTGCAAGCACACCGTAAAACTCTTTTGGTACAAGACCAACTAAAAACCACTGGAATAATGCATTAAGTGCAAATACCATAAATACAGAAATTTTCAATGCTCTTGGTAATGTATACTGTGGATATTTAGTCTCTGCACCCATTGAAACACATGTTTCAAAACCAGTATAACACCACCATACAAGGCCAAATATATACATCATTTCATTAAAAGGTGGTAATGAATTCATAGCAATTCCACCAAAATATTCGAGATGTACCTTAGGAATCATATATAAAAACCAACACACTGAACATCCCCAGAAGAAAAACATAAATGCTGTCTGTGCTTTTCCAGACTGCTCAATCCCCCTGAAATTCAACACAAGAAATACTGCAACAAGAATAATGGCAATAATTCTTGAATCCAACCATACTATATCAATTCCAAGCTGATCAAGTAATATTTTAAAATAATTAGCAAATGCTAAGGTTTCACCAGCTCCTATAGCAACTACCGATACTATATAATGCCATCCAGCAAGATTAGCCCATATTCTGTTTAATCCTCTTTTAGCATAATTATAAGTTCCTCCCGCACATGGAAGCGCTGCTGACATTTCACCATAGATAAGACATGGCCATATTGATATTAATAATGCTATAAATGTAAATGCTATAATCCATGAGCCTACACTTCCTATCTGTGCTGAACCACACGTAAATAATCCAACTCCAACTACCGTTCCTATAGTCATACTAATTGCTTCTTTTAAACCAAGAGCCCTGACCAATTTGTTATCTCCCATTGTCTTCTCCTTTTGCTCATTAATATATACAATATCCTTATTAAAAAATTGTTCACATATTGTATTGTTCACATATCATTTTAACATCATTATTATATGTATAGTATTAGTAAAGTGAACTGTTAAAGTATACATCATCTTATATAAAAAGTAAATATTTCTTCATATAATTTTAAGCATTTCTTAACATTCGTAACACATTTTTATGATTTGATTACATAAATATCTATATTTGTTATTTTACAAAATACAATAATAATTAATCAAAAAGGTCCAAAGTATTACACTCTGGACTTTTTGATTCCACATTATAGAACATACAATTACTTATCTTCAGACTTTGTATTAATTATAATATCATCGCCTTCAACTTCTTTGTTTTTATTTTCATCTATACCAAGCTTATCACTAACCTTTTTCTTTGCCTTTCTCCAATAAATACCTGCAACAGCACCTATTGCAATTACAACACCTGCAATCGCCTGAATGGCGTATGTCATAACTGATGGATCGAGATACCCACTTACCATATTTGTAAACATTATCATTTTGATTTTCCTCCTATATTAGATTTATTATTACTAATTATTTTGTACATTATATTTTTTATCATTTCATCATACTGATCGTATGGCACAAGAATAAAAGAGCCTATTTCATCGGCACGCTTATCTGCCGGTATAATAAGTAATGACCATAATTGTTCCTTCGCATATGCATTATCCTTAAATACATTCTCTGTGAGGTCATTAGGTGCTACATGGAATCTGACCATCTGCTTATCTCCAACTTCAAACACATTTTCACCATAAGCTGATGAATCTTTTAAAGTTGAGGAAGCGATAGTATTGTTTACATTTGTAAATGTAATCTTTGAATCACTTACAACCATCTCATCATGATTAGCATTTCTTTCCTTAACAAGAATTGCAGGATTAGAATAAAGGTCAATTCCTCCATGATCTGCCGTTATTATAATAGTACTGCTGTCATATATTCCCTTTGCTTTAAGCTCATCCATATATTCCTTTATAATTTTGAAGATACCTCTTATCTGGCTATCTACACCTATCGAATCTGAAGGAACAGCCTGTGCATTTTCGTCCATGACATATGGACTATGAGCTCCATTAAGATGATACATTACAAAAGTATCCTTATCGTTTTGGGTTGTTATGCCTTTTTCCTTAAAATCTTGATAGAATTGTGCATCATCAAGCTTATAAAGATTAGAAGTATTATCTTCCAACGTAATATACTGATTAAATTCACCAGAATATAACCAGAAATTCTGTTTCAAAAACTGTGGCATAGCATAAAATGAAACAAACTTATATAGACATTCCATAAAGCCTCTTCTTGAAGAAATGACATATTTCTGTTCCATTTTAAGATTATCAACACTATTTTTATCGCAATAGTCAAGGTAATAAAATTCAGTAAAAAGTTTAACATTACAATTACTATTCTGCATATCCGCAAACAAAGAAGAACTTTCATATGCATCTTTATAATACTCACTTGTATCACGTGAGGCATCCATATCTATTTTTCCTGTAAGTAATGTTGGAATACCAAGTACTGTAGGAGCACCACCCGCAACTGCGTCATCAAAATATGTAAAATCTTTTAATGATTCCTTATATTCTTCATTTGGAAGAAGCATGTCTTCAAACCAGCTTGCGTCAAGTGTATCCACAACAAACATAATTGTATTATTTTTTGAAGACAATTCAAATTCACCATTTTTAGTAACTGCAAAATCGTTAGATACTACCTTATGTGTAGTTAATAATAATACAACAAGTGAAACAAGCTGCATTGCTGTTACAAACAGACTTCCCCATTTTACAATAAGTGACATAATATTTTCTTTTATAGCATAAACAACCTGAGGCACAACAAAAACCAATATCCAGGCAATTATGCTTATAATGCCATTTATCTTATACTCTGACCAGGCAATTTCCTTACCATTGAGTGAATTAAAGGCCGGATTAAGGAAATTACCCTGAATATAAAATCCTAATGCCAGGCTAAATACAAGTAATACATATGAATAAAATAATCTTTTGAGTGGTATAATTAATCCAATTATATATACAATTACCAATACAGCAACTGAAACAAGCGCAATCAATGGAACAATCTTTATGTAATCAAGTGCAAAGTCATCAATATTACTTATGAATAAGGAACTTGGCATATATATAGCAAATGTAAATATAAGAAATATTGTTGGAGGTAAAAGCAAAAGTATTCTTTCTACAAAACCATATTTCTTTTTTGACTTTTCAGCCGAATTGTTATCATCTCTCATAAACTCCTCCTCAACAATTATTTGGATTCTTTATTCTTTTTATCGTTAATTTTTCTTACAACAGCGTTAATAATATAATCTGCACCTACCTGTGCACTGTTTCCAAGATTATATACATATTCATGAACAAACTCATCAATTTTTTGCTTATAATCTTCTGTATGTTTTAATATCTGATCTACCACTTCTGGAATTCTATCCATCTCATCAGGTTTCAATGAAGCACCTATGCTGTCTCTCATCCATATATTAATAGGCTCTACACCTATCTTTTCATATTCAGGATTCATTACCTTCATTGGTGTATCTATAAACAATACAGGCTTACAAGTTGTATATGCATATTCGTAACATATTCCAGACCAGTCAGTTATCATCATATCTGCTTCAAAAACTGTACTATTAGATGAAAAATCTGTCTGAATTTCTATATCATCATCATTAGCGAAGCGGTCTTTAAGCTGTTGCATACGTTCTGGCATATGTCTTACATGCTGTGGATGAGGTCTTACTGTTATCTTATAACCAAGTCCTTTAAGATTATCTAACAATTCATCCAGACAACTATCAACTATATTATCTTTCTGCCATGATGGAGCAATAAGGATAGATTTAACATCAGAAACCTTCTTCTCCATTTTATTGTAATCATCTCTCATTGAATCAAGCAGGCAATATCCCCATTCAACAAGATTTTTTTGGGGAAGTTCATATACCTGTTCTGTTTTTTCAATTTCTTCCTTTTGATGCTTACCCGTACAGAATACAGTATCAAAATGGTCCATAGAACCTGTTCTCATTGTCATATTCAGACTATCCATTCCATGTGGTATGTATATATATTCAATATCTTTTCTTATATAGCTTCTTTTTATATGATAATTCTCAAGATCAGGCATAGTCATTACAACAACATCTGCATCAAGCTTCATCATCAGTGTTATAAGTTTCTTTTCACCTATATAATATGCTTTAATACGGCTATTTTCTTCTGCCTTCTTAAAGATAGAATCATCAGGATCACTTGTTATGTAATGTATTACTATGTTAGTATTCTTAAGAATATATTCAATCATTCCGGCATAGTATTTGTAAAATCCATTATTCTCAGAATAGAATACAAGATGCTTATTAACAACTGAGAAAAATCTCTTATAATCAGCTTTCTCCCTCTTTGCATATGGATTTTTTTCAAAGAGCTTCTTCTTGCCAGAATTTCCACCTATGCCTTCAAGTGCTGCAAGCTCTTTCTTACTCTCCTCAAGGTCTTCATAATCAACGTATTTCTTAGGATTAATTGCCCAGTTAAGAAGATATAACTGTACAATAGCAAATATATTACTTGCAATCCAATATAAGGCTACACCTGCTGGCACAAACCAGCCAAGATATAATGAAAGACCGACTGATAAAATCATCATGCCATATTTGTTAAGTTTAGACTGCTCTGCCTGTAATACATTACTGGCATTCTGTGCAACACATAAAAGCCATGCAGAAAATCCAGCTATTACAGGTACAATAATATCTATCCCACCTACTTCTGATGGAACCCAGCTAAGATTAATTCCTAAGAAATTCATATTAAGAGTCTTAACCTCTGCAAGAATCCCAGCTATATCAACACCATTAAACTGTGACTGGAGTGCAAGAAACTGGCTTTCATATGTTCCATTCTTAATACTTTCAACTACTGCAAGCTGAATAGACGATGATTCAGGATCTACCCCTGTGAGTGAAACTATTAATGAATCAAATGCATTTATAACATCTGATGGCAAATGAAGAAGATAATCCAACGGATGATATATAACTGCCACTAAGCCAAGTAATAGAATAATCTGTACAGCCAACGGAATAAGTGATGCCAATGGATTATATTTTTCTTTCTTAAAAAGCTTTGACTGTTCATCAGCTATTGAATCTTTATCCCCAAAATGTTTTGCTTTTATCCTGTTAATATCAGGCTGCATCTTAACCATCTTAATGGAATTTTTCTGAACCCATATAGATACTGGCAAAAGCACGAATTTACTTATAAGTGTAAAAAGAATAATTGCAATTCCATAATTACTTATAATCTTATAGCAAAAGGCCATTACATATCCTAATGCACTTGATAACACATTCATATTTAACTCCTTTTTTATATATTTCACATTTTTTTCACATTCACAATTGATAATACTAACATAAATTATATAATTAGTAAAGTATTTTAAAGAAAACAAGTATAATTATGTGTAAAAAAATTAATATAATATTAAGACTTTTTAAGATTTTATTGCCAGCATTGAATAAATTATCTTAAGCTTGTAATTATTCTTACTTATTTTACACAATATAAAAACACCAGAGGATATTTACCCAATGGCATTAAGTTAAGGGCGATGAAGAGAAGTTAGTATCGTTTTTTGATATTAACTTCTCTTTTCTTTTTTATGTTTCAGTTAGAATTCATAAGTGCAGGCTTTTTAAGTACGACAAATAGACAAGGGTGTTCCCTTGTCAAAAAATTATACATTTAGAATGATTTATGCTACTCTATACATGAAGCTTATTGCTTGTTTGACTTTCATATCACGAGGTC
>ENA-OQOA01000704-OQOA01000704.1-human-gut-metagenome-genome-assembly--contig:-NODE-704-length-13125-cov-4.947607_pt1 | contig 13125 bp, 12 predicted proteins | sample MGYA00242633_ERZ504888 | MGnify/ENA primary metagenome ERZ504888 (study PRJEB26092, sample SAMD00036372) | human gut metagenome | host: Homo sapiens | study: EMG produced TPA metagenomics assembly of... | reverse complement strand
GGAATTTACGCCTATGGAGAGTACAAGAACTTGTGAGTAGATAGATATTTATATCATCAAAAGCATACTCGTTGAAGTAGGAATGAAACATAGAAGTTTATAACTTTTTATAAGTTTTCAGTAACGGATACGTAAAGATGCAGCTTACAGGTGCTGAAATCATCGTTGAATGTTTAAAAGAACAGGGTGTAAAGACCGTGTTCGGTTATCCGGGAGGGCCATTTTAAATATCTACGATGCGCTTTACAAGCATCAGGATGAGATCACCCACATCCTGACCTCCCACGAGCAGGGCGCATCCCACGCGGCGGACGGCTACGCCCGTGCAACGGGCCGCACCGGCGTGGTGCTGGCCACCAGCGGCCCGGGCGCAACGAACCTCGTCACCGGCATCGCCACCGCCTATATGGACTCTGTGCCGATGGTGGCCTTCACCGGCAATGTGACCACGGAGGGCCTGGGCAAGGACGGCTTCCAGGAAGCCTACATCGAGGGCATCACGATGCCCATCACCAAGCACAACTTCACGGTGCGCCGGGTCGAAGACCTGGCCGACACCATGCGTGCGGCGTTCCGCATCGCCCAGAGCGGCCGCAAAGGCCCGGTGCTGGTGGACATCCCGAAGGATGTCACCGCTGCGGTGTGTGAGTTCACCCCGAAAAAGCCGGAGCCCATCCGCACCGTGACCACCTTCAACGAAGAGCAGGTCAAGTGGGCGGCAGAGATCATCAACGGCGCACAGCGCCCGCTGGTCTACTTCGGCGGCGGCGTCCGCTCGGCGGCCAGCTGCCAGCCCCTGCGTGACCTTCTGAAAAAGGCTGAGATCCCGGCCACCTATACTTTGATGGCCGCAGGTGTCGTGCCTTACGGCGACCCGATGAACATCGGCATGGTGGGTATGCACGGCTGCTACACCTCGAACCGGGCGGTGGCCGACTGCGATGTCCTTATTGCGGTGGGTGCCCGCTTCTCCGACCGCGTGGCCCTGAACCCCAAGACCTTCGCCAGGAATGCGACCATCATCCAGATCGACATCGACGCCAGCGAGCTGGGCAAGAACGTGGATGTTGACCTTGCCATCGTGGGCGACGCCGCCTATGTGCTGAACGCCATGCTTCCGATGATCGAGGACAAGAAGCATCCCGACTGGATAAAGATGATCCACGAGTGGCAGGCACAGGATTACCACCCGGTATCCGACGCCTCCCGCCTGATGCCCCATCAGGTCATCGGCGAGGTCTGCAACCAGTGCGGCCCCGAGGCGGTCTACGTCACCGATGTGGGCCAGCACCAGATGTGGGCGGCACAGTACATCCGCCACACCAAGAGCCGCGGCTTCATCACCAGCGGCGGCCTCGGCACCATGGGCTTCGGCTACGGCGCAGCCATCGGCGCACAGATGGCGCTGGGCCGCGACCAGCGGGTGGTCATGTTCACCGGCGACGGCTCCTTCCACATGAACCTCAACGAAGCCTGCACTGCTGTCAGCTGCGAGCTGCCCATCATCACGGTCATCTTCAACAATCAGGTGCTTGGCATGGTGCGCCAGTGGCAGACCGCCTTCTACGGCAAGCGCTTCTCCCAGACCGACCCCCACCGCAAGACCAACTTCGTCAAGCTGGCCGAGGGCTTCGGCCTCAAGGGCTACCACTGTGAGAACCTTGCTCAGTTCCAGGAGGCATTCGCCGACGCTCTGAAGCAGAAAGGCCCCACCTGGATCGAGTGCATGATCGACAAGGACGAAAAGGTCCTGCCCATGATCCCCGGCGGCGGCGACATCAACGACATCATCATGAAATAAGGAGGACACAGCGACATGGAATCCAATCAGCGCAGGGTCATCAGCCTGCTGGTGGACAACCAGAGCGGCGTTCTGGCCCGGGTGTCCAACCTGTTCTGCCGCAGAGGCTTCAACATCGACAGCCTGACCGTTTCGGCCACCAACGACCCCACCGTCAGCCGCATCACCGTTTCCGTCTCGGGTACCGAAAAGGAACTCCAGCAGCTCATCCTCCAGACCGAGCGTCTGGAAGTCACCCGTCAGGTCTTCGTACTCAACGAGTCCACCGCTCTCGAGCGGGAGCTGCTCCTGCTCAAGGTGATGGCAAATGTCGCCAACCGCGCAGAGCTGCGGGAGATCGCCGGCATCTATAAGGCAAAGATCATCGACCTGTCGCCCGACAGCATGGTCTTTGAGCTGACGGGCCGTCCCGAGAAGATCGACGCCTTCTTGAAGCTCATGGCGGACTATCAGATCCTGGAGCAGTGCCGCACCGGCGTCACCGCCCTCGAGCGCGGCGGGATGCATCAGCATATACAGAAGCCCGCGCAGGAGGTAAGAGAGGCACAGTTCCCGCTGCCCGGCACGAGATGCCATTAAACCTCTCCGTCAGCGCTGACGCGCTGCCACCTCTCCTATCGGAGGAGAGGCCTTGGACATTTCGGAAAACTTCATCTCTTCGCCAGGAGGCCTTCCCCGTCGGTAGGGGAGCTGTCGAGCGAATGCGAGACTGAGAGGTTGCCCTTAACTTTTTCCGCTCCCCGGTGAGCGAAAAATATACGATGCTTATCATTCATTCTATATTGAAATAAGTAAAAAACAAAAGGAGAACAACTACCATGGCGATCAAGAAATACTACGATTCCGACTGCAACCTCGGCGTGCTGGACGGCAAGACCGTCGCTGTCATCGGCTTCGGCAGCCAGGGCCACGCACATTCCGAGAACCTCGCTGAGAGCGGCGTCAATGTCGTCGTCGGCCTGCGCAAGGGTTCTGCTCACTGGGAAAAGGCTTCGGAGTTCGCTGCAACTCATCCCAACTTCAAGGTCATGGAGGTCGAGGAGGCTGCCAAGGCCGGCGACGTCGTCATGATGCTGGTCCCCGATGAGCTGTGCGCTGACATCTACAACAAGCAGGTCGCTCCCTACATGACCGAGGGCAAGGCTCTGGCTTTCGCACACGGCTTCAACATCCACTTCAAGACCATCACCGCTCCCAAGAATGTTGACGTTATCATGATCGCTCCCAAGGGTCCCGGCCACATCGTCCGCCGTCTGTACACCGAGGGCGAGGGCTGCCCCTCTCTGATCTGTGTCGAGCAGGACTTCACCGGCAAGGCTAAGGACATCGCTCTGGCATACGCTTCCAGCATCGGTGCCGGTCGTGCCGGCATCCTCGAGACCACCTTCAAGGAGGAGACCGAGACCGACCTGTTCGGCGAGCAGGCTGTCCTGTGCGGCGGCGTCTGCGAGCTCATCCACGCTGGTTTCGACACTCTGGTCGAGGCTGGCTACGAGCCCGAGATGGCCTACTTCGAGACCTGCCACGAGATGAAGCTCATCGTTGACCTCATCAACGAGGGCGGCTTCTCCAAGATGCGTTACTCCATCTCCAACACCGCTGAGTACGGCGACTACCGCACCGGCAAGCGCCTCATCACCGCTGAGACCCGCAAGGAGATGAAGAAGGTCCTGACCGAGATCCAGGACGGCACCTTCGCTTCCGAGTTCCTGACCGAGATGAGCCCCAACGGCGGCCGCAAGGTCCACTTCCTCGCTCAGCGCCGCATGGAGGCCGAGCACCCCATCGAAAAGGTGGGCGCAGAGCTGCGCAGCATGATGAGCTGGCTGAAGAAGTAATGAACTCCCCCAGTCGCCTGCGGCGACAGCCCCCTCAAAGAGGGAGCCTTTTGTCTGACCGCAGCGTGAAGCCTCCCTCCGTGAGGGAGGTGGCATCGCGCAAGCGATGACGGAAGGAGTTCAGCCAAAAGCTGCTTTTAAAACTAAGAAAGGCTCCCTCCTTTGGGAGGGGGTCTTTTGTTATAAGGAAAAGAGGAACAAACCATGAGAAGTGACAACGTGACCAAAGGCTCGGAGCGCGCGCCCAACCGAAGCCTGTTTTACGCCCTGGGCTACACCCCGGAAGAACTGGACCGCCCCCTCATCGGTGTGGTGAGCGCCTACAGCGAGATCGTCCCCGGCCACATGAATCTGGATAAGATCGCCGACGCCGTCAAGGCAGGCGTCCAGATGGCAGGCGGCACCCCCATCCTCATCCCGGCCATCGGCGTCTGCGACGGCATCGCCATGGGCCATGTGGGCATGAAGTACAGCCTCGCCTCCCGCGAGCTCATCTGCGACAGCGTGGAGACCATGCTGATGGCTCATCAGCTGGACGGTCTGGTGCTGGTGCCGAACTGCGATAAGATCGTTCCCGGCATGGTCATGGCCGCTGTCCGCATGGATGTGCCTGCCGTGGTCTGCTCCGGCGGCCCCATGCTGGCCGGTACCTACGGCGGCGAGGAAGTCAGCCTTTCCAAGATGTTCGAGGCCGTGGGCGCTTATAAGGCCGGCATGATCACCGACGAGCAGCTGGAAGACTGCACCTGCAACTGCTGCCCCAGCTGCGGCAGCTGCTCCGGCATGTACACCGCCAACAGCATGAACTGCCTGTGCGAGGCCATCGGCATCGCACTGCCCGGCAACGGCACCATCCCCGCCGTCTACTCCAAGCGGCTGCAGCTGGCAAAACACGCCGGTATGGCCGTCATGGATATGGTGAAGAAGGGCATCACCGCCCGCCAGATCATCAACGAGCGCTCCATCCGCAACGCCCTGACCTGCGATATGGCGCTGGGCTGCTCCACCAATACCGTTCTCCACCTGCTGGCCATCGCCTACGAGGCCGGTGTGCCCATCGACCTGAAGCTTTTCAATGAGATCAGCGCCAAGACCCCGAACCTCTGCCATCTGGCCCCCGCAGGCCCCACCCACATGCCCGACCTCTACGCCGCCGGCGGCATCCCCGCCGTGCAGGCAGAGCTGGCCAAGAAGGGTCTGCTGGACCTGGATGTCCCCACCGTCACCGGCAAGACCCTCGGCGAAAACATCAAGGGCGCTCACATCCTGAACGACAAGGCCATCCGTCCCATCGAGGATCCCTATTCTCAGACCGGCGGTCTGCAGATCTTGTGGGGCAACATCGCCCCCGATGGCTGCGTCGTCAAGCGCAGCGCCGTGGCCCCCGAGATGCAGGAGCACTCCGGCCCGGCCCGCGTCTTCAACAGCGAGGAAACGGCCATCGCCGCCATCTATGCGGGCAAGATCGTCCCGGGCGACGTGGTGGTCATCCGCTACGAAGGCCCCAAGGGCGGCCCCGGTATGCGTGAGATGCTCAACCCCACCTCCGCTCTGGCCGGCATGAAGCTGGACAAGACCGTGGCCCTCATCACCGATGGCCGCTTCTCCGGCGCTTCCCGCGGCGCTGCCATTGGCCACGTCAGCCCGGAGGCCGCTTCCGGCGGCCCCATCGGCCTTGTTGAGGAAGGCGATACCATCCACATCGACATCCCCAACGCCAGCATCACGCTGGAAGTGCCCGATGAGGTGCTGGCCCAGCGCAAGGCAAAGTATGTCGCTCCCGAGCCCAACATCAAGACCGGCTGGCTGAGCCGCTACGCCCGCATGGTCACCAGCGCAAACCTCGGCGCAGTGCTGAAGTAAGGCGCATTTTCTGCAACAAAAAAGCATCCCCTGCAGGCCCGGCCGGGCAATGGCCGGAAAGGCTGCAGGGGGTGCTTTTTGTTTTGGCCGGGGTGCAAAAAGCCCGGGCCGCAGGGCTCCGGGGCAGGGAGAGGTTTATTACTCCATAATGATCACAGCAAGGGCATAGGTGCGGCCATTGACGGTTTTGTGAGTGACTGCGATTTTCAGGCTGGTGACAGAGGCGGGATTAAACGTGCTACTATTGGTACCAAAGATGCTGCAAGCTATCGTCGACTGGGCCAAATTTGAGGTTTCCATGAACGGGGTTTTGACATCCGTGACATCCGCCGCACGGAAGGTGACAACAGAAGCAGGATTGCCGGAGTCCAGGTAGGGGCTCAGGATGTTCATCAGAGTCTCTCCGATGGTCTCACCGTTGACCACGGGGCCGCTTGCAAGGAAATCACTCCCCGAGCTGTCATCATGGGTGATCCAGTTTTCATCAAACAGGGGGGCGATATCACGGTTGAGCTCGGGAACCTGGTAGCTGAGGGAGATATTATTTTTATTTCCCACTTGAACGCATGACGACTTGAAGTAATCTGCTATACCTTCAGCCATAGTACGGTTCAGAGATGTTGACTTGCCGCATCCGGTGAGCAGGGCCAGAGCCATGACGCCTGCAAGGATGAGGGCGAGAATTTTTTTAGCGGATTTCATATAAAAGACCTCCTTATCCGTTGTCAAACAAAATATCCCCTCCGAATAAGAACGGAGGTTCAAGTCATTATACCCCCCCCCCCGCATGATGTCAAGAGGCTTTCAGAAAATCATCGTTTTATCTAAAAAATTGGATAAAATCAGGGGAATTTGACGGGGTTACACGCCGGAGGTCGGGAAAAGCACAACAAGAAGCCCCCTCCCGGAGAACACCGGGAGGGGACACAGGATGAAACAGAGGGCTCACACCGCCAGGCCCTTTATATAGATTTACGAAGCAAACTGAAACTCAAATGTATACCCATCCTCGCCGTAGTGCTCATTGCCTACCCAGAGGACAGACGGATCGGTCAAATCGTAGACCACGCTGTGGATGGTGTTGGTGTTGGAGTCGTCGTTGTTCCAGGTGCGGCGGCCCACCGAGGCCAGCAGGTCCATGGCAGCGTTCTTGTCAGCCACGACGCCATTGGTCTGGCGCAGGGCAGCAGCAAGGTGCTCGTAGCGGTCGAGGCCCTTCATCTCGACGGCAGTGCCGTCGTAGTAGCCGGGTGCCTTGATGAAGTTGGTCACCACCTGCCAGTCGGAGGAATCGGAGAGGGCGTCGGTGTCGTTCCAGAGGACCTTCAGCTGACGCTGAGAGCCGTCGGTGTCGTGGTCGGCATCAGCACCCACCCACTCGAGGATGGCGCTGCGGCCGGTGGAGTCGGCCACCATGTAGTGGAAGCAGCTGCTTGCCGAGTCGTGAAGGTCGTACTGCTGGGCCAGCGCCACGGCGTCCTCCACCGAGTCGGCGTAGTCGAGGATGAGCCGGAGCAGGGTGGTGGAGGTGAGGTCGGGCTTGTCGGTCTGGGTGTCGGTGGGGGTGCCTTTGCCCTCGCCCTGATAGGACATGAAGATGCCGCAGGCCACACCGGCGTCGTTGACGCCGTCCAGCGGCACATAGGGGGCCGCGAGGGTCAGGATCTTCTGGCCGAGGCTCTCTACGTCCTTGTCCTTGTCGAGGCCGAGGAAGCTCAGGTCGATGGTGGAGTAGGAGGCATGACGACCCTTACCGGGGTTCGTGTAGACGATGGCGGTGTTGGTGGCCGAGAAGTCGTAGTTGCGGCCAAAGACCCGGTCGCCGCTCTGGGTGTCTGCGGTAAAGGCCGAGCAGGCGATGGTGCTGGTCTTGATGTTCATGGGGATGATGCCCTTGGTGATGCTCTGGGTGATGAAGGAGATGAGCTCAGAGTCAGTGGATGCGCCGCCCTGGGCCAGGAAATCGTCAAAGTAGTAGCCGCCCGAGACGTTGAGCTGGTAGACAGCACCGTCGCGGTGGGCTTCGTCGCGGTCGGAGAGCTTTTTGAGGGACGAGAGGGTGGCCAGCTCGTTGTGCCAGAGGGCGAACACGGCGACAGCCAGCGCGATGACCAGCGCCGCCAGCACGCAGGCGAGGCGCTTGAGGACTTTGGAGAGAGAATGATGCTTCATGGGACCTCCTGAAAAAGTCAAAAGAATATAGATAAAATACTTGAATATTCTATCACGACTTCTGTCGTGTTACAAGACTTTTGGAGATCTGGCCGGAAAATAAAAACAGGCGCTGAAGGACAGCGCCTGTTCTGAGAGAGACTTAACCAAACAGTTTTTTCGTATTGTGCATATACACCGACAGCACCAGCCCCACGCAGATATACAGCATGAGCACCGAGCTGCCGCCCGCCGAGTAGAAGGGCAGGGTGACGCCGATGACCGGCAGGAGGCGGAGGTTCATGCCGACGTTGACGAATATCTGGGCCATGAACGCGCCGCCGATGCCGGCGCAGATGAAGGAGCCCAGCATATCCTCGCTGCACGCTCCGGTGGCGAAGGTCTTGATGATGATGGCCAGCAGCACGCCCAGCACCACGCAGCAGCCCACGAAGCCTGCCGCGTTGCCGATCCAGCTGAAGATGAAGTCATTGTGGGCGTTGGGGACGCTGTAGTAGCGGCCGCCGAAGAAGCCGTTGCCGAAGATGCCGCCCGAGCCGATGGCGATCTCGCCCCGCTGCTGCTGGTAGACAATGTTCTTCCAGATCGTCTCGCTGGGCGCCCAGCCCGTCTCGTTGTTGGGGTCGATGACCGCAAGGATGCGGTACCACTGGTAGCCCTTGCCGATCTTGTCACTGAAGAAGGCGAAGACCACTGCTGCCGCCGCTGCGAGGGCAGCGAAGGCCCCGATGATATACTTCCAGCTCAGCCCGGCGGCAAAGAGCATACAGCAGCCGATGATGCCGTAGATGATGGCCGTGCCGTCGTCACCCTGGATGTGGATGATGCCGATCGGCACGAAGAGATGGAGCAGCAGCTTGCCCAGCTCTTTCGGCTCGTTGAGGCGGCTGCGGACATTGTTCAGATGCATGGCGAAGGTAAGGATGAAGCTTATCTTTGCCAGCTCGGTAGGCTGGAAGGTGAAGCCGCCCAGCTTGTACCAGGAATAGTTGTCGGTGTCGCCCGCGTTGTAGCCGATGGTCAGCGGGCCGAGGGTCACGTTGCGGATGACCAGCGTGGGCAGCACGAGGCCCCATGTGAGCACCACATGGACGGGCCAGACGTTGACGAGGCTGCGGTAGTCGATGTTGGACAGAAGGATGGCCACCAGGATGCCGATGGCCGCTGCACCCGCCTGCACCACGGCCCGGCGGTAGTCGCCGATGCCGGTGATCTGGCCGGTGAGCTCATCCACGGCAAAGCCGCTGCCCTGCTTCGCCGCCCACGATGACAGTGCCAGCACCGCCATCGCGCTGCTGAACAGGCAGAGCAGCAGGTACATCTTGTCTGTCCGTTTCCAATATCGCTGAATGCTTTCCAAAAAAGCACCACCTTTCTGTATCCTTGGAAAGCCGTTTTCTAAGCGCTGCACTCCGCTTACGAAAACAGCTTCCTCGAAACCCCGCCTCACAGCCGGGCATGATCCCCAATATACCTTATTATACAGCAGGGGAGAGAGGCGCGCAAGATGGCCGGTTGTGACAGCTTTGCAAAATCGGCGCAGAACGCTTGACAAAGGCCGATATGCCCTCTAAAATGAAACGTACCGGGGCGGTAAATGGCCGGTCCCCGGCGTTCTTGGAGGAACAGTTTTTACATGAAGGAACAACGCCATCGAATTTTGTGCGCGGTCTGCGCACTGGCACTGGTGCTGACGGCTGTGCTGGCTCCCGCCGCATGGGCGGCAGACGGAGCGGGCGAGGTGCAGGATACGGCAAAGTCCGCCCTCACTACGGACGATGCCGCCGAGATGCAGCAGGCGGACGCCGCTGTGACGGCCCTGACCGGCAGCGACGAATACGAGCAGATGTCCCGGGAAGAACGGCTCACCTCGGCCCTTGCGGAGCTGGATGAGCTGGCCCGGAAGGGGCTGGTGCGCCGGGATTCCATCCGCACCGACGAGGAGAACGGGATGGTCAGCTTTACCTACCGCTGCGGCGTGCTGGGCGGCATCCTGCTCACTCTGCCCGACGAGCTGGACGAGATGACCTTTGACGCCGGAGACAACGGCCTGCGCGCCCCGAGGGATATTGCTCAATGCACTCCCCGCACCGCCGAGATGCCCCTGACCGACGATGTCCGGCAGGCTGCGGAGGCCCGGCAGTACCGGGAGAACGCTCTGCCTGAGACGATCGGCCGTGCTGCCATTTATTATGCCTTCGATAATACGGTGAACAGCTCCCGCTTTCCGTATTATTCCTATATGCAGGGCTTCTGGGAAGGCATGGGCCTGCGCACGACGATGAACACCCGGGTGACCCTGTCGGACCTGCGCCGGATGAACAAATACGATCTGTGCATCCTGAGCGCCCACGGTGCCTACTATACTTACAGCTACGGTGCTTTCCGGAAGCACACCCGGACCGAGCCCATCATCCTGCTGACAGAAGCGTCCACGCTGTACAAAGACATCATCTACGGCTTTGACCTGCTGGCTCACCGCATCATCAAGCTCAACGGCCTTTACTGCGTCACGGCGGATTTCTTCCGCAATGCGTACCGCGCGGGCCAGCTCAGCAATACCATCATCTACTCCGAGACCTGTGAGTTCCTGGGCGTCACGAACAGCGTGGATGAGTCGATGGCCGAAGCGCTGCTGGCGGGCGGCGCACGGACTGTGCTGGGCTATGTGAACAACGTCTACACGGTCTACTCCCGCAGTATGCTCTGGGATACCGTCAACCATCTTGCGATGGGACAGACCATCGGCAGGGCGCTGGCCCACGCGAAGGATACCTACGGCGAGAACGACATCATCTGGTATACGGAGCAGGGCGGACGCCGCCCCCACGCCGCCGCAGCGTATCTGGTGCTCTACGGTGACGAGAACGCCCGGCTGAATGTGCCGGAAAACTTCTCGCTCGAGGAACGCGCGGAGGCCGCGGAAGATATGCTGGCCGATGTGCTCGAAAGCGCGGCCTGAGCGTTGCACTTTTGACAGAAATAGTTTATACTAAGGGACGGCAGAACAGGACGGCAGGATTCTGCCGTCCCTTTTTTATAGAAACGCATATGAGGTAGGATACCCATGTCTGAATTTATCACCCACTCCCGCGAGGAGACGGTGGCACTGGGGGCGCAGGTGGCGCAGCATCTTGCGCCCGGGGCGCTCATCGCCTTTACCGGCGGGCTTGGCGCGGGCAAGACGGCCTTCTGCGAGGGCATTGCCAGGGGTCTCGGCTGCACCGACCCGGTCAGCAGCCCGACCTTCGCCATCGTGAACTATTACCGCGGGCCGCGGCCCTTCGCGCACTTTGATCTATACCGTATCTCCACGGAGAACGATTTGTGCGCGGCAGGGTTCTACGACTATCTGGATGAGGGCGCTGTGGTGGCGGCAGAGTGGAGCGAGAACTTCGCCGACCTGCTGGCGCTGGAAGACCCCATCTACATCAACATCGAGCGGGTGGACGACACCACCCGCCGCATCACCATCGAGGGGGTGGAAGTATGAACATCTTAGCCGTGGATACGGCGGGCAAGACCGTGGGCGTGGCCCTGCTGCAGGATGACCGCCTGCTCTACGAGTGCTATCTCGACGCGGGCATGACCCACAGCGAGACCCTGATGCCCCTCATCGACAACTGTCTCAAGTTCTGCGGCATGGGCTGCAGGGACATCGACCTCTACGGCGTCAATGCCGGCCCAGGCAGCTTTACCGGCCTGCGCATCGGGCTGGCGGCGGTGAAGGGTCTGGCCTTCCCCCGGGAGACGCTCTGCGCCCCGGTGTCCACGCTGGAAGCGCTGGCAGCGGCCCACACCGGCTGCGGCACCGTGCTCTGCGCGCTGGATGCCCGCCGTGCGCAGGTGTACAGCGCGGCTTTCGACCTTGAGACTCACGAGCGTTTGATGGACGACGATGCCCGTGCCGTGGCCGACCTGGCCGAGTTTGTAGAAAATTGCAAAAAGCCTCTGTTTTTGTTGGTGATGGCGCAGCTCTGTGCTATAATAAATATGGCAATGTCCCGGGCGTGCTCTGTGTACCGCCGGCTCTCCGCAATGGCCGTGCCGCTGCGGTGGCCTATGTGGCAGAGCAGATGGCTCAGCGGGGCGAAGCCGTCCTGCCCGAGGCTCTGCTGCCGGATTATCACCGGCTGAGCCAGGCCGAGCGGGAGCGGGCCGAGCGTCTGGCCGCAGAAGCTGCCCGTACCGAAATACCGGAAGATACTGCAAAGGGAAAGGATCAACACCAATGACGAAACCCATCGCACTTGCCGCCGACCACGGCGGATTTGAACTGAAAGAGGCCGTTAAGGCCCATCTGGACGAGCTGGGGCTGGAGTACATCGACTTCGGCACCCACAGCACCGCCAGCGTGGACTACCCTGACATGGCTCTGCCTGCCTGCGACGCCGTGGTGAGCGGCCAGTGCAGCAAGGCGCTGCTGTTCTGCGGCACCGGTGTGGGCATCAGCATGGCCGCAAACAAGGTCAAGGGCATCCGTGCCTGCTGCTGCTCTGACAGCTTCAGCTGCGAGTATACCCGCCGCCACAACGACGCCAACGCCCTGTGCATGGGCGGCCGTGTCGTCGGCCCCGGCCTCGCCTGCCAGCTGGTGGACATCTTCCTCAACACCGAGTTCGAGGGCGGCCGCCACGAGAAGCGCATCGCAAAGCTGATGGCGATCGAAAACCGGTAAACCTTAGGATTCCAATATCTATTTACAATATAAGGAGCGTGTATTATGACCCCTATGATCGTTGAGCATCCGCTGCTGCAGCACAAACTGAGCATTCTGCGCAACAAGCAGACCGGCACCAAGGAGTTCCGTGACCTCGTGGGCGAGATCGCCACTCTGCTGTGCTATGAGGCTACCCGTGACCTGCCTCTGGAAGAGGTGGAGATCGAGACTCCCATCACCATGGCAAAGACCAAGGTGCTGGCAGGCCGCAAGCTGGCTCTGGTGCCGATCCTCCGCGCCGGCATGGGTATGCTGGATGGTATGCTGACCCTGCTGCCCGCCGCTAAGGTCGGCTTCATCGGCCTGTACCGCGACGAGGAGACCCTGCAGCCCGTGGAGTATTTCTGCAAGCTGCCGAAGGACATCGCTGAGCGCGACGTTCTGGTGCTTGACCCGATGCTGGCTACCGGCGGCAGCGCCATCGACGCCATCACCCAGATCAAGAAGCACGGCGCAAAGCACATCAAGTTCATCGGCCTCATCGCTGCTCCGGAAGGCATCAAGGCCCTGCACGAGGCACATCCCGATGTGGACATCTACCTCGGCGCACAGGACGACCACCTGAACGAGAACGGCTACATCGTCCCCGGCCTGGGCGACGCAGGCGACCGTATCTACGGCACCAAGTAAAATCTCTGTATAACGGAAAAAGTGCTCTGCCGGCCGGCGGAGCACTTTTTGCGTGGTACAGTAATATTTACAGCATTGTAAATTTTCTGCAAGGCGCTTGT
>ENA-OQOA01000703-OQOA01000703.1-human-gut-metagenome-genome-assembly--contig:-NODE-703-length-13132-cov-4.435602_pt1 | contig 13132 bp, 18 predicted proteins | sample MGYA00242633_ERZ504888 | MGnify/ENA primary metagenome ERZ504888 (study PRJEB26092, sample SAMD00036372) | human gut metagenome | host: Homo sapiens | study: EMG produced TPA metagenomics assembly of... | reverse complement strand
ATTAAAGGCAATCGCACCTGATGATGTTATGCTTAGTCCAAAACTTATAAAATAAAATAGTAAAGCACAGGCAGATTTCACTGCACCAGAATTTAGTCTTGCACATAAGGCATGTGGAATTTAGTCTCGCACACTATTTTCAGATGCCCGGTTAGTATGCATAAAAACATAAATCATGAGTGCTTACAGGTTTATTATAAGACAAAAAAATAGAATTGTTAAGGTGCATTACAGAATTTAATCCCGCATAGTTACTGAGATAATCCACAGCTGGAATTTAGTTTTTCATTTAAGTATCTAACTCATCTAAGTTCACTAAAGTAACGAGAATGTGACGCGCAAATATTCAAAAACTCCCTATTATTCTGTAATGCCTGCCTATAAGATAACTAATAGTATATCATACTTCACATTTTTTTCCATGCCTCCTGTAACAGAAAAAACAGTAACTTTTTATCAGCGCAGGTAATTTCTCTAAATCATCCAGATTATAATCCTGATAAAGTTCTCATCACCAGATCTACATCTTTGTTCTCCAGTTCCTGAATAATGTGCAGGTATGTTTTCTGTGTTGTAGTCATGCTTGCATGCCCCAGTCTGCGCGCAACACTGGCAATAGACACTCCGGCAAACAATAATAATGAGGCATGGGTATGTCTGAGTCCATGTATGGAAATCTCAGATATCCCACACCTTCTGCAATGCCTGGTAAGCACATCATTCACAGTAGAATTGTAAACCTTCGATTCTCCCACAAAAACAGGCTGATTCTGCGGAAGTGTTTTGGTCAGTTCTGAGAATTTTACAACAATCTGCCAGTCAATCTGAATTTTTCTCACAGAAGATTTGTTCTTCGTTGGAAGGAAACCACCTTCACCTTTATAATCCCAGGTTTTGCTTATTGACAGCGTCTGCCTGCCAAAATCAAAATCTGCCGGAGTAATCGCCAGAGCTTCTGCTTTTGTCAATATAAGTCTAAAAAAATTTGCTTTTAATTCGCAAAAAGCACCACTGTTTTCATCCAGTGATGCTCCTGCGAACAATCTTATTCCGTTTATGCTTTTTCTTCTTTGTAGAAAATGTCATCCATCTTCCAGCTTATCTCCATACGACCTGGTTCATAAATAAAGACTTTCTCAATAATCTTTGACAGCTGTATTTTGTCAAAATCCTGCAATGCTGCAATCTCATTTACTTCCATTTCTTTTTCTGTTGCTTCATCACATTTTTTCTTCGCTGTAGCAATCTCATTCTCCAATTCTGCTATCTGCAAAGTGATTTCTGAAATACGGGAAGTCGTTTTTTCCAGTTCTTCCATATACCCTTCCTTGTCCAACACTTCTGAACGATAATCAGAATACAGTTTCATTTTTCTTGACGAGAGTCGCTTTTTTTCACTTTCCAGTGTTGCGATATTTTCTTCTTTCAAAATTGTTTTATGCCATTCACTTTTTCTTTTTCTCAAGATTTTCCGAAATGAGTTGTGCCATATTTCTGGCTGCATCCAGTACTGTTTCTTCTGCTTCTTTCCTGTCCATTTTACTTTCCACACACCCACTAAGACCGCTGATATGTGCCTGCATACAGCGATACCCAGTCTCTCTGCTGGTAAAACCAAGTCTTCTTCCACAGGTCGGACAAAAGAAAATAGGGCAGGCTACTCCTCTTTTTGTAAGAACTCTTTTCTGGTTAGTAAATGCTTTTTCATTTGCTTTCTGGAATAATTCATCGGATATAATTGGTTCATGTGCATTTTCTACAACAATCCACTCTTCTTTATCATTGGAAACCAATTTATTGCTTCCTGTTCTTGCCACTCTCTTTTTATTCCAAATAATTTTCCCAAGATACACTTCATTTTTGAGCATATCTGAGATTGTTGTGACTGACCAGAGTTTCTTTTCTTTTTCGTTTTCTCTGTGCATTTTTATACCTTTTCTGCACATATACTCCCGGCATGTAAGCACATGGGTTTCGTTCAGATATTTTGCTATCTGTCCTTTTGTTTTCCCATCTGCCGCCATTGTGAATATCAGTTTCACTATTTCAGCCGCTTCTGGGTCTATAACCAGATGATGCTTATCTTCTGGATCTTTAATATATCCATATTTGGGAAAAGCCGGCATATATTCACCGTTTTTAGCATGTGTTTTCATAGCAGAACGAACTTTTCTGGACAAATCTCTGCTGTACATTGCATTCAGCATATTTTTTAACGCTACGCTCATTCCTCCAGTAAAACCAGAGGAATTGATACTGTCAAAGCCATCGTTAATTGAGATAATTCGAATACCAAGGACTGGCAGGATTTTTTCCAGATAATTCCCCACTTCCAGATAATCTCTTCCAAATCTTGAAAAGTCCTTTATAACAATACTTTTTATACGTCCTGTTTTTGCATCTTCCATCATCCTCTGAAAGCCAGGACGGTTAAAGTTTGTACCACTGTACCCATCGTCTACATATTCAACTACTGGACAGTTAGTAAATTCGTCCTGTTTTTTGATAAATTCGTTTATCAGCATTCTCTGTGCACTGACACTGTTACTTTCGGCTTTTATACTGCCATCTACATCATTATCCTCCGACGAAAGTCTGATATAAACAGCGATACATTCTGTTACTGGCATAACTCAGCCTCCCGTTCTTTTGCATATTTTCTTAATTCTTCCAACATATCATCATACACCAAACGTACCGTAATAGAACCGCTTTCATGTATTTCGATTTTTTCTACAAAAGCATTGACCATTTCCTTTGTCAGCGTTCTCGTATTGCGGTATTTATTGATCAATGTTTCCCATTCTTCCTCTGTGTGAAAATTTTTTTCATATCCAACCTGATGCTTTAATAAAATTTCCATGTTATTCTGGATCTCTTTTTCTGTTTCCGCATCCTGCTTTGAAAATGTTTCATACTGCTCTGCATCAATAATACGGCACACATAATCCTCAAACAATCTTTCCCGGTGTACTGCCACTTTTTCCAGTTCTTTCCGGCATTTCTTGATTTCCCTGTTAAACACATCATATTTTTAATGCTTTCCTGTCTTTGATTCAACCGCCGAATCAAATCTACATTTTCAACATATACATTGATATGTGCACGTATCACACGCAGTACATAATCATTCACTTCCAAATCAGTGATAGAATGTGGCGTACACTTCCCGTGGAGCTTATTATTTCCACAGTAAAACCTACGATGATTGCCTTTTGTTTTCCCATATAAATACATGGTTTTTCCACAGTCTGCACATACAATTTTCTGCTTGAAAAAGTTGAAGTCTCTTACATTATTGCCATTTGATTTACGAGCTTCATTAACCCGCTTTACGATATGACCAATCTTTTCCTGTACCTCATCAAAATCCTTTCTGCTCACAAGTGCCTCATGGGTATTTTTGATAATGATCCATTCTTCTTTCTGATTCATTTTCTGTCTCTGTGCAGCCCAGGAATCATTGGTAAACTGATTATGCACACTATCACCGGCATAATATTGATTCTCAAGGATTTTGTGGACTGTTCCTCCACTCCATGTCCATGCCGCTGACTTTTCATTTGCTTTTCCTGCTTTATCCAGCTTGTAGGCTTTCGGGCAGAGATACCCATCCGCATTTAATTTCCGGGCAATCTCAGCATAAGTCATTCCATCAATAAAATACTGAAATATCTTTTTCACCACTGGTGCTGCTACTGGATCTGGAATCAGCTGATGAGGATTATCCTTGTCTTTTTCATAACCATAAGCCATCTGACCGGAAGGAAATTCGCCATTTGCCCAGCTCGTCCGGTATGAACTTCTTATTTTCTTTGCCAAATCTCTGGAATAAAACTCATTATACACGTTTGACATGCTGATCAGCAGACTTATGTCATCTCTGAACGAATCATAATGATCATTCACCGAAATAAAACGCACATTAAAGAATGGGAACACTCTTTCAATATAGCTTCCCGCCTCTACATAATTTCTTCCAAGCCTAGAAAGATCTTTAACAATAACACAGTCAATATTTCCCTCTTTGATGTCCTGCATCATCTCATTAAAACCATCTCTCTCAAAATTAGTTCCGGTTTTAGATATATCATAATATTCCTTTGCAACCACGATATCTTTCTGTTCTTTTACGAAATTATGAAGCAAAACCATCTGCGTTTCTATCGTATTTCTTTCTCTGTTCTTTTCACTCTCATAAGAAAGCCTTGCATAAAGGGCTGCATGTGAAACTTTTTCACACTGGTTTTCAGCTTCTGTAACCAAATTTTCTTTATTTCCAACATTCACATAATCTACTTTTCTTGATTTTCGAGCCATTTATACGACCTCCCTCTTTTGAATTTCTATTCTTCCGTCCATACCTGTGCTGACATCACATCCCACCGACTGTATCTGCCGTAACAGGGATTGATAACAGTCATCAAAATTAAATCTGACTTCAATATGTTTTTTGTCATATACCAATATCTGGTCAATCAGTTCAACAGCAACAGTTCTTGTAAGTTCTTGTATATTCTGATGCTCGGCAAAATAATCCAGCCAATGATATTTATCACTTTTTGATTCCAGGACTTCACTGATCTGTTGATCAATGCTTCGGACTGCTTCCTCGGCTTTTTTCCGTTTTCTGTGTACCCGTCATGAAGCTCTTTATAATCTTCTTTTGAAATGATTCCTTCACGGAAATCCTCATATAGATAATCTCTTAACTCCCGGCATCGCACGGCTTCTTTTTCTTTTGCTTCTTTTCTAATTTCCAGTTCTTTTATATCCAATTCTTGAAATGGTACTTCATGGATAAAATCCATGATTTTTTTCATATCAAGGATATTTTCAATATGGATTTTTACCAGTTCCAATACTGTTTCTTCTAGTTTACCCATTGGTATTCTGTGTGCTGCACACGCTTTCGTAGCCGCATGTCTGGAACAGATATAGTAAGCATATACCTTTCCTCCTGCCGGAACATCCCGTTTGATCATCATTGCCCCACAGTCTCCACAAACCACAAGTCCAGATAATGGATATACCTTTTCCTCGTTCGGAGAAGTCCTTGTATCTATCCCTAATAATCTCTGCACCAGTGCAAATTCTCGTTCTGATACGATAGCCTTATGGTTTTTTTCAATTCTAACCCAATCTGTCTCCGGCTTTTTCATCAATTTTTTACTTTATGGTTTGGTGTTGTTCTTTTTCCCTGCACCAGAGTTCCAGTGTATACTTCATTTTCAAGGATTCTTTTTACCGACATGGCGCTCCATTCTGCCTGTTCGTGTGTTTTAAAATTATCCTGAATCCTTATTCCAAGACTGTGCTTGTATTCCATTGGTGAAAGAACACCCTGTTTGTTCAATGCATTGGCAATTGCTGTCTGGCTCATACCTGATAATTTCATGCGGTAAATTTCTTTGACGATACCTGCCGCATATACATCTATCACCAGTTTGTTTTTATTATCTGAATCTTTCTGGTATCCATACGGTGTAAACGCTCCAATATATTCCCCATTTTTTCTCTTTACTTCCAGGTGGCTTCTTATTTTGATAGAAATGTCACGGCAATATGCATCGTTAATGAGATTCTTGAAGGGAATTACGATTTCGTCTGCCTGACTTTTCCCTTCCAGGCTGTCATAATGATCATTGACCGCAATAAACCGCACGCCAAGTGCCGGAAATAATCTTTCGATATATTTTCCGGCATCAATATACTCACGTCCAAAACGGGAAAGGTCTTTTACAACGACACAATCCACAATTCCTTTTTTGATATCTTCCAGCATCATCTGAAATGCAGGACGTTCAAAATTAGAACCGCTGTAACCGTCATCCACCCGTTCTGATACAACAACTATATCCTTTTTATCTTTTAGGAAATTTTTTATCAGATCTTTCTGATTTGAGATACTGTTGCTTTCACGCTTTCCAGCAGTAGCAACATCGCCATCTTCTTTCGATAAACGAACATAAATGGCTGCATGATAGATTTTCTTTGAATTGTTAATTTGATTCATCTTCATCCTCCTTAGTTTTACCTTTCCATCAACATTGGTAAAACCCAGAGGGTGAGTCGATTTTGTCCTGATATGAATGAGGAGTCCTGAATTCCTCGTTTCCATATTAACATAACTCTTCAGATTTTACCATCACTTTTTATACAGAAAGCAAAAGTTCCTCAAATGCATCTTCAAAAGATACTCCATTGTTTGCAAACCTTATTTTCACTTTTACATTTCCTATACAGACAAGATAGGGATTTCCCACCTGTCTGAGATATTGAGCTATTCTTTTTTCCTTCGTCTGATTCCGGTCAATCCTTATTTTTCGGATATCCTTCAATTCCTTCAGATCCACATCATCAAAATCCGTTTCCAGATAGTTTCTATATTCTTCCGCAGTCATGCCCTTCTCCTTCCATTCCCATCTGAATCCGTACTGCTTTCAGTACCCGATCTAGGCTCCACTTGTTCACTCTTCCGCATTTCTCAATAATACATTTCGTAGAAATGCTCATAACCTGTTCAGCCAGTGCCAGGCTTCCTTTTCGGATTCCCGTCATATCATATTTGCTGATAAATACATGCGTTGGCAAATACCGTTTCTTATAAATTCTTGATGTCAGCGGAACTACCGTTATGACTGAACTGTATGTATTGGCTTTATTATTGCTCACTACGATCACCGGTCTTACTCCACCCTGAACCGAAGTTGTCGGGAACATACCGAGATCTGCCCATAAGATATCTCCTCTTCGGATTGTCATTTGTCCTCTCTCCAATCTGTTATTTTTATTTGTAAAGCATCCATAGCGCTATATTGGCTCCACAGGAATACGGCAGAGTTTCTTTCCTATAAGGAAAGCTCTGCCGCATAACCTCTATAGCCAATTTGATTATTAAACAGTGCTCGCTCGATTCTATTTATCCTCGATACCCCGAATCGTTACTCCCGCATGTGCAGGAAGGGAATAATAACCTGCCCGAATGCATACTCCGGACCACAACCCGAAAACTCTCGTTTCCAGGCTCCAGCAGTTCATAGGTTTACCAGTTACAGACTTCTCAGGGTCTGCAAGTGTATCGCATCTCATACATATCATCGCATCACCAGCCTGCCAGCTGGCTTCGGTCAGTGCTTTTTCGCAGCATTACAGACTGAACTAAAAATCTTGGTTTTGGCTTATAATCCTATAGCGGCATCTTCCTCGTGCTCTCTGCATGAAATGTCACGTCAGTTATTATTGGATATTCAGTTATCATGGTTCATTTTAGGAAGTCCTTTAACTTCCTCTAATTACTAAAGTCAAATGACTTTGGCAGATGCAAAAGATTTTGAAAATTTTTAAAAAATTTATTCATATACATTTCACGCATCTTATTAAGAGTGGATTTCAGCTTGTATGACAGCATCTGTCTGGAAATCCCCATAATCTCCGCCATCTGTGTCTGTGTCTTGTTTTCAAAGAAAATGCCATAAATAATCATGCGTTCCTCTGAGTTCAGCTGATTGATCACTTTGTGAATATCCTGCTGTTCCATTTTTGTCAGTACACAGTGCTCCACATCACAGTTCAGATCTGGAAAATCCTCAATCATGAAGACTTCTCCATCAATGGACTGACCGCTGTAAGGTACCTCCCGCAGCATCTTATCCACGACCTCACCCAGTTCGTTCTTGATCTCAACTTTTTTGCCTTGCTGCTTCTGTAAAAATTGTTCATCGCATACGCAACTTCTTTTGTAACTTCGATCATTTCTCCATCAATATTTGCGTAATACTTTCCTTCATAAAAATATGGGTGTTCAATATACATGTCCGTTCCTCCTGAATTTGAAATCTTGTTGCTCGTTTCAAATCCAGAAGGCGGACCTCTGTTTAGAATCATGCCTGCTCCGCCTTTATCCTGCCGGGATACGCCCGCAGTTATTGGCTGAAAAATTCAGGCACGAAAAAAAGCCCCAGTAGTTTTTTCTTAACTACTGAGGCTTTCGTCTCTTTCTTGTATTCAGTTATCTATGCCTTCTTTCATCAGCATAATCATTGTATCAGGATAAAGTTCACAAAGTATCCGCAATACGTTCCCATAAGTTCATGTCATTATTAGAATCGTACATATTTCAGTGTAAAAAGTTCACTATTCAAATTCTGATTATTTATAGTTAATATGTTCTATCAAAATGACTATTTTCTTTTTCATTATTTAATTTAACAAAACAATTCCTATGCCAAAAGGCGGAGTTCACTTTACATTTTCCCCACTAAAGCTGAACAAGTCGAACTCTGTATATGATATTATCGTATACAGGAATATGTTTTGTTTGGTGTATCGAAGAAAATAAAAGTAACGGCATTGTATGTTACGAAAGTGATATACAGTGTCGTATTTTTATGCTATAATGCGGATATGAATTTAACAAATCGGAATTGTGCGCCCAGACAAGGGCGAGTAGTCTAGCAGGTGGAATGCCTGTCTGGTAAGGTCTAACCAACCGCCAGTAGCGAGTCTTGGGTGACTGCCAGTAATGGTAGTTGCTAAGCGTAGACAGCGAGAAAATAGAGAGTGTGATTGAGCCTCGAAATTTTGATATCTAGAAGGCTGACGTTTTAATTCCAGCGGAAAGCAACACAAACCAAATCGTCATGGTAATCTGTGTTTTCCACTTTCCCTGAAGCATCAGAAGCAGCGGCGTGACCGGGCTGTTGCCCAGATCGGTGACGATTCCCTTCTTGACATCGCGCAGATATTCCTCATATGTCATGATATGATCCATCTTGATTCCTCCTGTTTATAGCCTTGGTCAGTAGTTTGATACTATGTACGAACTTTCTGCGTACTTGCTTTCGTTTTCGGATACCGTACAATATTTATACAATGAATCGTCAAGAGAGGAGGCAACAAGGTGACTTCTTTAACCATAGAACAAAAAAGAGTGGACATATACCCAAGCGCAAAGCCGGGCAGCCCAGTTATCTATCTCAACACCTTTTCCAATGCCGTTAACAGTGTGTATAAAAACCTGATGGCGCTCGGCTGCCCAGATTTCTGTCTGGTGGCGGTCAGTAATCTGAAATGGGATCATGACATGACACCGTGGTATATGGGGCCGATCTCTAAACACGATACGCCCTGCACCGGGGGTGCGGATGATTACCTGAAACTGCTTCTGGATGAAATTATGCCGGAAGCGGAAGCGCTCCTTCCCGGTGCGCCCGCCTGGCGGGGCCTCGCCGGTTACTCGCTGGCTGGGCTGTTCGCCCTCTACGCTCTCTACCAAACGGATGTGTTTGCCCGCGCAGCGAGTATGTCAGGTTCCTTCTGGTTTGAGGGCATCATGGAATATGTGTGCTCCCATGAGATGAAGCGCAAACCTGACTGTCTGTATTTTTCTCTCGGAGACAAGGAGAGCTCCACCGATAATCCGATTTTGAACGTTGTGCAGCAGAATACGCAGGAGATAGAAACACTGTGCCACGGGAAAGGCATCGAAACCACCTTCGTACTGAACAGTGGCAGCCACTATCAGGCGTGCAACAAGCGCACAGCGGCTGGCATTCACTGGATATTAAATAGATAAACCGACAAGGAGATAAAACGATGGATACGATTTATTCGCTTTTTCAGAAAGTAGTTAAAGAACATGAAAATGCCCCGGCTATCATTGAAAACGACCGCGCCATGACTTTTGGAGAGCTGTCCAACATGGTAGATATGATCACGTGCAGCTTTCCGCAGGAAGTACACAGCATCGGCATCGTCATGCGTCACCGAACCGAGATGATTGCCTCGATTCTGGCGGTACTCAAATGCGGCGGCCGATATGTCCCAGCCGAGCCGGATTTTCCCACCGGGCGCATCCATGACATGATGACCGAGGCACAGGTGGATTTTGTGCTGACGGAACACGCCTTTGCGCCCAAACTGAGCAGTTTCCCCATCCGCTATACAGATTGTGAGATCTGCGGCGTGGAGACGCCCTCCTGGAAGCGCAACGCCATCGAAGACCCGGAACGCCCCGCCTATGTGCTGTATACGTCAGGTACCACCGGGCGGCCCCAAAAGGTGTCTGTATCACCAACCGCAATGTTTGCCATTATGTCCGTGCCTTTGCCAACGAGTTCCATCCCGGCCCCGGTGATGTCATGCTGCAATATTCCGTCTGTTCTTTTGACATCTTTGTGGAGGAAGTGTTCACCAGTCTGCTGAATGGTGCCGCTCTGGCCATCCCCGCTGACGAGGATAAGGCCGACATCCATGCGTTGATGGCTTTTGTGGAACGTCACCATGTGACTATGATCAGCGGCTTTCCGTATCTGCTGGCAGAAATGAACCACCTGTCTGTCATTCCGTCCTCTCTGCGGCTGCTTATCAGCGGCGGCGATGTGTTGCGGGGCGTTTATGTGGATCACCTGCTGAACAAAGCAGAGGTTTACAACACCTACGGCCCCTCCGAGACAACGGTCTGCGCCTCCTATTACCGTTGTAATAGTGGAACTGTGCTGGAGGACGGTACCTATCCCATCGGTCATCCTGTACTAGGTGCGCAAATCAGGATTCTGGATCAGTCTGGCAACGAGGTTGCCAAAGGGCAGACGGGTGAGATTTGCATTTATGGCGGCGGTGTATCTCTGGGCTACATTGGCGACCATGCCGAGGAAAACAGAGCTTTTGAGCGGCAGCCGGACGGTAGCACCATGTACCGCAGCGGCGATTTGGGGCTATATCCTGCCGGATGGCAACATTGCATTCCTGCACCGCAAGGACGACCAGATCATGATTTACGGCAAGCGGGTGGAACTTGCCGAGGTGGAGTCCCGGCTCTATCGGTGCAAGGATGTGCAGCAGGCTATTGTCCGGGCTTTTACAGACGAGGATGGACTGTCCTATATGACCGCCTATGTGGTGCCTTCCGACAATAAGCTGAAAGTCTCGGAAGTAAAAAAGAACTGTCTGAAAATCTGACTTCCTTTATGATCCCAGAGTTCTTTGTGAAGATGAAGCAGATTCCTTTGAATGTCAACGGTAAGCCGGATGTGTCGAAACTGCCGGTGGTAATGAAAGCGGGGGCATTATAATGGAGATTCAGATCCGGCAGGCCACGATCCAGGACCTGAATGTATTGATGCAATGGCGAATGGAAGTCTTGCATGAGGTATTCTCCATCCCCTCGGAGCGGTCTGTAACAGAGCTGGAATCGGAAAATCGCCGCTACTATCAAACAGAACTGCCGCAGGGCGGACATATTGCCTGCTTTGCCTACGTAGGGGAGGAAATCGTCGGCTGCGGCGGGATATGCCTCTATCATGAGATGCCCTCACCGGACAATCTAAACGGGAAATGTGCCTACCTGATGAACATTTATACCCGGCCGCAGTTTCGCGGACACGGCATAGGGAACAGAATCGTCAGGTGGCTTGTAGAGCAGGCTCGTCAGCGGCATATTTCAAAAATATATCTTGAAACCTCAGACAAAGGCAGGCCGCTGTATCAAACAATCGGTTTTGCCGATATGAAGGATATGATGAAACTGTCCCGTGAAAAATAAGCAAAATCAAAGGAGCATACATACAATGGAGCCAATCATCTGAAACGTTGAAGTAAAAAGCGTCCTCACAAAATCCAATTTGCCTGTGAGTGATTATTCGGTCAATCCTTATGTGGGCTGTGGCCACGGCTGCAAATATTGCTACGCATCTTTTATGAAGCGTTTTACCAATCACCCGGAGCCCTGGGGAGAGTTCATAGACGTTAAATTTTGGCCGGAAATCAAACACCCGGAGCGGTATGCAGGGAAAGAACTGTTTCTCTGTTACGTGACCGACCCATATCAGCCGCTGGAGGAAACCGCCTGCCGCACCCGCGCCATTTTGGAGCAGATGCAGGGCAGTGAATGTAGCCTCAGTATTGCTACCAAGTCTGACCTGGTGCTGCGTGACCTTGACCTCATTAAAACATTCCCCAATGCGCGGGTATCCTGGTCGATCAAACACACTGGACGAAGATTTTCGCGCTGATATGGACAATGCAGTGAGCATTGAGCGGCGGCTGGCCGCTATGAAAGCATTCCATGATGCTGGTGTGCGCACCACCTGCTTTATCTCGCCGATTTTCCCCGGCCTCACCGACCTGCCCTCCATCATCCACCGGGCGAAGAATCAATGTAATTTGGTCTGGCTGGAAAACCTAAACTTGCGGGGCGGTTATAAGAAAACGATTTTTGACTATATAACGGAAAAACATCCAGACCTGCTGCCGCTGTACGATACCATTTACAATAAAAAAGAACGCAGCTACTGGTCAATGCTGGATGCGCAGATGCGGCAGTTTTGCCAAGAGGAAGGGCTACTGTATGTCCGGGATGATGATTCCATCAAACGCCCGTTCAACGATCCGCCTATCGTGGTCAATTATTTTTTCCACGAAGAGATTATCCCTCGGCCAAAATGCAGAAGAACAGGTAATCAAAACTATATAGTAACATGCAGAAAGCTAGAAGTTGTAGAGGTGAGGTTATGAAACGCGCAGAATTAGAATCATTTATAATGGAGACATATAACGCTGAGACAGATTATCCGTGGCTCAAATATCCGAATTATGAGGTGTTCCGGCATTGTAATAATCGGAAGTGGTTTGCTCTGATTATGGATGTACCAAAGAACAAGCTGGGGCTGCAAGGCGAAGAAATGCTGAAAGTGGTCGATTTCAAATGTGACCCAATTCTGATTGGCACACTACGAGAGGAACCCGGCTTCTTCCCGGCGTATCACATGAGCAAGGATAGCTGGATTACTGTTGCACTGGATGGCAGCGTATCAGATGACAAAACCAAAATGTTGCTTGATATGAGTTATGAAGCAACGATACCCAAAACATGCAAAAAGAGATACTGACAAATTCAAGTTGAACAAAATCGCTGCGCGATGGCTTGCCAAGGCTGTGGCGCAGCTTTCTTTTTCTCAATAATAAAATAGGCAATGGCAATTCTTACCAGTATTTGATATTGTAAAAGTTACCACACAAAACAATTCAATACAGAAAGACACCACTGCCTATGAAAAGAATACCATTTGACCGCTTTTCTGACAAGCGGTTTTATTATGCTAATGCACCTCCATGTAAGCAGGGTTTTTCA
>ENA-OQOA01000702-OQOA01000702.1-human-gut-metagenome-genome-assembly--contig:-NODE-702-length-13145-cov-2.264096_pt1 | contig 13145 bp, 17 predicted proteins | sample MGYA00242633_ERZ504888 | MGnify/ENA primary metagenome ERZ504888 (study PRJEB26092, sample SAMD00036372) | human gut metagenome | host: Homo sapiens | study: EMG produced TPA metagenomics assembly of... | reverse complement strand
GAGCCGATCGTCGGCCGCCATCCTGTCAGGTCACCGATCTGCCGGTCGACGTGCACCTCATGATCGAGGACCCGGACCGTTGGGCTCCCGAATACGCCAAGCTCGGCGCCGCCTCCATCTCCTTCCACATGGGTGCCACCCACGCCCCCGTGCGTCTGGCCCGACAGCTGCGCGAGATGGGCTGCAAGGCCTGCTTCGCCGTGCGTCCGGCCGAACCGGTCGAGCCGATCTTCGATATCCTCGACGAGTTCGACATGGTCCTCATCATGACCGTTGAGCCCGGCTTCGGCGGCCAGAAGTTCCTCGACAACCAGATGGCCAAGGTCCGCCGCCTGCGCGATGAGATCACCCGCCGTGGCTTGAAGACCCGCATCCAGGTCGATGGCGGCGTGAGCCCCAAGACCGCGCACATCGTGGCCGAAGCCGGCGCCGACGTGCTCGTTGCCGGTTCCGCCGTGTACGGCGCCGAGAATCCCGCCCAAGCCATCGACGACATCCGCACCAAGGCCGAGGCCGCGTTCAAGGCCTGAGCTCCAAGCCTGAACCGCAATCCACCTTTCATCCATAACCGCAAGAAAAGAATCTGAATCACATGAAGACGTTTGAATCCCTGTTCGCCGAACTGTCCGAAAAGGCCCAGACCCGCCCCGAAGGCTCCCTGACCGTCGACGAGCTCGACAAGGGCACCCACTTCATCGGCAAGAAGATCATCGAAGAGGCCGGCGAGACCTGGATGGCCGCCGAATACGAGGGTGCGGACCGCACCGCCGAGGAGATGAGCCAGCTGCTCTACCACGTCCAGGTCATGATGATCAAGCACGGCCTGACGCTCGAAGACGTCTACAAGCACCTGTGAGAGGAACGCAAATGCTGAGAATCGCAGTGCCCAACAAGGGCATGCTATCCGAACCCGCGTGGAACATGCTGGCCGAGGCCGGCTACCGTCTGCGCACCAACCCTCGCCAGCTGGTCGTGCAAGATCCCGACAATGGCATCGAGCTGTTCTACCTGCGTCCGCTCGATATCGCCGTATACGTGGGCTGCGGCGCCATCGACGTCGGCATCACCGGCCAGGGATCTACTCAAGAACTCCGGTACCGCCGCGCTCGAGCACATGCCGCTCGGCTTTGGTGCCTCGACCTTCCGTTTCGCCGCACCGAACGAATCCCCGATCACCACCCTGGAGGATGTTCAGGGCAAGCGCGTGGCCACCACATTCGATAAGCTCGTACACGACTATCTGGTCGAGCACGGCATCCAGGCCGAGACCATCCATCTGGACGGTGCGGTCGAATCCTCCGTGCAGCTGGGCGTGGCCGATCTCATCGCCGACGTGGTCTCCACCGGTACCACCCTGCGCAACGCCGGCCTGCGCGTGTTTGCCGAACCGCTCATGCACTCCGAAGCCTGCCTGATTCGTTCGCCGCGTCTGAACGAGCAGGACTCACGTCTGGCCGTGCTGACCCGCCGTCTGCAAGGCGTGCTCACTGCACATCAGTATGTGCTGATGGACTATGACATTCCGATCAGCAAGGTCGCCGCCGCCGTGGCCGTGACCCCCGGCTTTGAAAGCCCGACGATCTCCCCGCTGCACGACAAACAGTGGAACGCCGTGCGAGTCATGGTTCCCAAGGCCAAGGTCAACCAGCTGATGGATGATTTGTACGAAGTCGGCGCACGCGGCATCATCGTTACCGCTCTACAAGCCTCCCGCATGTAGACTGTTAGTCGATATGACCAACCAGAAAGTCAACACCAGATACAGTCCGGAAGCACGTGACATCTATTTCACCGTGCCCAATTTGATCAGCGCGCTGCGAATCATCTCGATTCCTTTCATCAGCGTGCTGATATCCAAGCACGAGATGATTGCGGCGCTAGCCCTGATCGCCATTTCCTCGGCTTCAGACGGACTTGACGGCATCATCGCGCGCAGATTCAACCAAGTGAGCAAGATCGGTCAGATTCTTGATCCGATCGCCGACCGACTGCTCATTTTCTGCTCGATTCTGGCTCTCAGCGTCGCCGGCATCATCCCATGGTGGATGCTGATTATCGTGGGACTGAGGGATCTGTGGATGGCGATTCAGGTGCTATGGCTTGCCCAGTACGGTTATGGTCCGCTGCCCGTGCATTTCGTGGGCAAGGCCGGTACCGCGCTGCTGATGATTTCCATCGTCGGTCTGATTTTCGCCGATTTGGGCACCAGTACGTTTTTCCACTTGCTCTACATCGCCGCGCTGGCCGCCGGCATCTGGGGCATCGCCATGTATTGGCTCGCCGGATATATCTATACCAAGCAGGGCGTCGGATTGCTACGCAAGGAACTGGGGGAGAAGTATGGCGCTTGAGGCCACGGCCCCGGTCTCGTTCCCCATACCCAAGGAGAATGAGCCGGTACGACGCCGCGCCGTGTTCTCCCACTCAGTCCGAGGCGCGGAATCACATCATGCGCTTTCCCCGGATGACGCCGCCGCCATCCGCACCAGACGTCGCCGTAAAACCAACGACGATTCGCTTCAGCTCATCGATGATCTTGTCAATCGTCCGATGGATCCGATGTTCTCCGACTCACGACTGGTCCATGAGCATCGTTCGACCTTCTCCATCTGGTTTAATCGCATCGTCGTATTCATCATCTGCGTCGGCGTTGGCTTTGCCTGCAGCCTATTCGTGCAACAGTTGCAATCCGATCCGCGTAAGCAGGTACGGCAGACTTTGGCCACGCAATTGGAGAATCGCAACTCGCAAATAGACGAACTCACCACGGACGTCAATAATTTGCGCTCCCAAGTTGACGAACAGTCCAAGAAAATATCCGGCAGCGTGAAAAGCGATACGCTTATCCAAGACGAAATGGTCAATGGTGCCACGGTGGTCGAAGGCGAAGGAATCACCATGACGCTGGCCGATCCAATCGCGGCAAGCCAGTCGGATCAATCCTCCTCGACGAGAGTCGGCACCTCCACCAACATCCGAGTCATCACCGATCTGGATCTGCAGCAACTGGTCTCCCTGATGTTCCAAAACGGAGCCGAAGCCATTGCCATCAACGGTAATAGGCTCGGCGCGCAAACCTCGATACGCAAGGCCGGCGGGCATATTCTCATCGGCATGACCGCGATACAAAGCCCCTATACCATTGAAGCCATAGGCGATAAGAGCGCCTTGGCCGAAGCGATGGGGAAGAAGAAACTTGCAAGTCTTTACGATTCCTTCAAGGAAGCCGGTATCTACCCGCAGGTGAGCAAATCCAATTCGATTACACTTGAGGCAGCAGTCACTGGCGAAGTGAAGTACGCGGAAAGGAATGAATAATGGCAGCCGTTCTGGGACTAATCATCGGCGTCGTCATCGGCGTGTTCGTCAAGCCGGACATTCCGATCATCGTGCAGCCTTATCTGCCGATTATGGTGGTCGCTGCTCTTGACGCCCTGCTGGGTGCCGCGCGAGCCTATTTCGAGCGCAGCTTCTCCGACCGCGTGTTTGTGATCTCCTTCCTCGCCAACGTGGTGACGGCAACACTGCTCGTGTTCCTCGGCAACCAGCTCGGCGTCGGTTCGCAGCTGCAGACAGCCGTCATCGTCGTACTCGGCATCCGCATCTTCTCCAACGTGTCCGCGATCAGACGCTTCATCTTCCGAGGCTGACAAGGGTACTGACGTATGGCACGTAAAGCACAATCAGACAACATGCTGGAGAAAATGCGCGACCAGCATGCACAAGACAAGGTCAACGACCGGATGGAAAACCGGGTCGTTTCCCACGGTGCGTAAGAAGCCCCGGAAGGATCTCAACCGTGCCAGCAACAAATCACGGTTACTATCCTCGATTCTCATCGCTCTGATGTGCGCGTTGTTGGGTTTCGCCTACATGAGCCAGATCAATAACACTAAATCCACGTACGAAACGATGGACGAGAGTGAACTGGTAAGGCTGCTGAACGAGTCGAATACGCAAATCTCCAATCTCGAGCAGCGTAAAACCCAGTTGAACAGCCAGCTCAACTCGCTGAAATCGGCGGCTAACGAGCAGGAGCAGGCGCGTAAGATCGCCAAGCAAAACGAGGAGACCAGCGGCTTGATCTCCGGCAGACTCCCGGCAAAGGGTCAAGGCGTGACCATCCGAATCGGACGAGGCTTGACGACTAAAGTGGACGCCTCAATCATGTTCAACCTTATCGAGGAACTTCGCAATGCCGGTGCCGAGGTAATCGCCATCAATAACGTGCGCGTCATCACCTCCACCTACATTCAGGACGCCGAGGAAGGTTTGATCGTGGATGGCACCACCATCAAGCCCACATACACGGTGAAGGCCATTGGCAATCCGCAGGAACTGTCCAACGCAGTCGATATCGCCGGCGGTGTGGGCGCTCAGCTCCAGGTGAAATACGGGTCCAACGTCAATGTACAGCCTTCTGACAGCATCATTATCGACGAAGTACGCGAAGCTACGCAAAACCAGTATGCAAAGACGGTAGAATAGGGGATTATGACCAACCCGATTCCTAGCGCAGGCGAAACCACCATTATCGGCCTGCCCGCGATTAATGTACTGCCCATTACCACCACCGGCGATCGACCGCTGACTCAAGAGGATCTGGACACCATCACCAGATTGTCCGAGGGAACGGCATTGCTGATTTCCGCCAGGGGAGCGGTCTCAGGTTCTCGTTACTTGCTTGACGAGGATGAAATCACCGTCGGCCGTGATCCGCGAGCTGATATTCTGCTCGACGACTCCACCGTATCCCGTCAGCATGCCGTGTTCCGCAGGGTCAACGGTCAGTTCTTTGTGGTTGACGCAGGAAGTCTGAACGGCACCTACGTGAACCGTCAGCGTGTTGATCAGGCGACGCTGAAGAACGGCGACGAAATCATGATCGGTAAATTCCGCCTCGTGTTCTTCACGAAATCTGCCATTATTTCCCAATAGTCCACACCCAGCACGGGGTTAGACTGATTGCAGAAATTGCAATCATGTGATTACACCAGTGTGAGTCATATGCGAGACACGCATGAGTTAGGGGAGTGCCATGGGACAGACCGGGCTGCATCTTCATGTTTCGCTTGAGGACCGTCAGAATCTGAACGCTGACGCGATTCAGGGGGAGTTGTTCTCCAACGTCGATACTGAGGAGATCAAGCGCGGCTACCGTGGCACTGTGGCCTCCAAGGTGGCCGGCATCACGTACCGACAGCTCGATTATTGGGCACGCAAGCAGATTGTTGAGCCGTCCATCACGCCGTCTCATGGCTCCGGTTCACGACGACTATACTCGTTTTAAGGATGTGGTGATTCTCGCTGTATCCAAGAAGTTGCTTGATGCCGGTGTGAATCTGCAGAACGTGACGGCGGCCATCGGATTCTTGACTCAACGCAGCACCGATCAGCTGGTCAATGTGACCATCATGTGCGATGGTCAAAACGTACATGAATGCACAACCAGCGAACAGATGCTCGAACTGTTGCAAAGCGGTAAGGCAGTGTTCGCCGTGTCGGTGGGTTCGTTGTGGCACCAGATTGAGACGGCCTTGGAACAGGAAGAATATGTTGATCTTGAGGCCAAAGCCGCTGACGATTGCCACGGGCCGTCCGATTGATGAACTGACCGCCATGAGGATGCGCAAGAAGCTCGAGGCACAGCGCTTGCGACGCGCAACCGCCTGATACATGTATGGTTGTTGGCGACTTGCCGGCTTTGGTCGGCAGGTCGCTTTGTTGTATGTGTTGCTTTTGTGCCTGCCATCTTATGTTTTTATATGTTGCGGTGATTATTATGACTGATTGGAGGACCGGGTGAACGGGATTGTTGTCGGATTGTTGCCGGGCGTTCTGTGGATGGTCGCCGTCATCTTTGCTGTGTCCATCATCACTATAACGGTCAGCCGAGGCCATCTGTTCACGCCGAAACGCCGGCGACCGCCGGTCGATCCGGTCGACTGGTCGATGGTGAAAACGCATTTCATGTCGTTTGCGGCGGCGCTGATCCCGTTTCCCGTGTTGACGTTTACAGCGGATCTGATGGATGCTCGCATGCTCGCGTTCTACGACCACGCGCAATTGCCCGGAGCAATCATCATATTCGTGCTGGTGCTGCTGGAACTCATCGCCATGTATCTGCAGGCACGCAACGCTTCGGAAACCGAAATGGACAAGCGTTTGGGCGTTGCTTCTCACCGGAATAAGGATGATGTTGCGAAGTAGCCGATTCTCTGCGGCGAGGCTAATCCGCAGCTAGATACTACTGGTTCGGCTAAAATCACCACATACTATTAACCGATAATGTACGTTATGTCAGATTAGTTATCCTTGACAAGGATTCGGTCGCCTGTATCAACTAGTCCACGCATACCAAGGCCGACAGCCAAAGGAGCACCGGAGCATACCAGGCCAACAGCCAAAGGAGCACCGGAGCGACCACCGCAATTGCAAGAATCGCCGTGCCTTTCAGCCAATCCTTGTCATCTCGTTTCCAGTGGAATGCTCGCCAAATGAACCATATCAGCATGGGAATCTCATACAGCGACAGCAATGGCAAACCGATGAAAACCAGGTCGAAGCCCGCGGCGCAGGCTCCATCGCATCCCATCATGAAGAAGTCCTCGCCGTTGTGTTTCAGTGTGTTTGGAAATACGGTTTACGGCTTCTTCGATCTGCTCGGGCTTCTCGATGATTTCGTAGGCACCGTGTTCTTCCATCTCACCGGCCGGAGCGTAGCCCCAGCGGCAGCCAATGGCGTCCAGATTGCAGGCGTGGGCGCCGTCGATGTCGGTGTAGCGATCACCGATCATCACGGCCTTGTCCCCCGCTGCAGCATCAAAACCGATTTTGTCAAAGCAATAACGGATGACCTGATCCTTATCCAAGCGAGAGTTGTCCTTGGAAGCGCCATAAATGCCATCCAGCAATTCGGTCAGATGGAAATGCTCACAGATCGGAACGCATTGGTACTCGGGCTTGCAGCTGGCCAACGCCAGATAATAGCCGTCGGCACGCAGCTTGAGCAGCTGTTCGCGGATACCGGGAAACACGACGTTCACCAAGCGGCCGGGAACTTTGTTGCCGGGCTCGTTCGGATCATCGAACACGGCGCGATCCGCATAGTAGCTGCGGTAGATGGTGACCGCCCGGTCAAGCTCATCCTCCGGCACATGGTTGCGTCGCAGCGATTCGATGATGGCCGGACCAATGAAACGATGCAGCTCGGCATCGTCGGGAACCGGGCGACCCAATTCCTCGAACGTCTTGACGACGGAGGCGATGATGCCGCCGTCGGACTTGGTAAGCGTGCCGTCGAGGTCCAACAGGACCACTTTCATCGGATGCTGTGCCATTGAGATTCCACTCCCCTTTGTTCATGTCGACTGCTTTGAATGGTCGTCAAACGATATGCGACTTGTTCCAACAATGATTATGCCCAGTCGGGATGACTGGGCATCAAGTTCACGTGTTGTTCAGTAGGAGATCACTCGTAGTCAGGAATCCAACCGTCACGGTGCATTTGCAGGCGCTTTTCGAGTAGGGTGGCCAGTTCCTCTTCGCTACGGCGTTCCAGCAGCATGTCCCAGTGGGTGCGGGTGGGTTTGCTGATCTCGTCGCCCTCACGGTCGGCGTCGCCCTCACGGTGGGCCACGGAACCACAACGGCACTCCCACTCGTCCGGGATTTCGGCACCCTCGGCAAACGGCAGGATGGTGCGGTGGCCCTTCGGGCATACATACGCCACATCGTTTCGTGCGGCGAAATCGACGTTGTCGTCGGACTCCAGCGATTTCGCTCCGATGCTCATGCCCCTGAGGCTACGTTCTGCCATATCGGCATCCTCCTTGAAAGATCTTTAACCCTACTAATTTACGCAACAGTTCGGACTTGGCCGCTATTCCAAGCTTCCGACGTCGGCTGACAAACTCCCATCAAACGGCCCCCCGTCAGTCCACGCCGGAGTAGGCCACCACGCCACGATTGACCCGGTCGGCCGCTTCGTGGGCGAGGCCTGCCAGCCGCTCTCCCCCGTCGAACGGCAGCGGCTGGGCGACAGCGATCTGCTGCAGCACGTCAGCCAGTCGTTTGGCAGTGCGCACGAAGTCGCCGCCGGTCATGTCGGTGCCGTACAGGCACGATCCCAGCGAACCGCCATCCGCCCATTCATACATGATGTCGAGAATGCCGAAGTCCGGCCGCTGCATCTCGTCCAGACCGTGATCCTCGCACAGGATATCGATGTCTTCACAGATGCCCTTGAGCTTGGACGAAGCGATTGCGATGGGCCCGGAGATGCCGCCCGGGTAGTGCCTCGGTTCGCCGTCTCCCCCGCGTCTGGCCTCGTATACCAGTGAAGAGAGCACAGCGGCCAGTCCGTTGGCGTCGAGCTTGTCGAACGTGCCGGCGAGCAGCGCCTCGCACAGTTCCAGGTCATGTTCACTGTAGATGCGGCGCAGCAGCGAGCCTTTTTCGGTCAACGTCATGTCAATGTGGCCGGCCGCATTGACATGACGTTCGAGGTAACCAAGCCCGGTGAGAATATCGCAGATGCGATCGAACTGACGGGCCACGGACCCGGTACGGGAGTCGTAGCGATCGGTGACGCGCTGCAGTTCGCGGGTCTCGCGGGCCCAGCGGTGGCCCCACTTGAGGTGTTGCTGGAGGTCCGGGCAGTTGCGGCATGGATGCTCGTGCTCCGCCTTGCGCAAATCGCGAATGCGCTGGTCAAGGTTCTGGAAGGCGCGTGAACGCTCCTGATCGGTCAGGAACACTTCGTGCTTCAGTTTGCGGCGGCCTTCCTTTTCGATGTCGCTCAGCTCCATACGCAGGGTCATGAACTGTTTGAAGTCGCCGTGTTCGCATGCGAACGCCTGTTCGTATCCGGCCAGCGCGTTCTTCAGTGTGTTGATCTGCGATTCCAGCTGCCAGGCCGATTCGTTGGCCTCCCACTGGGCAAACGACTGGTCCAGGGTAACGTGCGCGGTCTCGTAGTCGCTGGAGTTGAGCAGGTTCACGGCCATGTTGAACGTGGGTCGGAAGCTCGAGTGCAGCGGGTAGACACGCTTGGATGACAGCGCGGCGGCCGTGGCGGGCACAAAACCGTGATGGTCAACCACGATGGCGTGGCCGATGGTGTCGATGCCGCGCCGACCGGCACGACCGGTGAGCTGCGTGAATTCGCCGGGCGTCAGGCCCACATGACCGGTACCGTCGAACTTCTCGAGTTTCTCTACCACCACGCAGCGGGCCGGCATATTGATGCCCAAGGCCAGTGTTTCCGTGGCGAACACCATTTTGACCAGACCTTCTTCGAACAATCGTTCGACTATCTGGCGGAACAGGGCAATCATGCCGGCATGATGCGAAGCGAAGCCTTCTTCCAACGCAAAGCGGAACTTGGAGAACTGCAGGGCTTTCAGGTCTTCCTGAGTGAGTTGCCCCTCCACCATCTCATCCACGATGCGGCGAATCTTGGTCACTTCCTCATCGGTGGTGAGCTCCAGTCCAGCATTGATACACTGTTCCACGGCCTGGTCACAACCGTTGCGCGAGAAGATGAAGTAGATGCCGGGCAACATTCCCAGGAAGTTAAGCTCGTCCACCACGGCCCAGCGGCGCGGGGTGTGGCGTTCCGCTTTCGGGGCATGGCCCTTGCGGTCCAACTGGTCGAGCCGGTTGATGAGTTCGGCGTTGAGCTTGGTGGCCTGCTCGCCGTTGCCGTCGCGGCGATAGAGATCCAGCACCTCGGGCTCAGTGTATTCGTCCGCCTGCACGATGACGTGCTGTTCCAAAGGCACGGGGCGGTGTTCGCTGATCACCAGTTTGGTGTCGCCTCGCACCGAGGCAATCCAGTTGGAGAAATCCTCCACGTTGGACACGGTGGCGGACAGGCCGACGATCTTGACCGTCTTGGGCAGGTGGATGATGACTTCCTCCCACACGGGGCCCGCGGAATCGGTCGGCCAGATAGTGCACTTCGTCGAGAATCACGTAGCGTAGTGCGTTCAGCGTGGTGGAACGCTCGTAGAGCATGTTGCGCAGCACTTCGGTGGTCATGACCACGATGTCCGCCTCGGAGTTGATCGAGGTGTCGCCGGTGAGCAGGCCTACCTTGTCCGGGCCGTACACGTCGACCAGATCATGGTATTTCTGATTGCTCAGCGCTTTGATCGGTGTGGTATAGAAGGCTTTGACGTTGCGTTCCTGGGCGAGATAAATGGCAAAATCCGCCACTACGGTTTTGCCGGCACCGGTTGGGGCCGCGACCAGTACGTTGCTGCCGGCTTCGAGCGCGTCATTGGCTTCGGTCTGGAAGTCGTCCAGTTCGAAGGGCAGGGATTCGGCGAATCGCGCTGCTGCGGACGCCCGATGGCGCTGGACTTTTTGGAATGATGCGTACCGCTGCGAAGGGCTCAGCGTCTGGGAATCGGCATTGCCCTTATGGTGTTGGTGACGTGCCATTGCTGCTTTCCGTTAGTTGTTGAATCGCTTCCAGCGGGCCCATGGCCTGGGTGCGGCGCTCGCGCTTGGCGGCCTTGCTGCGAATCACGTCCGCATGGGCCTCGGCATAACGATTCTGTGCCACGCTGAGCGGCTGAGTGAACAGAGGCGGCTCGCTGGTGTCGGCAGAAGTGCCGGGCTCCCCCATCGCGGCCACACGTTCACCGAGTTGGCCACCGATGTCGGACATGTCTTTCAGGGCACGGAGCCCATGAAGGGCTGCATAGATGAGTCCGGCAACAATCATGGCCAGCATGAACAGGGCCAGAATCAGCCATATCCACCAAGGCATGAAAGGGCTCCTTACTTGTTCTCGCTGACGCTCAGTTCGCGTTCGGCGCGTGCCACGATCATGGTGCGCAACGTTTCCGGGGCGACCGCCGTGATATGACGCGCGTGTGCGATGCAGAAGGCCACGAACCAAGAGTCGGAGGAAACGGTCAGATGCACCTTTTCACCGGCACCGCATTGTTCGACGGTAGCGCCCGGCAATGTCTTGATGAATGCCAGATCGCGCTGATCGGTGATGAACACCGCGTCAGTGCCGTTGTCGAAACTCCACTTGCGCAATTCGCTCACCGGCATGTTCGGAATGTTGATCTGCTTGGTGGGCTTGACCAGTTCCGCCTTTTCGATACGGGCCAAGCGCAGCACCTGCCAGATGCGCGGCTTGCCGTTCGCCTTGTCGATGGTCTTGTCTTTGGAGACGTAGGCCTTCTTGTCCTTTGGGGGCGGCGGAACCGACATCCGTGTAGACGGCGGCATAATACACGCCTTCGTCGATGAAAATCTTGGCGGGGGCCACCAGCTTGCGACGGGTACTACCGGTACCGTCGGAGTACTCCATGTCCAACAGCGAATCGGTGTTGATCGCGCGCTTGACGATGGAGAAGCTTCGGGGCTCCAGCTCATAGCCGGTCAGGCTCAGCCACGGGGTCTGGCCCGGGCTGACATGGCGGCGCAAACGCTCATACAGGGATTCGGCCTGCCCACGCTGCTTGTCCGGCAGTAACGGCGAATGCGCCAAGTAGCTGACCGAGGCGGTGAGCATGCTGAGGTATTGCGGCGAAATGCCGGCAAGACGTTCAAGGCCCAACGAATTGGTGGCGGAAACAATACCCTCGGCATCCAGCAGCGGCCAGTCGATATCGAAGAACTGGCTGCCAGCCATCTCACCATCGTCGGAAACGGTGGTCAGGGTGTTGATGTCCTTATGAATGATGTTGACGAATTTCTTGAGCTCGTCGTCGTTCTTTGGTTTGCCGATAAAGCGCTCGGCCAGCTCGCTCATCGAGAATTCCTCACCCAGGTGAGCGGAGAGGAACAGCATCAGACGCAGGCGACGATCCACCTCGCTGCCCGTTTTGGAAAGCGGGGCCGTTCTTCTTGGTTCTGGGCCTTGATCGACTCGGGATCACCCGGCTCACGAACATCGCGACTAATCGACGGGGAAACCACCGAGGCGCTTACAGGGCTGGCGGATTCGTCGGCCAGAGTGAATCGGCTGGCGGCGTGCAGGCGGCGATGATAGGCGTCCACAGCCTCCTGCGGGCTGACAATCGTGGCACCCGGATGCTCCAGCACAAACATGGCCAAATCGTCGGAATCGGTGTAGGCCACGTTCAGGTGTTCGCCGTCCACATCAACGGTGGCGGCAAAGCGACGCGAATCGATAACCTTGACCAGCGAGTCCGGAATGGGCTGCGTGCCCAAGCCAGGCGCAATCGAATCCAAACCGAGACCGGGAATAGGGGTCTGCGGCACACGCGGCGTGGTGCGCGACGCATGTTGGGCGAGCTGGGACTGATCCGGCTCGGAGGAAATCGACATCGAACGAGCCAGATAGTTGGCGGCGGCAAGCACCGGCATATCTTCCGGCTCGAACATCAGACGGATGCGCGGTTCGTCGCCCAACTGCAGACGGTAGGACGCGAAGTCCTGGCCTTCCGACTTGGACGAATACTCAGGCTGCCGTGATTCGATGGCGATGCCCATAGCGGCGAGCTTGGCGCGATCACGCTGGAACTGCTTGGCGAACGCGGCCTTGGCGGCCTGATCTGCCAGCTCTCCATACGAGTCGGCGTAAGCCTTGACGCGCTGCGCAATTTGGCGGGATGTGAGCCATTGCGGGAACGCGGATGACAACACAGCCAGTACGTCCAGCTCGTGCTTGCCCCATTTGTCGGAAAAACGCCGACGTCCGCTTGTGCCCTCTGCCATTAGTCCTCACGTATAGTTATTGTTTCGTTATAAGTGCGTATGAGTTTCCTCACACTCACTCTATCTTAGAGGCTTTTTCCGCACTTGAGCGCCATTTCACAAAAATAATATCTTTTTTATCGTTCGACCGTGTTGTAAATCACACCCAATCGTCCGGTTCGATGCCTTGCGGACCAACGTATTCGCCGTTCGGCACATAGCTTGGCTCGCCTTTATCTTCCAGTTTGGCGTCGGCGAACATCATGACGTCACGTCCGAATGTCCAGTCGCCCTGAATGGAAACCGAGTTGGCTGCGGCCAAAGATGGCACGGCGTAGGGGAACCGTTCGTCGAAATCGCGGATGTTCTTGTAGTATCGCGGATCAAGTTCGACGTTCGGGAAGATGTAATTGCCGTCTTCCATCTCATACGTGTCCGTCAGGTGGAATCGATCGGAA
>ENA-OQOA01000701-OQOA01000701.1-human-gut-metagenome-genome-assembly--contig:-NODE-701-length-13161-cov-2.770293_pt1 | contig 13161 bp, 15 predicted proteins | sample MGYA00242633_ERZ504888 | MGnify/ENA primary metagenome ERZ504888 (study PRJEB26092, sample SAMD00036372) | human gut metagenome | host: Homo sapiens | study: EMG produced TPA metagenomics assembly of... | reverse complement strand
ACCAATCAGTTCTTCACGGGTCATCCCCGGCTTACGGGGAATACCTGAAGTGATAACCACAACGTCAGAGTTAGCTGTTTTTTCATAATCGTTAGTGCAACCTACAATGTTTGTGTCGAAGCCCAACAACTGAGCAGTCTGCATCATATCCATTGCCTTACCTTCTGATACGCCTTCTTTAACGTCCAGCATTACTACTTCGTCTGCTACTTCGTTAAAAGCAAGAACATTTGCACATGTAGCACCTACGTTACCTGCGCCTACTACGGTTACTTTTGACATAATCTCTATATTTTGTTTAAAGTTGATAATAAAATCGCCTTCTTAAAAGCACCGCAAAGTTACAATGATATTCCGAATTAAAGAAAAATTTCCATAATATTTTTCGAGCAGTCTACATAAATTATTGTACTTTTGTCCAAAATTCAATGTAACACTATGGATAAGAGCAAAAAACTGATTATTGTCATTATTCTGCTGGTTGTGATTATCGGCGGAGTTTCTTTTTATGCTTTTCATCAAGCAAAAGAAATAAAGAAATGAGCGAACTCTTCGCTGTGGAAAAACTGGAAATGGAAAACGAATATACAACTTTCGCCACCCAATATGATGAACTTCAGATACAGATAAACAATGATTCCTTGCGCGAAAAGCTGGAGAGTGAGAAGCTGAAAACACAGCGGCTGCTAGAAGAATTACGACAAGTAAAGACCAGTAACGCAGCTGAAATCATGCGTTTGAAGAAAGAACTGAAAAACAGTGCGTGCCGTACTACGCACCTATGTTATCCAAATAGATTCACTGAACAAACTCAACCAAGCACTAGCTGAAGAAAATCAAGAAGTGAAACAAAATATACGCAGGCAACCCGCCAAATCAATAATTTATCTCAAGAGAAAAAATCTGAATGAAAAGGTCACCTTGGCAGCTCAATTGGATGCCACAGCAATTAGTGTAGAGCCTAGAAACAACGCGGTAAAACAGCCAAGAAGGTAAAGATGTAAAAAAGATAGCTATCTCGTTCACCATTGTCAAGAATATTACTGCCAAAACAGGTGAACGTACTTTATATATACGTATTGCCAAACCGGACAATGACATACTAACCAAAACCCCTTCAAACACATTCCCATACGAAAACCGTAGTTTGGTTTATTCCATCAAGAAATACATAGAATACACCGGAGAAGAACAAAATGTAACCGTATATTGGGATGTAGAAGAATATTTGCCTGCCGGAACTTATCATGTTTATATCTTCGCTGATGGAACCATGATAGGACAACAAGCTTTCAGCATGAAATAACAAGGAACATTCTCCCCCAAATATATTTAATTAAAATTAATAAAAAAATCAGCCGGTTGAAAACGAACCGGCTGTTTTTCTTCCACACAAACAAAAGCAGTGAACATACAGATTGCAGAATTATAAAAATATTTTAAAATAACATCTAGAATATGGCTTTCTTAAAGATTTGTCTTATTTTTGTTGCATAAACAACTTAAAAACAACAAAACAAGAACACTATAATGAAAAAGATTGCAGCTTTTATCCTATTTATCGGTGTTTTAGATAGTATTTCAGCCCAAAGCACACTCACCTTAGATAGTTGTCGTGCTTTAGCATTATCCAACAATAAAGAGTTGCGCATTTCAGCTGAAAAGATTACAGCTGCACATTATGAAAAGAAAGCGGCTTTTACCAATTATCTTCCTAAGATTGCAGCTATAGGAACGTATATGCGCACTCAGAAAGAAATCTCTTTATTAAGTGACGAACAAAAGGGAGTTATCAGTCAGATAGGGACTACCGCCCAAGGCTCTATACAGGAAACTTTCCAACAACTGGCAGCTTCCAATCCCGAACTCGCACAAATACTGCAACCACTTGCTCCCCTCATCCCAGGTATTGGAAATGCACTGAACAAGGTCGGACAAGGTTTGGTAGATGCGCTGCGCACCGACACACGCAATATGTATGCAGGAGCTGTAACCCTTACCCAACCCATCTTCATGGGAGGAAAAATTGTTGCCTACAATAAAATCACCCAATACGCAGAACAGCTGGCCGAATCACAGCACGCCACCGGTATGCAGGATATCATTTTGAATACAGACCAAGCTTACTGGCAAGTCATCTCACTGATAAACAAGAAAAACTAGCCCAAAGCTATCTGCAACTGGTCAGCCAACTGGACAGTGATGTAGATAAAATGATAACCGAAGGTGTCGCCACCAAAGCCGACGGACTAAGTGTAAAAGTAAAAGTGAATGAAGCCGAAATGAAGCTCACACAAGTAGACAACGGATTAAGCCTATCTAAAATGGTACTATGCCAATTATGCGGTCTGCCTTTAAATGATGAAATACGTTTAGCAGATGAAGACGTAGAAAGCTTAACTCTCCCTGAATATCATGTAGGTGATAATGTAGCCACCGCTTTGGCAAATCGCGAAGAATTACGAAGTTTGGATCTAGCTAATAAAATTTATGACCAAAAAGTCAATATCACCCGCGCGGAATTTCTTCCTACAGTGGCTCTGACCGCCAACTACATGGTAACCAATCCCTCATTGGTAAACGGCTTTGAACGCAAATTCCGTGGCATGTGGGCTGTTGGCGCTATGGTACAAATTCCAATATGGAACTGGGGCGAAGGAATGTATAAGGTAAAAGCTGCCAAAGCGGAAGCAAACATTGCCCGCTATCAACTGGCAGATGCAAAAGAAAAGGTAGAATTGCAGGTAAGCCAAGCCAGCTATAAAGTAAATGAAGCAGCCAAACGCCTGAGCATGGCCGAAAAAAATCTGGAAAAAGCAGACGAGAATCTGCGCTATGCCAAACTGGGATTCATGGAAGGAGTCATTCCCACCAGTAATGTATTGGAAGCGCAAACCGCTTGGTTATCTGCCCAATCAGACAAAATAGACGCTCAGATTGATGTAAAACTGACTGAAGTCTATTTGCGCAAGTCAATGGGAGTGCTTAAATAAAATTAAAGATTAAAAACGAAAAGATATGGCAGAAAGATCACAACACAGCAATATTTTGCTGGCATTTATTTCACTGACAGCAGTCATCGTTATTGTATCGCTGATAGGTTTCTTCACATTGGGAAAAGGCCCGGAAATCATTCAGGGACAAGCAGAAGCTGACGAATATCGGGTTTCCAGCAAAGTACCGGGACGCATTCTGGAATTTCGTGTGAAAGAAGGAGACAAAGTAAAAGCCGGTGACACACTGGCTATCCTTGAAGCCCCCGATGTAAAAGCCAAACTTTCTCAAGCACAAGCTGCCGAACAAGCAGCACAAGCCTTGAATGAAAAAGCACAACGAGGTACCCGCCAAGAGCAACTGCAAGCTGCCTACGAAATATGGCAGAAAGCTAAAGCCGGAGTAGAAATTGCTGAAAAGTCATACAACCGTGTCAACCGACTCTTTGAAGAAGGCGTAATGTCCGCGCAAAAACGTGATGAAGCCAAAGCACAATTTGATGCCATGAGTGCTACAGAAAAAGCTGCACGCTCCCAATACGAAATGGCAAAGAACGGTGCACAACGTGAAGACAAAGCCGCAGCCGCAGCCCAAGTAGAACGTGCCAAAGGTGCTGTAGCCGAAGTTTCTTCCTACATAGACGAAACGATACTGACCGCGTCTGCTGATGGAGAAGTAACCGAAATCTTTCCCAAAGCAGGCGAACTGGTAGGTACCGGTGCCCCCATTATGAACGTGGCCCGCTTGAATGACATGTGGGTAACATTCAATGTACGCGAAGATTTCCTAAAAGACTTTACCGTAGGAAATGAGATTAACGCATTTATTCCTGCCTTTGACAAAGAAATAAAATTCAAGATTACTTATATGAAAGATCTGGGTACATATGCCGCCTGGAAAGCAACCAAGACTACGGGGCAATTCGACCTGAAGACCTTCGAGGTAAAAGCTGTTCCTGTAGAGAGAACAGACGGATTGCGTCCGGGAATGAGTGCCATCATCGAGAAATAACAAACAATGAACAATACTGTCCATAACCGTATATTCCGCATAGCCCGGCGTGAAGTGTTCCGCATCGCCACAAGACCGCTATATCTGTTCTGCATGATCATAGCTCCCTTGTTCTGTTACCTCTTCTTTACTACATTAATGTGGAACGGACTCCCTACGGATATGCCGGCAGGTGTGGTCGATTTGGACAACACAGCTACCACACGCAGCATCATCCGTAATCTGGACGCTTTTCAGCAGACTAAAATCATAGCGCATTACCCCAGTTTCGCAGATGCCCGCAAAGCCATGCAGCAAGGGAAAATCTATGCTTTCTACTATATTCCAAAAGGAACTACCGACAAGGCATTAGCAAGCCGCCAACCCAAGGTTTCTTTTTATACCAACTATTCCTATCTGGTAGCTGGTTCATTACTCTATAAAGACCAGCGCACCATGTCCGAGCTGGCGGGTGGAGCCATCGGCCGTGCCACCTTATATGCCAAAGGAGCTACAGAAGACCAAGCCATGGCGTTCCTGCAGCCCATAGTCATCGACTCCCATGTATTAAACAACCCATGGCTCAACTATTCAGTATATTTGAGTAACACTATCATACCAGGTATTCTGATGCTGCTTATCTTTATGACCACCGTCTATACCATTGGAAGTGAAATGAAAACCAACACCCAAAAAGAATGGATGGGCATGGCAGGCAATTCCATCACCGTAGCTCTGACCGGCAAATTGCTGCCTCAGACTTTAGTTTTCTTTGTCATGGGCACCTTCTATAATGTTTATCTATACGGTTTCCTGCACTATCCCTGTAATAGCGGTATACTGCCCATGCTGTTTGCCGGTCTGTTATTAGTACTGGCTTCACAGGCTTTCGGAGTATTTCTGTTCGGATTGTTTACAACAGTCCGCTTGGCACTGAGCACTGCCTCCCTATGGGGAGTGATTTCTTTCTCCATATCGGGTATGAGTTTTCCAGTTATGGCAATGAATCCTGTGTTACAGGCACTGGCCAATCTATTCCCGTTACGCCACTACTTCCTGATTTATGTAGATTTGGCGCTTAACGGATATCCGCTGATTTACGCATGGCATTCAATAGTCGCGTTGATGTTATTCATGCTGTTGCCTTTCTTTATACTGAAAAGACTGCGCACAGTACTATTACATTATGTATATATTCCCTAAAACGGCAAGCAGTTATGAGAGCATATAAACTCAAAGATATCATCTCACAAGGAACTAAAGACCTTTTCTACATCTGGTGGCAAGAGCTGAAAGCAGTTGTGAAGGATCAGGGTGTACTTATCTTCTTCATTCTGGTACCACTAGGCTATCCGCTTCTCTATACCTTTATATATACCAATGAAACAGTGCGTGAAGTTCCTGCTGCTGTAGTAGATAATAACCGTTCCAGCCTCAGCCGTGAATACCTGCGTCTGGTAGATGCAGGTGCCGACTTGGAAATAGTATCTCATTGCAGTGATATGGAAGAAGCAAAAACTTTATTGAAAAACGGCAAAGTGTATGGCATCATCTATATTCCTGAAAGCTTCAGCCGCGACATTACTAAAGGAGTTCAAACCCATGTTACCATCTACTGTGACATGAGCGGTATGCTATACTACAAAGCCATGCTGACAGCCAACACCAATGCCTCGCTGATGATGAACAAACAGATAAAGATAGAACGCTCCGGCAACACAACCATCCGACAAGATGAAGTGAGCACGTCTCCCATAGCGTATGAGGATATTTCCATTTTCAATCCGCAGAACGGTTTTGCCAGCTTCCTGATACCCGCCGTACTGATATTGATTATCCAACAAACTTTACTGCTAGGAGTAGGTCTATCTGCCGGAACTGCTCGTGAGAACAACCGTTTTCGAGACCTTATCCCCATGAGCCGCCATTATCATGGCACGCTGCGCATTGTTTTAGGCAAATCACTGACTTACCTTATGATATATGCTGTCATGGCTACCTATATGCTCTGCCTTGTTCCCAAAATGTTCAGCCTGGTACAAATAGCTCAAGCCGGAACCCTAGCGGCATTCATGTTTCCTTACATACTGGCATGCATTTTTTTCGCGATGACTTGTTCTATCTTTATTCACCATCGGGAAGCCTGTATGATGATCTACGTATTTACCTCAGTGCCGTTACTATTTATCTCAGGTATCTCGTGGCCAGGTACTGCCATTCCTAAATTCTGGGAGGTGATTTCATGGCTGTTCCCTTCCACTTTCGGCATCAACGGTTTTGTACGCATTAACAATATGGGTGCCACACTGACCGATGTACTGACAGAGTACCGGATATTGTGGATACAAACAGGCGTTTATTTCCTTACCACCTGCATCGTATACCGTCGTCAGATCACCTTAAGCCGCAGACATGTATACGAAAGATTAAAAGAGATTAAGAAAAGACGCAAAACAAATATCGTCTGAATTTGTTTATAAATTAAAACCAAATGAATTATTTAGGATGAAAAAACTTTTTATTCTGGCATGCGTATGCCTACTGATTACTTCATGTAACAGTAACCCCAAAAACACTAACGATTCTGCAACCTCCACCGAAACAACGGATATGCACAATGCAGAAAATTCATTGGATTATGACGGTACTTACACCGGAACCTTTCCAGCTGCCGACTGTCCGGGTATCAACATGACCCTGACTATTAAAAAGACAAGACTTTTGAGTTGATATCAGAATACATTGACCGGCAGGATGCTACTTTCAAAGAATATGGAACTTACTCCGTTGAAGGTAATATTATGACTTTAATTAATGGAGAGGATAAGCAATATTATAAAGTCGGTGAGAATACCCTGACCGCTCTCAATCAAGACAAACAGGCAATAACAGGAGAGTTAGCAGACCATTATATCCTACACAAAAAATAAACTTTACTTCATCTGTCATTTTTCATGCCAAAGTGAAGAGTCCGCTTCAATCTATCACAGCTGGATTCTTCACTTTGTTCTTTTATTTGTCCACAATCTGTATTCACACTAATTAACTTCCATTCCTTTTGTTTATTACGAAAATTTCGTAGATTTGCGAAAACATCGTAATCAATTCATTTTCTTATGGAAAAGCTAACGATACAAGAAGAAGAAGTGATGCTTCATATTTGGAGCATGGGAGAATGTTTCGTGAAAGACATAGTTGCTAAATTTCCCGAACCTAAACCACCTTACACTACGGTAGCGTCTATAGTGACCAACCTGAAAAGAAAAGGTTATGTTACAGCCAAGCGCTTCGGTAACACCTATCAATACACCCCTGTAGTGAAACAAAGTGAATACAAACGCACATTTGTAAGTGGTGTGGTCCGAAACTATTTTGCCGACTCGTATAAGGAAATGGTATCTTTCTTCGCTAAAGAGCAAAAAATCTCCGCAACCGACTTGAAAGACATTATTGACCTGATAGAAAAAGAAGAAGATAAATAACCTTGCTAAAATTCATAAATATTATGATAACTACAGCTCCCGAACTCATTTACATGCTGAAAGTAAATATAGGCATCGCCTTATTCTATGCTTTCTATAAGCTGTTCTACTGTCGCGACACTTTCTTCCAATGGCGTCGTATCGCACTGCTGAGTTTTCTTGCACTCTCTTTTCTTTATCCGCTAATGGATATGCAAGCATGGGTGAAAGAACAACCTGCCATCAATGAACTGGCAGATTACTACACACTGATGATGCTAACAGAAACAAATACTTCCACTGCCACAGTAGTCACAACTCCTGTTGCTATTCCCACACCCGGCCTGCTTGATATAATAAAGTTCATCTATTGGATTGGAATCCTTTTATTATCCGCACGATTTATGATCCAACTAAGTAGTATTTTCCACCTTGTCTTAAAAAGCAAGAGTATAAATGTAGACCAAATATCCATACGCAGTCTATCAGAACCTGCCAATCCATTCTCTTTTCTGGCAATGGATTTTCGTCTATCTGCCCGAACTGAAAGAAGATGAAAAACAAGAAATCCTGACGCACGAACAGACCCACGTCCGCCAATGGCATTCCATAGATGTCATTATCAGTGAAATAGTAAATATCATTTGCTGGATGAATCCTTTTGCATGGCTAATGAAAACAGAGATCAGACTCAATCTAGAATACCTTGCCGATCATAAAGTAATGGAATCCGGCACAAATAAGAAAGCATATCAATATCACCTTTTGGGATTAGCCAACCAGAACAGACAAACCGGTTTATATAATAATTTCAACTTATCACACTTAAAAAACAGAATTAAAATGATGAACAAAAAAGAACCCGCACCACAGGGCATATCAAATATGCCTTGTTTGCACCGCTGACTGCTGCTCTACTCTTGGTCAGCAACATTGAAACCGTGGCACGGACAGCCGAAAGGTTAATCTATTCCACGGAAGAAAGCACCCCACGCCCCGAAAGGGAAGAAGTGGCATCTTTCGTCAACACAGTACAAGGTCTAGTGACTTTCACTATTACCGTAACCAATAGTGAAGGTAAGCCTCAACCTAATGTTACTCTGCAAATCAAACCGAGTGATGAAGTGAAAACTTTCAAAACCAATGCAGAAGGAAAAGCTACCATAGAAGTGGATATGACGACTCCCAAGTATGTTTCCCTAGACGTTTCCTCTCCTAAAAAGTTCCAAACATCAATCACTTCTACTTTCAGCAAACAAACCAAATGTTACTGCCATCTTTGATACTGATGATGATATTGCCGCTTACATCAAAGCCGGCAAACAAATACGGGTCAAGTTACAAATATCTAATAATGATAACCAACAACTGGCAGGAGCAGAACTTATTTCTTCTTCAACAAATGCCAAAGCCACGACAAACGCTCATGGAGAAGCTCAGTTAACAGTAGGAGTAGGCGAAACCATTGCCATTAACCATAAAGGTTATCAGGAAGGAAAATTCACGGTAAAAGAACTCTGTCCCATCAAAGATATGGAAAATCCGGAACTAGTAAGATTACTTCTTGTCGGAGAAGATCCCGTATACCAGATAGCAGACAATATGCCTGAATTCCCCGGAGGTATGGCAGCTTGCTTACAACATTTGGCACGAAACATAAAATATCCCACAACAGCTCAAAAGGAGGGAACGCAAGGTAAAGTAATCGTACAGATGGTTATTGAAAAAGATGGTTCGGTAGATCATGTAAGCATTGTACGCAGCATTAGCCCCGAACTAGATGCTGAAGCAGCACGAGTTGTAAAATCCATGCCGAAATGGAAACCGGCAACTGTAAAAGACAAAACAGTACGTTGCAGATATACTGTTCCTGTAACTTTCAAACTGCAATAAAGAGTATAAAAACAGAAAAGAGGCTGTTTCGAACAGCCTCTTTTCATCCCAAAAACATATTTCAAATTATTTCTTCATTTCCACAATGTGCGTCGGCGCTTGCTCCGCATTACGCTTCTCAGTCTGCTTCACAACATTTTCAGCCAACTCTATGAATGCACGTCCGGTAATGCTGTTCTCATTCAAAGCAGCGGGAGTACCCTTATCACCATTCTCACAAATACTCTGTACAATAGGGATTTGTCCCAACAAAGGCACATTCATTTCTTCCGCCAATTGCTTGGCTCCTTCTTTTCCAAAGATAAAATATTTATTTTCAGGAAGTTCGGCAGGAGTAAACCATGACATATTCTCCACCAGTCCCAAAATAGGTACATTTACTTTGTCATTGGTGTACATATTGATTCCTTTGCGTGCATCAGCCAAAGCTACCTGTTGGGGGTGCTGACAATAACAGCTCCTGTAATAGCCAAAGTCTGCACCAAAGTAAGATGAATATCACTAGTACCCGGAGGAGTATCAAGAATAAAATAATCCAACTCGCCCCAGTCCGCATCTCCGATTAATTGCTTCAATGCATTACTAGCCATACCACCACGCCATAAAGTTGCTTGATCAGGATCAACAAAGAAACCAATGGAAAGCAATTTGATACCATATTTTTCAATCGGAATAATCAAATCACGACCATCAATCTGTTCGGCATAGGGACGAGCATCTTCCACTTGAAACATTTTAGGTACAGAAGGACCGAAAATATCAGCATCCAACAACCCCACTTTATAGCCCAATTTAGCCAGAGCCACTGCCAGATTAGCCGCCACAGTAGACTTTCCTACCCCACCCTTTCCGGATGAAACAGCAATCACATTTTTAACAAACGGGAGTAGCTTGCCCGGTTCGGGACGCGCCGCTTGGCGGCTCTCTGTCGCAATAGTTACCTGTACATCAGGTGAAACATAAGTATGAATAGCTGTTTCGGCAGCCTTTATCATAGATTTCATAAACGGATCGGTCGGTTTCTCAAAAATCAACGAAAAGCTTACCGACATGCCGTCAATGCGAAGATTATCGGCAACCATCTCCGCTTCCACCAAATTCTTTCCCGTTCCAGGATAACGCACTGTTGCCAAAGCGTCCAAAATCAATTTCGGATATAAAGTCATCATTCTGTTATTATTTACTTGTTTTCAACCCGCTTCGTTTACTGCGGTTGTAACTGCGATACTCATCCAATTCTATTTCCACATCGGGTTCATGCAACTCCTTCTCATGCGGCAGACGGAACTTCATATATTTTATATTCAAACCACGATCCAACCATTGTTGTTCATAATAGGTACGGATGCCTAGTATGTCATCCACCAAACCGGAATGATACAAATCTTCGGTCATAAACTCTACCGGCAATTTGTTTTCCTCTACCATATAGCGGGTGTAAGTAAACATAAAATTACTGTCGGTCTTCAAGTGAATTAGCCCATCCGGCTTCAAAAACTTGCGATAACGTTCCATAAAGTATGTGGAAGTAAGACGTTTAGTCACTTTCTTCATCTGTGGATCAGAGAAAGTCAGCCATATCTCACTCACCTCGCTCGGAGCAAAAAAACGATCGATGATTTCGATATTGGTACGCAAAAAAGCCACATTCTTCATGCCATTTTTCAGCGCTTCCGTCGCACCGGTCCACATACGGGCCCCTTTTATATCTACACCGATAAAGTTTTTATCGGAATACATACCTCCCAGCCCTACGGTATATTCACCTCGTCCACATCCCAGTTCCAGAACTATCGGATTATCGTTCTTAAAAAAGTCACGGTTCCAATTCCCCTTCATATCGAACGTAACGTTATCGGCCACCGAATAAGGGTATTCAAACACGTGCGGATACTCCCGCATATCAGCAAATTTCTCCAGTTTTCCTTTTCCCATGAAAATTAGTCTATCATTATTTGTTTCCACAGGCAAAGGTAGGAATATCCTGTGAAAGAGAAAAAAAATAGACCTGCAATTCACTTGCAGGTCTATTTTTCTTCTCTTTCTATTTTCTATATTATTCAGAAATTGCCTCAACGGACTCTCCCAATTCTTTCTTCAAATCTTCATAGAAGGCAGCATGTGATGCTTCTACATAGGGAGCCAAGAACAAGAAACCGATACCCAAAGTAAAACAGCACAAAATAGCCCAACCAATGAAGCTCAAATCCAACAAGAACATCTTCATCTTATGACCGGACATCATCGCCATACTTTTCTCTATGGCAGCATTGTACTGCAACTCCGGATAATCTTTCAGAATAAAGAGCGTCATGGCATATGAATAGGACTTCATGATGCCCGGAATGACAAGCAGCAACGTCCACAGGAATGTATAGACTGTAGTCAGTAGCATTGTACCCAATATCCGTCCGTAGTCTTTAAACCCGTCGAAAAGACGGGCAAAATCCAGCTTTATTCCACGAATCACATCCAAAAAAAGGACAGTATAGCCGAATCCCAAGGGTAGGAGCAACAAAGCAATGAGACTAAAGGAGGACGAAGCCACCGACTCCATAATACGATAGGGCAGCGTAGGGGTATTCATCACCAGTCCATAAACCAAGGTAATAACCGCACCCAATCCCCAATTACCGGTCAACGCATCGATTGCCCGATTCTTCAATTCTGAATTTGTTTTCATAAGAATCTATTTTTCTATTAGTCTAAAACTGTCACCCAATTATGTGTATCAGGTTCATCACCATACTGGATAGCACGCAGTTTTGTTATACAGTTTTGTACAAACAGGACCCGGCTTTCCATCTTTAGAGATAATGTACGATTTCTTGTTTTCCAAATCATCAATACGCTGGATAGGACTGATAACAGCCGCCGTACCGCAAGCCCCTGCTTCCTCGAAGGTTTCCAGTTCTTCTTCAGGAACCGGACGACATTCCACCTTTTATACCCAAATCCTCGGCCAGCTGCATCAAACTCTTATTCGTTATAGAAGGCAGAATAGAAGATGATTTTGGTGTAATGTAAGTATTATTTTTAATGCCGAAGAAATTAGCCGCACCACACTCGTCAATGTACTTCTTTTCTTTGGCGTCTAGATAGAATTCGCACGAATATCCCAAATCATGGGCTTTCTTATTGGCACGCAGGCTGGCAGCATAGTTACCGCCCACCTTAAAGCGTCCGGTTCCATAAGGCGCGGCACGATCGAACTCACGGATAATAACATAAGGATTAGTAGAAAAACCACCTTTGAAATAAGGACCTACCGGAGTTACGAATACCACAAATAGATATTCATTGGCAGGGTGAACCCCCACCTGAGCACCTGTACCAATCAGTAAAGGACGAATATAAAGAGCCGCACCACTTTCGTATGGAGGAATGAAACGCTCGTTGGCTTTCACCACCTTCTTTATAGCGGCCACAAACTTTTCTGTAGGAAGTTCCGGCATCAGGATACCGTCACAAGTACTTTGCAAACGCTCCGCGTTGGCTTCAGGACGGAAAATACGAATTTTACCGTCTTTTCCACGATAAGCTTTCAACCCTTCAAACGCTTCTTGTCCATAGTGTAGACAAGTGGCAGCCATGTGAATATTCAACGTTTCCTCCGAACAAAGTTCCAACTCTCCCCATGCACCATCACGATAGTAGCAACGTACATTATAGTCTGTCTTCATATAGCCGAAGGACAGATTTGCCCAATCAATCTCTTTCATAGTGTATCTTAATTATGTTATTATTTACGAATGAGAGCAAAATTACGTTTATATTTGCAAATTCCAATCAAATAGCTTTTTTATTATAGCTTTTATAATTT
>ENA-OQOA01000700-OQOA01000700.1-human-gut-metagenome-genome-assembly--contig:-NODE-700-length-13164-cov-2.777479_pt1 | contig 13164 bp, 15 predicted proteins | sample MGYA00242633_ERZ504888 | MGnify/ENA primary metagenome ERZ504888 (study PRJEB26092, sample SAMD00036372) | human gut metagenome | host: Homo sapiens | study: EMG produced TPA metagenomics assembly of... | reverse complement strand
GAAGCTATAGGGATAGACAGGCTGAATACAAACGCATTCCAATCTCCCGAAAAAGCCTTTCCCGGATATCCCAAATAACTGATACTGCTGACATACGTGGCAAAGATGGACATCCCCACCACCCAGCCGGGCAAGCTTCTGCCGGCAGAAGTGAACTCCTCGGAAGTACCTTTCTTCTTAAAGAAAGAACAACCGAAGGCCACGACTCCGCCGGTAAACAGCAAAAAGACGATTATATCAATGATATGCATACAGACCGAGCATTTAAGGTTTCAACTCCGGACAAAAAGGGAGTGCCTCCAACGCCTTGCGTATCTTCTCGCGTTCCGGAGCATTGAAGCGATGGAAAGGAGCCGCAACAAAATCATCACAAACGCCCAATAAAGACAACGCGCATTTCAATCCCTTCAGATAACTGGAACCATGCTGGCCCACAGTATAAATACTGCTGCTTATCTGCATCACCAGGGGTTGAAGACGGCTCACCGTTTCCATGTCACGTGCCAAGGCGGCATTATACAGGTCTACATACAATTCCGGAAACATATTGGCACCTCCATTGATGCCTCCGTGTCCACCCAGTAACACACACTCGGCCGTAATTTCCTCCGGTCCCACCAGCATGGCGAAATCCGGTCGGTCCTTCATGGCATACATCACGGACTGGAAATAAACGGCATTGGCCGAACTATCCTTGAATCCCACTACCTGAGGGTTACGGGCAATGCGCTGTATCGTAGCCGGAGCAAAATTCACTTTTGTATGCGACGGCATATTATATAAGAAGATAGGCAACGGCAACTGAGGGATAAGGTCTTCATAAAATTCGGCCAGTTCAGGCTGTCCCGGAGCAAAATAGTAAGGGGGAGCGGAAACTACGGCTGAAGCACCACACTCGGCCCCCACACGTGCCAAATGAATACTTTCTACAATTGATGTATCGGAAATACAAACCAGAACCGGAAGTCTTCCGGCATTGATGCGGCAAGTTTCCTTTATCATTTCATGGCGGAGGCGGTAACTGATGCTCTGCGCCTCTCCGGTAGTACCCAGTATAAATAATCCGTGCACTCCTCCTTTTATCAGTCGTTCTATCAATCTTTCCAAACCGTCAATATCCAGTTTGTCATTATCCAGTAACGGAGTCACTAAAGGAGGAATAATGCCTGTCATAGGCTTTTTTAATGTGTTTTCCATGATTCGTTTTCTTTAAAAAATTTCAATGCTATATTTATGAAACGAACAGTAGAATTATTTGTACTCAGTCCAACACCCCGGCTTGTCCGGAAAGCGACAGGGCACTATCGTTTAACCTGTCGTCTTCCGTCTGCCCGGAACGTACTTTTTGAAAAAGAACTTTTAATTCCGCTTCAAGAAAAGAGAGTTAGTTATACATGCGGGCAACTCTTCCTGATAATGTGTCACCATAATCATGGTCTTGTCCTTACGACGGCAGAAAGTTTCTATCACATCTTTCACCAACCGGCGGTTGTACAAGTCCAACCCATGCAAAGGCTCGTCCAAAATAAGCAACTCAGGATCCTTCACAAAAGCACGAGCCAACAACACCAGACGCTGCTCGCCACTGGACAACTGCAAGAAATTCCGGTCTTTCAAATTTGCAATACCAAAAATATCCATCCACCATTCACAAGCCGCCATCTGCTCGGGACGCGGACGTTTGTACAACCCCACAGAATCATGTAGCCCGCTTGCCACAATATCTATGGCAGGAAGGTTCTTCAGATAAGCGCGATGCATCTCAGGACTGACATATCCTATATGCTTCTTTATCTCCCAAATACTTTCTCCGGAACCGCGTTTTCTGCCGAACAAGGTAATATCACAAGCATAACTCTGCGGATTATCTGCACAGACCAGACTCAGCAACGTAGACTTTCCTGAACCGTTCTCTCCACTCAAAGCCCATTTCTCGCCACATTTCACTGTCCAGTCCAAATCTTTCAAAATGGTACGCTCGCCATAACGGATGCTTACCTTGTTCAAATCGACTACGTGCTCGGTGTGATACAAATCACCGCCGTAAGGCAAATTCAGAATCCGTGCCTCCTTTTCTTCGGAAAGCATCCGTTCCGGTATCGGCTTACGGACCGCCAAATATTCCTGCAAAGTCATCTTTTTACCACACACCCTGTCTTCCACAGGAATAACATGAGTGATAAAAGCAGGAATATCATCGGACTTAGACAAGATAAGGATTACCTGCAAATGGGTTACTTTAGTCAGTTCACCCAACAATGTATGAAGCAGGTCCCTCGTCTTCGCATCCAGTCCGATAAAGGGATTATCCATAATCAGTACACGCGGATTACTCAGCAAAGTCTTTGTCAGTTGAAACTTACGTAACTCACCACTGGAAAGCAGAATGATATGTTTATCCAGCATCCTCTCCATGCCAAACAGTTCATACAAAGCCTTTTCCAGGCCTGAATCGGTCGCTTCGGGCAACAAATCACGTACCAGTGGAGTTTCATCCAAATCATGAGCATTCCACCGTTGCTGATAATAGTAATTTCCATCGGCATCTCCGTATGAATCACGGAAAGCAATATACTTTATATTCTCGTATGCCATCTTCGAAGGAGAGGGAGAGAAATCATATTTCACTTCGTTCATCAACAACGGCCACCGACCTGTAATCGTATCTACCAATATACTTTTTCCTGCCCCGTTTCTTCCCACAACAGCTATATGTTCTCCGGCGGCAAGTGTCATATTCACCGGTTCCTTCATCCGGTACAGCGGATGGCGGGTCACACCATTTTCTATCGCAATAATATTCTGCATTACAAATCTCTTTTTTATCCAACAGGATGCAAAGGTAACAAAATAATATAGCAATGCGATAATATATTATCATTTTGTTACATCGATCATCCACCTTAATTATATACGATACCGATTATACAACACTGAATAACCAACAAAATATTACCTAAACTATATGTTCCATAACAGAGTACAGACTTAATGAATTACAATTAAAAAGAATATAACTAGACTTTTATTTCAGTTTGAAAGAAAAACACCTAAAATAGCTTTCTATTTATCATTAGAATAAAAATAAATAAGAATATAGATAGCACCATTGTTTATAAAACATCAAAAAGATATATATTTGCACCAAAATAAGACAAAAGGAAATAATAACAGAAGAAGTTATAGACAAAATGGCAACAACAATCAAGTTCACGAAGATGCAGGGAGCAGGTAATGACTATATATACGTAAACACCCTGAGACACCCCATAGCAGACCCCGTGAGAACTTCCATCAAATGGAGTTCTTGTCACACGGGGATCGGTTCCGACGGGCTGGTATTGATTGGAAAATCAACCAAAGCGGATTTCAGTATGCGCATATTCAATGCAGATGGTTCTGAAGCTATGATGTGTGGCAACGCCTCCAGATGTATAGGAAAGTATGTATATGACAACAAATTGACTCAAAAGGAAGTCATCACGCTGGAAACGCTCTCAGGAATCAAGATCCTAAAACTGCATACGGAGAACGGGCTGGTAGAAGAAGTAACAGTAGACATGGATCTTCCCCTGCTTACCAACTCCAGACAAATAAATACCCCGGACGGCAAAATGTTGGCAAAAACAATCACAGTAGATGGAAAAGAATACAAAGGAACATTTGTTTGTATGGGAAATCCACATTTAGTAATTTTCATAGATGATATAAAAAATGTAAATTTGCCGGCAATAGGTCCGAAACTGGAGAATCATCCGCTTTTTCCCGAACGAACAAATGTAGAATTCGTTGAAGTATTGCCGGACGGTTCCTTAAGGATGAGAGTCTGGGAAAGAGGCTCGGGCATCACCATGGCATGCGGAACAGGAGCTTGTGCCACTGCCGTAGCCGCATACCTGAACCACAAGGCCGGAAGAAAATCACGGGTAAGGATGGATGGTGGTGATTTACAAGTCCATTGGAACGAAACAGACGGACATGTGTACATGACAGGTCCCGCAGTAAAAGTTTTCGATGGTGAGATAGAAATTTAACAGGAATAAGAAATCAGTAAAGACAAACTATAAAACAACAGCAATTATGGCATTAGTAAACGAACATTTTTTAAAACTGCCCAACAATTACCTGTTTTCGGACATTGCCAAGAAAGTAAATGCATTCAAAGTTTCCCATCCCCAAAAAGACCTCATCCGTCTGGGCATCGGAGACGTGACACAACCATTGCCCCAAGCATCCATAGAAGCCATGCACAAAGCGGTGGACGAACTGGCAAGCAAAGAAACCTTCCGTGGATACGGTCCCGAGCAAGGATATGATTTTCTAATCGACGCCATCTTGAAAAACGATTATGCCTCACGCGGAGTACATTTGGAATCCGGCGAGATATTCGTCAGTGACGGCGCCAAAAGCGATACGGGAAATATAGGGGACATCCTCCGCCACGATAACAGCATCGGTGTGACAGACCCTATTTATCCGGTATATATCGACTCTAACGTCATGTGCGGACGAGCAGGAGTGCTGGAAAACGGAAGATGGAGCAACGTGGTCTATCTGCCCTGCCTGAGTGAAAACAATTTCATTCCCGCTATCCCCGACCGCAGAATAGACATTTTATATCTATGTTACCCCAACAACCCCACCGGTACGGTTATCAGTAAAGCAGAATTGAAGAAATGGGTGAATTACGCACTGGAGAACGACACATTGATTCTTTATGACGCAGCCTACGAAGCCTACATTCAAGACCCCGACATCCCCCACTCCATTTACGAGATAAAAGGAGCCAAAAAGGTAGCCATAGAGTTCCGCAGCTTCTCCAAAACCGCCGGCTTTACCGGAGTGCGTTGCGGCTACACCGTAGTACCCAAGGAGCTGACCGCCGCCACATTGGAAGGAAAACGCATCCCGCTGAACCGGTTGTGGAACCGTCGCCAATGCACTAAGTTCAACGGAACCTCGTACATTACCCAGCGCGGTGCGGAGGCCATTTACAGCCCTGAAGGAAAGGAACAGATAAAAGCCACCATCCACTATTATATGACCAACGCCCGCATCATGAAAGAAGGACTGGAAAGCACCGGACTAAAAGTATTCGGCGGTGAGAACGCACCTTATTTATGGGTGAAGGCTCCCCGAGGAATCAGCTCGTGGAAGTTCTTTGAACAAATGCTGTACGAAGCCAATGTGGTAGGTACTCCCGGAGTAGGATTCGGTCCCAGTGGAGAAGGTTACATACGGCTGACCGCCTTCGGCGAACGCGCGGACTGTGAAAAGGCAATGAAACGAATCAGGCGATGGATATTATAAACAACATTTATCACATAACAAGCACAAACCATTACAAGAAAAACAAATACATACGAGATATAACAAACTCACTATTATGAATTAAAAGGTAAAAGCAATGAAAAAGAGTTTTAGAAAAACAACATTTCTGTCGGCCTTGGCAATAGCTGTTCCGGCAATGGGCATGGCGCAGGACAAAGTAGAAGCCAGCGTAGGAGCCGACTTTGTAAGCGGATACATCTGGCGTGGCCAGGATTTGGGGGGTGGTCAGTATCCAACCCACGTTGTCAGTTTCTTACAAAGGGTTCTCATTGTCTGCATGGGGAACAGCAGGTATCGAAAAAGAAGATACAAAAGAGATTGACCTCACATTAGGCTACACCACAGGAGGGTTCAGTATCTCCGTCACAGATTACTGGTTCAATGGAGGACCGGGGTATTTCCATTACGGCTCACACAATACCAACCATACCTTCGAGGCACAGATAGGTTATGACTTCGGACCGCTGGCCTTGAACTGGTATACCAATTTCGCCGGAACCGACGGAGTGAATAACGAAGGAGACAAAGCCTATTCTTCCTACATCTCGGCTACCGTACCTTTCACACTGGCAGGACTGGAATGGACAGCGGAAATAGGAGCGACTCCGTGGGCCACAGACTTTTACAACTATTCCGAAGACCCTGTATGCAACGGTTCCAACGGTTTCGCCGTATGCGACATCAGCCTGGGAGCCGCCAAGGAGATAAGAATCACCGATTCATTTTCCGTTCCAGCTTTTGCAAAAGTCACCGTAAACCCACGCACTGAAGGGGCTTATTCGTTTTCGGGCTAAGTTTTTAATCATAAAGAGCATAAATACAAGGATAACAACAAGGTATCAGTTTTTTAGAAGGTAAAAGATTACATTATATACAAAATACAAATACAACAATGAAAAAATTGAAGCTATTATCCGTAAGACCAAATTCGAGGACGTAAAAGAAGCGTTGCTCGAAGCCGAAATCGAATGGTTTTCCTATTACGATGTAAGAGGCATTGGCAAAACACGTCAAGGACGCATTTACCGTGGAGTGGTTTATGACACCAGTTCCATTGAGAGAATCCTGGTTTCCATTGTAGTCCGCGAAAAGAATGTGGACAAAACCATTCATGCCATTCTCAAGGCTGCTCATACCGGCGAGATCGGTGACGGACGTATCTTCGTCATACCCGTTGAAGATGCCATCCGCATCCGTACAGGAGAACGTGGAGATATTGCCTTGTACAATGCAGAACAAGAGAAATAACTCATTACACACCCCGGTCAAAACTACTCTACAAAGTAAAATCATACTACAACTTAAGCGAAAAATTATGGATACAACTAATAGAAAAGGTATGGAAAAACTATACCTGAAAAGACTCTTTATACTTTTATTTCTGTTCCCAGCCAGCCTTTGGGCACAAGACGCACTATCGGAAACTCCTGTCAGGAGCACGGACACAGAAGCCATCAATGAAATTGTAACCGGTCTGAATACTGTATGGATGCTGCTGGCAGCCATGCTGGTATTCTTCATGCAACCGGGATTCGCTTTGGTGGAAGCTGGATTTATCCGCACCAAGAATACCGCCAACGTACTGATGAAGAATCTGATTGACTTTATGTTCGGCTCCATCCTCTTCTGGTTCATCGGTTTCGGATTGATGTTCGGTGTGGGAGTTTTCGTAGGTACGCCACATTTTTTCAACCTTGACATAATGGACAAAGTCATTGACAACGGACTACCATTGAAGGGTTTCTGATCTTCCAAACCGTATTCTGTGCCACTGCAGCAACCATCGTATCAGGAGCTATGGCAGAACGTCTAAATTCTCCATGTACTTGGTATACACCATCTTCATCAGCGTACTGATTTATCCGGTATCAGGACACTGGACGTGGGGTGGCGGATGGCTGATGAATGGTGAAGAAAATTCTTTTATGACAAACATATTCGGAACCACCTTCCATGACTTCGCCGGTTCCACTGTCGTTCACTCAGTAGGCGGGTGGATTGCCCTGGTAGGTGCTGCCGTTCTAGGACCGCGTATCGGTAAATATGATAAAGATGGCAGGTCTAAGGCTATCCCGGGACATAGCTTGACATTGGCTTGCCTGGGTGTATTCATTCTTTGGTTCGGTTGGTTTGGTTTTAATCCGGGTTCTCAACTGGCAGCAGCTACCGGTACTGATCAGACAGTTATCTCTCACGTATTCCTGACCACTAACCTGGCAGCATGCGCCGGTGGCTTCTTCGCTTTGACAGCAAGCTGGATAAAATATGGAAAACCTTCTTTGTCATTAACATTAAACGGTGTATTGGCAGGACTGGTCGGAGTCACCGCCGGATGTGATCTCGTTTCCCCCTTCGGAGCAGTCATGATCGGTGCCATCTGCGGCATCGTCATGATTTTCTCGGTAGACTTCATTGACCACATATTGAAAATAGACGATCCGGTCGGAGCCTCCTCTGTACATGGTGTTTGTGGTTGCCTCGGTACCATTCTTACCGGACTTTTCGCCACCGAAGAAGGACTGCTCTATGGTGGTGGTTACAACTTCCTGCTAGCACAACTGTTCGGTACAACAGTAGTAGGTTGCTGGGCAGCAGGTATGGGATACCTCATCTTCAAGGGATTGGACAAGATTCATGGTTTGCGCGTCCCGAACAGAATTGAAGAAGAAGGGCTCGACATTTATGAACATGGCGAATCTGCATACAACTAAAAGTCATTTTGAATCAAAATAATAAAGAGAAAATCATTCACTCTAAATAAATTAACAACTAAACAAATTTAGGTATTATGTCAAAATTAAGATTCCGAGTAGTTGAAACAGCTTTCAAGAAGAAAGCAGCAACAGTAGAAACACCTGCCCAAAGGCCCTGTGAATACTTTGCCAAGTATGTATTCAACCGTGAAAAAATGTTCAAATACCTGCCTAGCAATGTCTATGCCAAACTGACAGATGCTATGGACAATGGCGCTCCTTTGGACCGCAGCATCGCCGACGAAGTAGCCGCAGGCATGAAACGCTGGGCAACCGAACTGGGAGTAACCCACTATACCCACTGGTTCCAGCCGCTGACCGAAGGAACCGCCGAAAAACATGACGCGTTTGTAGAACACGACGGCAAGGGCGGAATGATGGAAGAATTCTCCGGCAAACTACTTGTACAGCAGGAACCCGATGCTTCCAGTTTCCCTAATGGCGGTATCCGCAATACCTTCGAGGCACGTGGCTACAGTGCATGGGACCCCTCTCCCCCGTATTCGTAGTAGACGACACCCTGTGCATCCCCACCGTATTTATCGCCTACACCGGCGAGTCCCTCGACTACAAGGCCCCTCTGTTGAAAGCGTTAAGTGCTGTAAATAAAGCAGCAGTTGATGTCTGCCATTATTTTAATCCCGAAGTAAAGAAAGTAATGGCCTATTTAGGATGGGAACAAGAATACTTTCTAGTAGACGAAGGCCTGTACGCCGCACGCCCCGACCTATTACTGACCGGACGTACCCTGATGGGACACGAAGCCAGCAAAAACCAACAGTTGGAAGACCATTACTTCGGGGCCATCCCTACCCGTGTGGCAGCTTTCATGAAAGACCTGGAAATCCAAGCATTGGAACTGGGCATCCCCGTAAAGACCCGCCACAATGAAGTGGCTCCCAACCAATTCGAACTGGCTCCCATTTTCGAAGAATGTAATCTGGCCGTAGATCACAATATGCTCATCATGTCACTGATGCGCAAAGTAGCCCGTAATCATGGTTTCCGTCTGCTGCTACACGAAAAGCCATTCAAGGGAGTTAACGGATCAGGCAAGCACAACAACTGGTCATTAGGTACAGATACCGGTATCCTGCTGATGGCTCCCGGAAAGACAGCCGAAGACAACCTGCGTTTCATTACTTTTGTCGTCAATACCCTGATGGCAGTTTACCACCATAACGGATTGCTGAAGGCCTCCATCATGAGTGCCACCAATGCACATCGTCTGGGAGCCAACGAGGCACCTCCCGCCATCATCTCTCTTTTTTGGGCAAACAGCTGACACAAGTGCTGGATCACATGGAAGAAAGTGCAAATGATGACCTTATTTCGCTGGCTGGCAAACAGGGAATGAAGCTGGATATCCCTCAGATTCCCGAATTGCTGATTGATAACACTGACCGCAACCGCACCTCTCCTTTCGCCTTTACAGGCAATCGCTTTGAATTCCGTGCCGTAGGTTCGGAAGCCAACTGTGCCAGTGCCATGATTGCACTGAACACGGCGGTGGCGCACCAGTTGACAAGATTCAAAAAGGATGTGGATGCATTGATTGAAAAGGGAGAGCCAAAAATCTCCGCCATCGTGGAAATCATCCGCCAATACATCAAGGAATGCAAAACCTATCCGGTTCGATGGCAACGGTTACTCAGACGAATGGAAAGCTGAGGCTGCCAAACGCGGTCTGGACTGCGAAACCAGTTGTCCGCTGATATTCGACAATTACCTGAAACCCGAAAGCATCGCCATGTTCGAAGCAACAGGCGTCATGACGCGCAAAGAGCTGGAAGCCCGCAACGAAGTGAAGTGGGAAATGTACACAAAAAAAATCCAGATCGAGGCTCGTGTTCTCGGTGACCTAGCTATGAATCACATTATTCCCGTGGCTACCGAATACCAGAGCAAACTGATTGACAATGTATATAAAATGAAAGAATTATTCCCTGCAGAAAAAGCGTCCCGACTATCTGCCGAGAATATGAAACTTATTGAAGAGATTGCAGAACGCACCATCTTCATCACCGAGCATGTGGAAGCCATGGTGGAAGCACGTAAGGTGGCTAACAAGATAGAAAGTGAACGGGAGAAAGCAATCGCCTATCATGACACTATGCCCCCATGCTGGAAGAGATACGTTATCACATTGACAAGCTGGAACTGATTGTTGACAATCAGATGTGGACATTACCTAAATACAGAGAATTGCTTTTTATTAGATAATTGCCCGAAATTATCTATTTCTTTTGTTGGTTGTTTTAAGTTTGCATGACAGGCTTTGTTGCGAAACAAGGCCTGTCTTTTTATTAGGTAGACACATCATAAACAAGAAAGATGAATTACAAGCAAGGCACCTTCACAAAATGCTGTATCCGGGAAAATGCTTCTCTATATAACGACAAAATATAAAGCCTCTGTATCTGCCTGAATGATTTTATCTTCTCCTTCGGGAAACAGATTGTACATCACTGTATGAAGCTTTATCCCTCTCCGTTCTATAGCCTCAAAACTCAATAATGTATGGTTGATACTTCCCAATCGTCCCGAAGTAACAAAAACTAAGGGGTAACCCGATTCCTGAATATAGTCTATAGTCAGGTTCTCCTCTGTCAACGGCACCATCAGCCCCCCGGCTCCTTCCACTAAAACAGCATCATAGCGCTCACTCAGCACCTCCGTGGCATGCTTTATTTTATCAAAATCAATGGTGCGGTTATCTATTCGTGAAGCCAAATGGGGAGAAGCCGGATAAGAAAATATTTCAGGTTTGGTAAGTCCCTGCTCATCCTCAGGCAAATACTCCGTCCCCATCAGACGACGATGCAACTCAATATCCTCCGAATAACCTTCCGGATTTCCTGTCTGTATGAATTTTTGAGTAATAGTACGACATCCTTGTTTGTTCCAAAGATGTGCCAGATAGGCCGTGGCATAACTTTTACCAATATTTGTATCAATACCACTTACGAAAAATACATTCTGTTTCATGATTCTTTTTATTTCTATTGTCTTTTCTTTGCAATAATATAAATAGGATGATAAGTCAAAGTCACCGAACGACCATCACTGAACAAACGGGCATACTTGTCACAGAAATCCTGCAAATTCCTTTTAGTCCACGCTTGTTGCCTGACAGCAGCCACCCCGGTATGTTTCAAGTGATAAAGCACTTCGAGCGGAGTGCCAAAAGTCAGACAGATACGTTCCTCATGAGCCTTCACGATCTCATAGTGTATGCGCAGTGCTTCTTCTAACTCCTCTAAAGAACGATAGTGAAGACCGCTGCCGGTAACCGATGCAACTTCTTTCAGATTATCCCTGCCGAACGTAGTAAAAGCAAAATATCCTTTCTGCTTCAACAAAGTATTACAACGTTCAAAAAACAGCTCGGGAGAAACAAACCACTGTAATGCCGAGCATGATACAATCAAATCCTGTCCTTTTGGAAAAGGAAGGGACTCGGCATCCCCTGCCAGAAAGATAGCCCGCCCGCTTCCCAACAAATCGGTGAAACAAGTACTCATCTCCTGACAAATATCATTCAACACCAGTTTTTCAGGATGGAGGGTTTCCATCAGCCTGCGGGTAAGAAAGCCCGTCCCGCTACCAATTTCCAATATCCGGCCGCACGGACGGGGCAAATAATGATTTAGCATATCACTCATGCGGTATGCAATCTGCTTTTGAACCACCGCCTCACGGTTATAACTCTCTACAGCGCGGGAAAAGCGACGGGTTATCAATTGCTTATTAATCATACGTTTTCATTTTAAATGACAGACGGGCATAGCAAATCTCTCATTATTTCTTCTGAATAATGAGGAATATCATACTCTGCCACTTCCGTCCCGGTCCATGCATTTCTTTGGTTGACCGCTGTAAAAATCAAATCATTCTTGCCTATAACAGCCCGTTCCCATGCAAAACTGGGAACAGCGCAAGATTTTACCTGTTCTCCAATCCTCCGAAGCTCTTCTTGCAGTTCCTCTACCGCACGTTGCGGACGTTTCGACAAGAATGTTTCCAGATTCTCCTTTTTCAAACACATCCTGCGGATAAACTTTTCCAGCGTAACCTCATTCAAGCCTTCCAGTGTTCCTTCAAAAACTTGCTGCGAAATACCTTTCAAATCATCGACAGGAGTTACCGTGCCATTTAAAGCAACACTCTCACAAATGGGCAAGTCCATATCCTGCAATACCATAGACGCGGCCCATACTCCCATAGACCAGGCTATCAGACGAATCTCCTGATAACCCTGCAACAGCGTGAAATCAAAATCCAGCGAACGATAATCATAACAAACCAACAGATCGCTATTTCCGGAGCAATAATCCATGAAAGGACATTCATCCATTCCCCAACCGGCAAAAAAAAGTGTCAATCGGGGAAGATAATTTTGTTGTATAAAATAATGTTTCATATCAATTCTATCAGACTTTTTATTTCTTCTTCAGTAATATCCGCTGTCAACGAAAAACGGATACGCGATGTTCCTTCGGGCACAGTAGGAGGACGCACCGGCAACGCATAAAACCTTTACGCTGCAAGAAATCGGCCTTTAACACCGTATCACCGCTATCGCCTATCGTCATTGGCAGAATATGGCTGGTAGAAGGACAAGCGTAGCCTTTCTTTACCAACGCGTCTTTCAAAAGAGAGGATATCTTCTTCAACCTTTCCCTCCGGAAGCTGAAACTGTTCAAATGCTCCAGGATAAAGAATGTCCATAGCAAGTTGACAGGAGGAAGAGCCGTTGTAAATATGAATGTACGCATTTTATTGACCAAATAATCACGGATGGTCTTCGAACAAACAATATAGCCTCCTACCGAGGCTAACGCTTTACCAAAAGTTCCACATAAGAAATCGATGTCAGCCACACAATCCTGTTCTTCCGCACACCCCAGGCCATGCATCCCCCGCACCCCTACAGCATGCGCTTCATCCACATACAGCAATACATTATCATATTGTTGCTTCAAAGTGACCAAACGACGGAGATCGGCCTCATCACCGTCCATACTGAAAATACTTTCGGTTACAATAATTATTCTATCATACCCGGCATGATTGGAAA
>ENA-OQOA01000697-OQOA01000697.1-human-gut-metagenome-genome-assembly--contig:-NODE-697-length-13223-cov-2.848274_pt1 | contig 13223 bp, 8 predicted proteins | sample MGYA00242633_ERZ504888 | MGnify/ENA primary metagenome ERZ504888 (study PRJEB26092, sample SAMD00036372) | human gut metagenome | host: Homo sapiens | study: EMG produced TPA metagenomics assembly of... | reverse complement strand
GTCACCGGTTCAAGTCCGGCCGTGGTCGCTGGAACAGCGCAAGTTGTTCATGGCTCTGTAGCTCAGTTGGTAGAGCGAACGACTGAAAATCGTTAGGTCAGCGGATCGATGCCGCTCGGAGCCACCAGATACACCCCGGAGCAATCTGGGGTTTTGTTTTTCTCGCATATCTTTTCCGATTTACCTGCGTGATTTCCGCTCGTTTTCCAGCACAAGCGCCATCCGAACCATATCGGCGAAAGACATACGCCCATTACCCCCAACGAAGAGGGATGTTCTGTCCCCTCTGTTGCTAAACTATGGTGCAGGTAGACAAGGGGTTGACGGCTGTACTGTTCCATGATGTTGACCTCTAAACGGGTGTATCCCTGGGGTGAGGCGAGTGGAGATACTGTTAATCGGCAACACCGACTTCGTGACGAAGCAGTGGATCGAGCACACGTTCCCCCAAGACAAGGTGGTGGTGGCCCTCCGCAAAGGGACCGAATCCAGCGGCGAGGATCTCAAAATCATCGACATGCCCGACCGTGACGCCGTGTCGGAAGTGTTCTCCAACTACGAATTCGATCGAATCGTCTACTTCTCCGAAGATCTGACGCCCCGCAGCGAACGTGACGGCGACCTGGGCTACCTGCGCCGACTGCTGCACACCGTCCGCAATCGCAAGGTCCAGATGCTGATGGTGAGCGGGCCGGAATCGGAATTCACCTATCCGCAGGAAACGGACGTGCACGAGACCAGCAAAAGCCTGATGTCGCGTGCCGGCGAAGAGCTCGGCCTGTACTATGCGCGCACCTACGATCTGGAAGTGAAGATCGTGCGCTGCCCCTATCTGTACGCGCCGCAACGCAATGGCGTCACCGCATATTTCAACGGCTTGTTCGAACAGGCACAAGCGGGAGAACTGCGCTTCCATGAACGCGCCGAACAACGCACCTGCTTCCTATGCGCCGACGATCTGGCCGAACTTATCTACCGCATATTCGACGACTGGACCGCCGACAGCGAGCTGTTCCACGTTCCGAACGTGTTCGACTTCACTTACGGCGATTTGGGAACGCTGATCGCGGGATATTTTCCGGGAACGAAGGTCGTATACGGCGAGGACCGTCCGCAGGCATACCCCGCCGACGACCACGAATTGCGATTGCGGTACGGCTTTTCGCCACGATACTCGCTTCGCGAGGATTTTCCGCACGCCATCGAAGGCTGGCTGAAGCTCCGCGAGAACAAAACCGACAAGCATCCGGTATGGGATTTCCTGCGCAGCCACAACAAATGGTGGACCGTGCTGGAAATCATCGGCGCGTTCCTGCTGACGGAATGGCTCCGCACTTTTACACAAGGCAACAGCCAGCTGGAAACCGTGGACCTGCGATTGCTGTTCGTGGTGATCGTCGGCACCATCTACGGGCTGCATGCCGGCGTGTTCGCAGCCGTACTGGCCTGCGCCGGCGTGGCCATGTCTTACGCGTCGCAGGGCGCGTCCTTCGCCCCGTTGTTCTACGACACATCGAACTGGCTTGCCTTCGTCATTTATTTCGTGGCCGGATCGGTATGCGGCTATGTGCAGTCGCGCAACCAGGAGAGCGTGAGGTTCGTGCGCGACGAGAACGGGTTGTTGCGCAATCGTCTGGACTTCCTGCGCGGGCTGTATCAGGATGTGCTCGACGACCGCAGACAGTTGCGCGACCAGATCATCGGCAGACGCGACAGTTTCGGCAAACTGTACGCCGTGACCCGAGAATTGGACGAAGTGCAACCGCAGAAGCTGTACCATACGGCGATCCGCATCATGCAGGAAAGCCTCGATAGCGACAGCCTCGCCATCTTCCGAGTGGACAACGGCGGACAGTTCGCCCGTCTTGTGGCGGCGAGCCCACGGTTCGACGTCGGCAGCTTCCGCTCCGTACGCATTTCGGATTACGGTGAAATCATCACCGCGCTGGAACACAACGGCATATGGGTGAACCGGACGTTGAAGGACAAATTCCCGATGTACGCCGTCGGCGTGCGTGACCGTGGCGAACTGGCCGTGATCATCACCATGGGAGAGGCCAAAACCGGACCAGATGAACCTGTACTTCCAGAATCTGTTCAGCATCATGTGCGGTCTGGTCGAATCGGCCATGATCAGGGCCTTCGAATACGAGGACGTGGCGCGCCGGTCCATGCTGGTGCCGGGAACGAACCTGCTGAAGCCAGAAGCGTTCCTGCCGAAGGTGCTGGCTGCCAACGACCTCAAACACGACCATATGGGCGACCATCTGCTGCTCAAAGTCGAATGCGAGGGAAACCTTGAGGACGCGGACTCCCTGCTGATGCAAAGCATCCGCCAGACCGATGAGGCCGGCATGCTGACGGATGACGGCGTGTATCTGCTGATGAACCAGGCGGGGGAGAAGGAACTGCCGATCATCCTCAAACGTCTGACCCGTTCCGGCTTGCACTGCTCCTGCGTTCCGCAGACCCAAGAGGATGCCCTGCTTTCCGAAGCCCAATCGCATATCGCGCAAGCCGACGATGGGGGTGAAAGCTGATGGGGTCGACGACTATCGCCGCGTTGATCATCATCGCCGTGCATCTGCTGGTCTGCATGACGCTGTGTCTGCTGCACCACGTCGGAGTGCTGAAAGTCGATGGACTGCTGCTCCCGTTCATGGCGTTGATTCCCCTATGGGGGCCGTTGAGCGTGGCGCTCATGCATTCGCGTGCCGTGCTTCGTGGGGGACGACGGATTCCCGCCGGTCTGCAGGAACTGAAGGTCGAGGATCAGGAACAACGCAACATTCTTGTGGACGACCGTACGGATTACGCCAACACCGTGCCGTTGGAAGAGGCGCTGATCGTGGACAATCCACGGCAGCGTCGTAATCTGATGCTGTCCATTCTTAACGAGAATCCCGGCCAATACGCCAATCTGCTCTCCCAAGCCCGTCTGAACGAGGACGTGGAAGTCGTGCATTACGCGGCCACGGCCATGGCGCAGATCAGCGCGAAGGAAGACATCGCGTTGCAGCAACGCATGGAGGAATACGAGCGGAACCGCGATTCGGACGAGGCGCTCGACCGGTACCGTGAGGCGCTCGAACACTACTTGAAATCCTCCATGGAACAGGGGTATGCCAGAACGTTGCAGATGCGCCGATACGCCGACCTGCTCGCCGAACGGCTCAAACGGCATAACGACTACCGCACCGTATGCTCGTTGGCGAAGACGCAGATGGATCTCGGTTCGTTCGATGCCGCGTCTCGCACCATCGAAGCGGCGCTGTCCGCATGGCCGCGTCAAGGTGACGTCTGGCTGATGAAACTGCGATTGGAAGCCGCACGTCACGATGGCGAGGCGGTGCAACGCACCGTCCGGCACATCAAGGACGACCACATCTACCTTGGCGGCCAAGGCCACGACATCCTGCGATTCTGGCTCGGCGACAAGGAGGCTGAGCGCGCATGATACGTTCCGCATGGCGCATATGGAAGCGCTTCCGTTGGAAAAACCTGGTCCGCGTGTGGGCCGTATTCATGGCCATCGCTTTGGTGCTGTTGGCGCAAACCTTGGGCATCCACTACGGCGCGACGAAATACACTTTGAAATACATGGCTCGCAACGAGGCCATTCCGGCCCAGAACGCCATCATGGGGCAGCGCGCCACGAACCTGATGCTCGTGGATAGTTCCCAGGATGGTGTGGACGAGGCCGAAGCCATGATGAAACAGGTGCTGCTCGACATGAAAGTGCCGACCGCCACCGTGGATCTGGCCAAAACCGATCCCGACGACATCCCCTCATTGAATCGGTACCGCACCGTGCTGATCGTCATGCCGGAACTTGATTCGCTGGGGGATGAGCTGGTGTCCATCATGAGATGGGTTGAAGGCGGCGGCAACATGATGCTTGCCATGACGCCCGAAAAAACCGGTTATCTGGACGCCATCGGGCCTCAAATCGGCATCGAATCCTCCGCATACGACTACGTGATGACCAAAGGCATCAAGCCTGCCAGGGACTTTATGCTGGGTGGCGGGCACACCTACATGTTCAGTGGCCCGTTCTTCAAATCGTCGTTGAGTCTGAACCTCAATGAGAAGGCCACCGTCGAAGCGGTCAGTGCCAACGGCCATACGCCACTGATCTGGAGTGCCGATGTGCGTTCCGGACGAACCGTGACCTGCAATATCGGCATCTATGGCAAGGTGGTGCGCGGCTTCTATGCCTCCGCGTTCAGCCTGCTGGGTTCCGCCACGGCATACCCGGTCATCAACAGCGCCGCGTTCTATCTGGACGATTTTCCATCCCCGGTCCCCAGCGGAGACGCCACCTACATCAAACGCGACTACGGCATGAGCATCGCCGACTTCTATTCGAAGGTCTGGTGGCCGGACCTGACCAAACTCGCGGAACGCTACGGTATTCGGTTCACCGGCGTGATGATCGAGAATTACGGGGACGATACGAAAGACGCTCCCGTACGGCAGAAGGACGAATCGCATTTCAGCTATTTCGGCGGACTGCTGCTCAAACAGAACGGCGAAATCGGCTACCATGGCTACAACCATCAGCCGCTCGTACTGCCGAACACCGATTATGGCGACGAATACGCGTACCATCAGTGGCCGAATCGCAAAGCTGTCGTCGCCTCGCTGCGCGAGCTGATCGCATTCCAAAAGTCCGTGCTGCCGGCGGCCACAGCGTCGGTATATGTGCCGCCGTCCAACATCCTGTCCAAGGAAGGACGGCAGACAATCGGACGAGACGTGCCCGAAATCCGCACCATCGCCAGCACCTACCTGCCAAGCGACAGCAAACTGCCTTACGTGCAGGAATTCGGTGTGGCCGATGACGGCATCGTCGAGGCGCCGCGCATCGTCTCCGGCGGCATGGTGGGAGATTACATGCGGCTCGCCGCAGAATCCGAACTGAACATGCATTTCGTCAGCACCCACTTCATGCATCCGGACGACATGCTCGACCCTGACCGTGGCGCGAAAGAAGGCTGGGCGGTCTACAGAAAAGGCCTTGAGAACTATCTCGACTGGCTTGAAGCGTCCGCACCGTCCATCCGCATGCAGACAGGCACGGAATGCGCGTCCGCGGTGCAACGCTTTTCTGGACTGACTGTCAAGATGAGGGAATCCGCCAATGAGTGGGAATTCGACTTGGGCAATTTCAAGGACCAGGCTTGGCTGCTGCTCCGCGCGAACCATGGCACGCCCGGCAGAATCCAAGGCGGAAGCATGATCCGGATGACGGGGAATCTGTACCTCATCAAGACCACGGACTCCACAGTGCACGTCGAACGCAAGGCTGGAGGCGCGGCATGAGAGTCTGCCTGGTATTGGAAGGTTGCTACCCGTACGTGCATGGAGGCGTGTCCACATGGATGCACAGCTACATCACCGCCATGAAGGAACACGAGTTCGTGCTGTGGGTGATCGGCGCGAAAGCCAAGGACCGTGGCAAATTCGTGTACGACCTTCCATCCAACGTGGTGGAAGTGCATGAGGTGTTCCTCGACGACGCGTTGCGTCTGAGCGGTGAACATGCGAAAGTGATCTTCACCGACGAGGAAGTCAAGGCACTGCGTGAGCTGGTGAATCTGAGCGATCCCGACTGGGACGTACTGTTCAACCTGTTCCACAACAAAGGCGTGCATCCGCTGTCGTTCCTGCAAAGCAACGAATTCATCGACCTGTTTACGAAGATCTGCATGGAGGAATACCCGTACGTCGCCTACGCGGATGCGTTCCACACCGTGCGATCCATGCTGCTGCCGGTGCTGTACCTGATGACGGGAGAAGTGCCGAAAGCGCAGATCTACCATGCCATCTCCACCGGTTACGGCGGCCTGCTGGCATGCTTGGGCGGCAGTATCAACCACGCACCCGTATTACTAACCGAACATGGCATCTACACGCGCGAACGTGAGGAGGAGATTCTTTCCGCCGAATGGGTTGCGCCCGCGTTCCGGCAACGGTGGATCCGTTTCTTCGCCATGCTGTCACAGGAGATCTACCGTAGGGCATGGCGTGTGACCAGCCTGTTCGGCCGAGCTCGCCAGACCCAGATCGACATGGGCGCTCCGGCAAGCAAATGCCTGGTCATTCCCAATGGCATCCAATACGAACGGTTCTGCGACATTCCACTCAAGCCTGAGGACGGTTGGGTGGATATCGGCGCCGTGGTGCGTCTGGCTCCCATCAAGGACGTGAAAACCCTCATCCACGCGTTCAGCGAACTGTCGAACCGCGTGGACAATGTCAGGCTGCACATCCTCGGTGGTGTGGACGACCAGGACTATGCCGACGAATGCTATGAGCTGGTGAAACAGCTTGAAGTGAAGAACCTTGAATTCACCGGACGCGTGAATGTGGTCGAATACATGCGCAAACTGGATTTCACGGTGCTGACCAGCATCTCCGAAGGCCAGCCTCTGTCGGTGTTGGAATCGTTCGCGGCGGCCCGCCCTTGCGTGACCACCGACGTGGGCTGCTGCCGTGAACTGCTGGAAGGCGAGGAAGGCGACGACCTCGGCGTGGCCGGCTTCTACGTGCCTCCGATGTACCGCGAGGGCCTTGCCCGCGCCATGGAACGCATGTGCGCGAGCCGCAAGCTGCGCGAAGCCATGGGCCAAGTGGGACGCGAACGCGTGAAAACCTACTATCGGCATGAGCGCATGCTTGACGAATACCGTGCGCTGTATCTCGATACCGCCGACCATTACGGGTTGGAGCACTGATATGGCGGGAATCGGATTCGAACTCAAGAAACTGTTCCACCGCAAGGGCCTGGTCGCCATGGTGCGCGCCTACGGTTATGCCGGTGTGATCTGCACCGGACCGATGCTGCTGGGCATCCTGCTGCAGTTCGGCGTGCTGGCGGTCAGCGGTTGGTGGCACGTGCCCCGCGCGGACCAGAATCTGCTGGTCTGCATGATCACGTACACGCTGCTCGCCTCATTGGTGTTGACCAGCTTCCTGTCCATGCCGGTGACGCGTTTCCTTGCGGACATGCTGTTCGAACATCATGAGGAGACCATTCTTCCATCGTTCTGGGGATCCACGACCCTCATGCTGGCGGTGGGTGCGGTGCTGTACGCGGTGTTCCTGCTGTTTTCCGGCGCGACCCTCATGCAGGGGTTACTCTGCCTATGGCTGTTCCTGGAAATGATCGTCAATTGGAATGCGATGAGCTATCTGACGGCCATCAAGGATTACCAAGGCATCATGTGGTCGTTCGTCGCGGCGGTGGTCGTGGCGTTCCTGTCCGCATGCGCGATGATGGCGCTGGGCCTGCCGCAGGTGGAAAGCCTGCTGGCCGCAGTGGCGTTCGGCTACGGCGTGATGATGGTCTGGGACGTGGTGCTGCTGCACCGGTATTTCCCGCAAAGCTCGGAAAGCCCGTGGACGTTCCTCGCATGGCTGGACCGGTTCCTGCCGCTCGCCCTGACGGGACTGCTGACCACCCTCGGCTTGTTCTCCCACTTGGTGATCACCTGGTGTGGTCCGCTTGGCGTGCATGTGAAGGGACTGTTCTACGGTGCCCCCTACTATGATGTGCCCGCATTACTGGCGTTCCTGACGATTCTGATCACCACCGTGAATTTCGTGGTGTCGGTGGAAGTCAATTTCTATCCGAAATACCGTGCCTACTACGCGCTGCTCAACGACGGCGGCACCGTGAAGGACATCGTGGTGGCCGAACGCGAGATGCTCGCCGTGCTCAACCGTGAGCTGTACTACACCGCGTTGAAGCAGCTGTTCGTCACCGCGGCGGTCATCTCGTTGGAAAAGATGGTGTTGGGCGTGTTGCCGCTCGGTTTCAACGATGGCATGCATGGTTATTTCCGTGTGCTGTGCGTCGGATACGCCCTGTACGCGGTCGGCAACACCGTGCTGATGATTCTGCTGTATTTCACTGATTACTTCGGCGCGGTGTGCTGCGCCGCGATATTCGCCGGGTCGGCCACGGTCTTGACTGTCATTTCGCAGTTCGTTCCGGTCACGCTGATGGGATTCGGCTTCCTGCTGGGCGCGTCGACGTTCCTGCTGGCCGCGGTCGTGCGATTGGCGGTGTTCACCGACAATCTGCCGTATCGTGTGCTCGGCGCGCAGCCGATTGTGGCGACCGAAAAGCGCGGATGGTTTACGAAACTGGGCGAAGCGTTGGACGAATTCGGCGAACGGCTGCATGGAACTTTCGGACGGAAGGAATCATGAGGGAAAGCGTGGAAAGCATGGAAAGGAACGGACGAATGACGATGGGTAATCGGCCGTGCGGCCGCAATGCCATATTCAAATGCGTGGCGATCATCGCCACGGTCGTGACGACGTTCTCCTGCGTCGCCTGCGGAAACGCTGCGGACAGTGGTTCCACGGCAGACAAATCGGCGGCGCAATCGCAAGGAAAGCATGAGAAAGTCAAGAAAAGCGCCACGCAGGGGCTTGACGGCGCGCATCTGCGTGACAACGACTCGCTGTACAAGGTGTATGACGACAGCGGTGTGGAAACCATGTATCTGACGGTCTCGCGCGGCAACAAGTCGGAAGGCACCGACCACAGTTGGAGCGAAATCAACCAGTATTCCGTGGATGATTACGCGGCCATGCGCACCAACCGGTACCAAGTCAACGGTCTGCTGCAGGTCGGCGACGAACAGGGGCCTGTATCCGGCGAACTCGGCTACGGTGAAAAAGCGCCGAACGCCACCGTGCAGGTGCGCGGCCAGTCGTCCAGTCTCAATAAGCAGAAGAACTACAAAATCGAGCTGAAAAGCGGCAAAGGCAAATGGCGCGGGCAGCGCACCATCGCATTGAACAAGCATATGGGCGAAGGGCTGCGATTCCGCAACAAGATGGCATATGACCTGATCCGCGGCATCGACCAGATGATGGGACTGCGCACGCAATTCGTGCACCTGTACGTCAAGGACGAAACCTCCGGTTCCAACTCCTTCGACGACTATGGCCTGTACACGCAGGTGGAGCAGCTCAACAAAAGCGCGCTCCAAGCGCACGGCCTCGACAAGAACGGCCAGCTGTACAAGGTCAACTACTTCGAATTCCAACGCGACGCGGACGTGATCAGACTCGCCGACGATCCCAAATACAATCTGTCGAAATTCGAGGAGAAGCTGGAGGTCAAAGGCAACAGCGACCATACCAAACTCATCGCCATGCTCAACCAGCTCAACGATTATTCGGTGCCGATGAGCAGCATCCTCGGCAAATATTTCGATACGGAAAATCTCGCATACTGGATGGCGTTCCAGCTGCTGACCGGCAACACCGACACGCAGAGCCGCAACATGTACCTGTACAGCCCTACGAATTCCGACACCTTCTATGTGCTGGACTGGGACAATGACGGCATGCTCATGCGCAAGGAGAACCAGATCCGCAATATCTCCACCGGTTCCAGCTGGGAGCAGGGAGTCAGCAACTATTGGGGCAACGTGCTGTTCAAACGCTGCCTGCAGACCAAATCGTTCCGCGACGAACTCGACAAGGCCGTGAAGCGGGAATACCGCTATATGAGCGCAAAACGCATCAATACGATGGTGGACCACTACGAGTCCATCACCAGGCAGTATTTGTGGAGGACGCCCGATTCCATGTACGAGCCGCTGACGCGCGCCCAGTATGACGAAGTGGCGGGGCAGCTGCACGACGAGGTCGCGCAGAACTACAGGATCTACAAAGAAAGCTTCGACAAGCCCATGCCGTTTTTCATCGACGCTCCACAGGCCGCAGACGGCAAACTCAAATTCAGCTGGGACACCTCGTACGATTTCCGTGGCGAGGATCTGAGCTACGACGTCACCGTCGCCAAGGACTATCTGTGTGAGGACGTCATCTTCTCCAAAACCGATCTGGCATTGCCGGAGACGGTGACGGACCTGCCAGGCGACGGACAGTATTTCATACGAGTGCGGGCGCGCAACGCCTCCGGCAAGACGCAGGACGCCTTCGACTACTACATGACCGACACCGGCAAGACGTACGGCACGAGATGCTTCTACATCAAATCCGGGAAGATAGTGGAGGATGTCAATGCGCGGTGATGGCGGGGCGTCGAAACTGCTGGAACGGGTCCGCCGCCGTGTCGGCGAGGAGCTTTCCATGCCTCCGCGCCGCTGTGAGGAACATTACCGGCATGAGCTCAAGTATCTGATTTCGTACGGGCAGAAAGCTGATCTGAACTTGCGTTTGGCTCCGTTGCTTGAACAGGACAGCCATGCGCGTGGCGGCTGCTATATGATTCGCAGCCTGTATTTCGACGATTATTGGAACACCGCCTACCAGGAGAAGGTGGACGGCGTGCTGATGCGCAAGAAATACCGTATCCGTATTTACGATTACAGCGACCGCGTGATCAAGTTGGAGCGCAAGCGCAAGCGCGACAGCTGGATATACAAAGAGGACGCGTCGCTCACGCATGGGCAGTTCGATCGGATATTGGCCGGCGATGTCGGATTTTTGGAACACAGCGAAGAGCCGTTGTGCCGGGAATTCTATGTGGAATACATGAGCAATGTGCTACGGCCGCGGGTGATCGTCGATTACGAGCGTGAGCCGTGGATCCTCGACGCGGGCACGGTGCGCATCACCTTCGATATGAACGTGCGCGCGGCGGTGGATGGATTCGACGTTTTCGACCGTGGTCTGCCCACTCTGCCGGTACTTGAGCCGGGCAAGCTGGTGATGGAGGTCAAATTCACCGAATTCCTGCCGCAGATCGTGCGTGACATTCTGCCAGGCAAGGCGCAGGAGATAACGGCCGCCTCGAAATACGTGCTGTGCTATGACAAAGCCTCGTATCTGCGGGGTTTCGACTACTGGCAGGAAGGCTGGAACGTGCCGAGCGTGTGACTTGAGCGCACCGGTCGGACGTATCGCGGAAGACCGAAAACAGACGGACGAAAACGCGCAGCCGAAAACATCGGCAATCGTAGAAAACGTAATAACCGAACAATCGCAAAAGAGAAAGCGAAACCATGAGCGTAAACGACATGATCAAGAAATCGGTGCTGAACTCCTTCAGCCAATACAACGTGCCCAAAATGGCGCTGGCCCTGCTGGTGGCGCTGCTGGTGGGCATCGTCATCTACTGCGTATACCGGCGGTTCTACACGGGCGTCGTGTATTCGCGCAGCTTCGCGGTGACGCTGGTGGGCATGTGCGTGCTCACCTGCATGGTCACATTGGCCATCAGCACGAACATCGTGATCTCGCTTGGTATGGTGGGCGCGCTGTCCATCGTGCGTTACCGTACCGCCGTGAAGGATCCGATGGACCTGCTGTACCTGTTCTGGGCCATCACGTCCGGCATCGCGGCCGGCGCGGGCATGTATCTGCTGGTGGTGGTCGCCGGCGCGGTGATGATCGGCATGCTCGCCCTGTTCTATTCGCATCAGGACAAGGGCCGCGTGTACATCGCGGTGATCCATTACGCTTCCGACGCGGTCGGGGACGACATCACGCGCGCGTTCGGCCGCACGAAGTTCTTCGTCAAATCCAAAACCATGCGTGGCGACCATGTGGAGATGGCCGTGGAAGTGTTCTGCGACGACAAGGACATGACGTTCGCCGAGCGGATTCGTGCCATCGAGGGTGTTGAGGACGTCACCCTGATACAGTACAACGGTGAATATCACGGATAGGACGTGGTGACAGGAAGGAATCTGTTTGGCTGACACACCGGAAATGGGCAGGACGCCGTCCACCGACGAGCTTGTGCCGGAGCTGACGTTCGACGAGATCGACCGTGCGTTCGACAACAACGAGTTCTGCTTCTACCTGCAGCCCAAATGCAATGCGGCTACGGGTGCCATCGTCGGTGCCGAGGCGCTGGTGCGTTGGAACCACCCCAAATATGGTGTGGTATCTCCGGGCAGGTTCGTTCCCATGCTGGAACAGGCCGGACAAATCTCCCGACTGGACGTGTTCGTATGGCGTTCCGTGGTCCGGATGCTGGCACGTTGGGAACGTGAGGGCCGCAATCTGGTGCCGATTTCCGTGAACGTCTCCATGGTGGACATCGACCAGATGGATGTGGCGGACACGCTCACCGGACTGCTGAACGAATACGATGTCGACGCTCGGCTGCTCCAAGCGGAAATCACCGAAAGCGCCGTGGCCAGGAACCTGTCCAAAGTGGAAAGCACCATCCGCAAGCTGCATGCGGACAACATCGCGGTGCTGATGGATGATTTCGGATCGGCGTATTCGTCGCTGAACATGCTCAAGGACATCAACGTCGATGTGATCAAACTTGACATGAAATTCATCGACCTCGATGAGGACAATGCCAGCAAAGGGCTGAAAATCGTCGAATCGGTGGTCAACATGGCCAGAAAGCTGCGACTGCTGGTCATCGCCGAAGGCGCACAGACCAAACAGCAGGTCGACCAGCTGCTGTCCGTGGGATGCCGGTACATCCAAGGGTATTACTTCCACGAACCGCTTCCGGTGGGACGGATGGAGAAGCTGTTGGCCGAACGTCCCGACGACCGGCATTTCTGGGATATGTCAAACGATTTCATGCATGGCAGCTATGTGCCCGTCAACGGCCGTACCATGCTTGAGACGTCCGCGCTCGCCGCCAGCACCTTCGAGATTCTGGCCAATGGCATGGCGGAACTCTCCCGACTGAATGTGAAGACGGGCGAGTACCGCGCGGTCAAACGCGATGGCATACTGCCGACGCCGGAAACCGATGATTTCGAAACCTACGTGCAGACGCTGATCGCCGAACGCGTGGTGCATCCGGACGATGCCGACAGGTTCCGTGCTGATATGGATCTGGCTTCGCTCCGTTCGCTGCTGTTCTCGCAGAAATCCGCGTTCGGAGTGTACCGCAGTGAGGTGCTGGCCAGAACCGGCATGATCTCCTTCGCGGTGATTCCCTCACGTGAATGCTCCGAAAGCGATCCATGGGCCGTGGTGATGGTTGGCCGGAACCTGCCGATAGAGTCCTTTGTCCGGTTGAACGGCGAGGAGTACCGACGGGATTCATTGACGGGGCTGCTCAACCGCAACGCTTTCGACGATGATGTGGAATTCATCCAAGCCACCCATGACAAGCCGTTGACGGTGATGTACATGGATCTGATTGGCCTGCATGAGATCAATAATCATTTGGGTCATGCCAGAGGCGACGTGGTGCTGTGCGAGCTTGCGGACGCGGCGCGCGCCTATTTCGGCGACGATAATATCTACCG
>ENA-OQOA01000695-OQOA01000695.1-human-gut-metagenome-genome-assembly--contig:-NODE-695-length-13259-cov-2.657630_pt1 | contig 13259 bp, 15 predicted proteins | sample MGYA00242633_ERZ504888 | MGnify/ENA primary metagenome ERZ504888 (study PRJEB26092, sample SAMD00036372) | human gut metagenome | host: Homo sapiens | study: EMG produced TPA metagenomics assembly of... | reverse complement strand
TTTTAATAGCAGGGGATATCTTCATTATTTCATATATACCCATTCTGCCATAGTATCCTGTATTATTACACAGCTTGCAGCCACATGGTTCGTATATAGTACATGACTTATCTGTATCAACACCAAGGAGCTGTTTTTCTTCAACTGTTGCCTCCTTTGGTTTCTTACATTCACACAATCTTCTCACAAGTCTCTGTGCTATAATACCAACCATTGAATCTGCTATAAGGTATGATTCAACACCCATGTCCTCAAGTCTTGCTACAGAACTTGCAGTGCTGTTTGTATGCAGGGTACTTACAACAAGATGTCCTGTAATAGAAGCTCTTACCGCAATTTCGGCTGTTTCTGAATCTCGGATTTCACCTATCATGATTATGTCCGGATCCTGTCTTAATATAGAACGAAGTGCCGATGCAAATGTAAGATTAGCCTTTGTATTAACCTGAACCTGATTAATACCATCTATATTGGCTTCTACAGGATCTTCAACTGTGATAATATTAACATCCTCTGTATTAAGTTCGCTTAACGCTGTATACAATGTTGTTGACTTACCACTACCAGTAGGTCCTGTAACAAGTATAATTCCATGTGGATTCCTTAATATATCCTGAAATACCTTTCTATCTCTTTCTGTAAGTCCAAGCTTGGATATATCAACATTAAATCCTCTTTTGATGCAATTCTCATAACAACCTTTTCGCCATACACCGTAGGCAGATTAGAAACTCGGATATCGTATTCTCTTCTATCTACTGTTGTTGTTATACGTCCATCCTGTGGTTTACGTTTTTCAGAAATATCCATGCCAGACATAATCTTAAGACGAGTTGTAATAGCTCCAAGAAGAGCATTATCATATTTCATTATCTCTTTAAGATTACCATCTATTCTATATCGTACCCTTACTGTTTTTTCCATAGGCTCTATATGGATATCACTTGCACGCTGTCTTACTGCCTGCTCTATAATATTGTTAATAAGAACAACTATAGGCGCATTCTCAATTTCTTCTCTTCTGGCATTATTTTCCTTTTCAGCCTCTTTGTTATTATCCTCCTGCTCTCTTTTATATAACTCAACGATATTCTGTGCCTGCTGCTGTCCAAACGCCTTGTCAAGAAAAGCATTAATATCCTGTGCATTGGCAAGGATTGGAACTACCTGCATACCTGTTATAATATTGATATCATCCATAGCAAGTATATTCATAGGATCTGCCATAGCTACCTGAAGAGCTCCGGCATTATTGTTGTCATGCCTTAAAGGAACAAGTGTATATTTTCTCATAATAGATTCATCTAGTAATGATAATACCTGTGGATCAGGTTCTTCCTCTCTCATATCCACAAAGTCAATATTAAGATGTTCACACAGCACATCATTAATCTGGCTCTGTGAGGCAAAACCCATGGAAACTATCATCTCTCCAAGCATGAGTTTCTTTTCTTTCTGCTGCTTTAAAGCTTCACTAAGCTGTTCCTCTGTTATGATTCCCTTTTGAACAAGCAAATCACCCAGTCGTACTTTTTTTCTGTAAATCATCCCGTTTATAGCTCCTTATTACATACTCACTTTATTTTATCAATTGTATAGTTATTTTTCAAGTCACCTACATATTCATCATACAATTTTTCCTCATTTATAGCACACGCAAATCTTTTCTGTGGATTATCATGTGCTATATTAAATGTACCATTAATTGTAACATATGCATTATTGTATACAAACATAAAATAAACTTTCTCGCTGCCCTCATTATCACTGATATCTGCTGAGGCTTCAACAACTATATAGTTTCTTATAATATTTCCTGATTTATCAGTATTGTTACTTTCTCCATCATTTTTATCAAGGAAATATGCTGCTTCTATTTTAATGTTATCTGCCTGTTCCTCATTAAGATGATAAAGATATTCTGTATTTCCTGTTGCCGCAAAAAGCATTCTGTATGTTGCATCAGCCGTTTCTTTCCTGATAGTATCCGTTATTTCTGAATATATTGTATTTATAACAGTTTTATCAATATCTTCTTTTAACTCACAATATGAGCTTAACATATCAGCTGTATAACTCATATCCATTGAACGGGCTATTATCCCATGTCTAGCAAGTTCTTCATATGGCTGGTCACATGTAACTTTAATTGTATCCCCAAGCGTTATGCCATTCGCTTTATTTACTGAAAATGTTAATGTTTTAAGATAATCATCTTCCCATTCATTATTTACCAGAACCATGGCATCGGGACTTATACCTGTAAATGCAACATTGATTCTTGCATATATATCAACTACAGCCCCATCTGTTATACCACTCGCCTTATATGTATATTCACTATGTGGTATATCTGCCTTCACCTTATCAGCATATAATGCGTTATAATCTATTGATACCTTTACTATATCTCCATTCTTTATATCTGTATTATCTGTATGTACCGATATAGATTCAATAAATTTTCTGACATAATACTGTGTATCACCATCAGGATTCTTACCTGAAAGCTTTTTTTCAAGACCGGCCTCATCTATGTCAAACCTTACTGATGCATATCCGTTAGCACCGGTATATATGGGCTTTATATATTTCTTAATATCGAATCTGTTAATATTTATAAACATGGCAATTGCAGCTGCTAAAACAACAGCAATAATACCTATAACCGCATATATTTTGTAATTAACTGTACCATCTTTCTCATCAGGATATTCCGGGCGTTTCTTACCTTCTCTGTTGTTATTATTCCTGAATTCTTTTATATCCATACAGTCCGTCTCTCTTTCTTTATTATAATTTTCTTGTGCTTTCTTTTAATAATTCAAGCTCATGTCCCTGCATATATGGACTTAATGTATCATATACCCACTTGTGATATCCATTCAGCTGCTCCTTATCCTTTTCATTCAGATATTTCACATCTACAAGTTCAAGCTCTACTGGTACTGCAGTAAGCATATCGAATTTAAGCCATGTACCATATTCGTTTTGTTTATCTTTAACAGTTAACAACTCGTTTTCTATTCTTATGCCAAACTGTCCTTCTACATATACCCCAGGCTCATCTGATGTTACCATGCCTTCCTGCAACACTGCAAGATCGTTTACTCCCTGTATATGTTTCCATCTAAAACCATTCGGTGCTTCATGCACATTTAAAAGATAACCTATTCCATGGCCAGTTCCACATCTGTAGTCTATATTCTGCTCCCACAACGGTGCTCTTGCCATAATATCAAGATTATAGCCTGTACATCCATATAGAAAATGTGTATTGGCAAGATTCAGCATTCCTTTAAGTGTCAATGTATAACATTTTTTCATTTCATCTGTGACAGTTCCTAATGCTATTGTTCTTGTTACATCTGTTGTTCCTCTTAAATACTGTCCTCCCGAATCAACCAGCAGCATCCCCTGTGCCTTAAGTAATGCACAGTTATCTTTAGCTGCCTGATAGTGCATCATGGCAGCATTATCTGCATAGGCACTTATTGTATCAAAACTAAGCTCTATATAGTCCTGTATTTTACTTCTTAAATTATCAAGGTACATAGCTGCATCGTACTCTGTAAGCTTTTCTCCCCTCTTTACCGCCTCCTTTAACCAGAATATGAACCTTGTTACAGCCAGACCATCATCAATATGGACATTTCTTAGATTATCTATCTGCGTACTATTCTTTATAGACTTTAATAGTACCTCTGGATTCTGTCTGTCAACAATATCAATATTGTTATTACCAGCAGCAATCATATACAAACGTGTGTTTATACGCTTAGAATCCAGCAGCATTCTGCATTTTGCCTGTCCATTTTCTTTTATATCATGTATATCTGTGTATATTTTTTCATATGGAGCAATCCTTACTCCTGCCTTAGAAAGCTTGTCCAGTATTAATCCGTTATCACCAGTCATTCTATCCTCATCTGTATATAAAACAGCTTCATCCTGATATATACATGAATATGCCATAATAACAGGATTGCAATGAACATCATTTCCCCTTATATTATATAACCAGCATATATCATCAAGCGTTGCTGTTATATGACAATCAGCACCTTCTTTTTTCATCAGCTTTCTTATTTTTGCGAGCTTATCCGCTATGTTTTCTCCTGAATATTTTTCATCAAGATAATATACTTTACTATGTGGAAATTCTGCTCTGCCTGTATATATTTTTTCTATTGCGTTGAATTCATAGTCACATTCTGAACCTGAATCATATGCTGCATTTCTTAAAGCTATTCCCTGTTTAGCTTCTAAGCACCTGCCATCAAATCCTATTTTCTTTCCTTTTCCAAGCCTGCTTCTGCAATATTCAAATATATCAGGAACACCTTCACTTCCCATACGCATAAGCTCTATAGAACTTCCTTCAAGCTGTCTTTGTGCCTGCACATAATATCTTCCATCTGTAAAAAGGACTGCTTCATCAGCACATATAACTGCTGTTCCTGCAGAACCATTAAAACCAGTTATATATTCCCTTTCTTTGAAATAATCACCTGAATATTCAGATATATGATAGTCTCCAGTAGGTACCACGTACACATCTACTTTATTTTTCTTCATTATTTCTCTTACTTTATTTAATCTTTGTTTAATAATACAAGAATCACCCATACTTTTTTACCACCTTACTAAGGATTTAAGCCCATGAACTGGGCATTATTTTAATAATTTCAAAAAGCCAGGAATACATTATATATCCTGGCATTTTATCATATGTCTTTTGCGGTAATTATATCACAGTAGTTTGTAACTGCCAAGCAGATTATATAGCTTCTCTAACGCTTTCCGCTCTATCCTGCTTACATAGCTTCTGCTTATTCCAAGTTTATCCGCCAGCTCATTCTGTGTCTTTTCTTTACCACCGCCAAGTCCGTACCTTCCACATATTATATATATTTCTCTTTTGTTTAAGACGTCCTTCATGTGTGTTTTTATGCAGTTTAACTGTTCTGCCAAAAGAAGCTGTGCTACATCATCGCGCTCTTCATCCCCGACTATATCCATAAAAGTTATATCATTTCCTTCTTTATCAGTACCTATTGGCTCAGATAATGATAATTCCATAAGTTTTTTTCTATCATTACGCAGCATCATAAGAAGCTCATTATCAATACATTTGGCAGCATACGTGGCGAGTCTTATCTTTTTATCAGGGTCAAATGTATTCACTGCTTTTATCAGACCTATTGTTCCAACCGATATAAGATCGTCTGTATCTCTGTCTGCTGACATATATTTCTTAATCATATGTGCAACAAGGCGCATATTCTTTTCCACAAGTATATTACGAGCATTCATATCCCCATTCTGACTCTTCTTTATCATTTCCTTTTCTTCACGCTCTGATAATGGTTGTTCAAACGCTTTCAAAGAAAGGCACCCCTACACATATTTTTATTATTTTATGTGTAAAAGTGCCTTTTATTGCATATCCTATTGTAAAAAATCTATTACTCCTCTTTTCGACGTAATATATCGTATCTGTCAAGCTTAACACCAAGATCAATATATAGCTGCTGCTTAGGATGTGGACAGCTTTCCATGTCTTTACCCTTATCATCGGTTATTCTCTTAACAGTAACCTGTATATTCTCTCCATCAGGTCTCATAACCTCTATCTGTTCGCCTACAGAAAACTTATTACGCTGTTCAATGTTATACAAGCCTTCTTCGTTCATATCTCCAACTATTCCCAGATATGTATATTCCTTAATATAAGTATTGCTTTCATATATCTGAGTATTTTCATCAGGTTTTCCAAAGAAGAAACCAGTTGTATACTGTCTATATGTACATTTGCTTATTTCTGACTTATAGAACGGTATTCTTGACTTATACAGTTCTGGATCCTTAAGAAAATCATCTATAGCAAGCCTGTATGTTCTTGCCACAGTCGCAACATATAATGCTGTCTTCATACGTCCTTCTATCTTAAAGCTGTCTATCCCAGCTTCAATAAGTTCAGGAATATGTTCTATCATGCACAGATCCTTTGAGTTAAATATATATGTACCTCTCTCATTCTCATATACAGGCATATATTCACCTGGTCTGTTTTCTTCAACTACAGCATATTTCCATCTGCATGGATGTGTACATGCACCCTTATTCGCATCTCTTCCAGCCATAAAGTTACTAAGAAGACATCTTCCTGAATATGATATGCACATAGCACCGTGAATAAATGTTTCTATTTCCATGTCATCTGGTATATTTTTTCTTATTCCTTTAATCTCATTAAGTGATAATTCCCTTGCAGATACCACTCTCTTAGCTCCCTGTTCCCACCAGAATCTATATGTCATATAATTAGTATTATTAGCCTGCGTACTTATATGAATATCTATATCGTGAAGCTCTTCTTTAGCGATTGTAAACATTCCAGGATCTGATATAATAACCGCGTCAGGCTTTATAACATCCAGCTCCTTAAAATATTCCCTGGCTCCATCAAGATCATAGTTATGTGCAAGTATGTTAGCTGTAACATATACTTTTACATTTCTGTCATGTGCAAACTTAATTCCATCTATCATATCCTGCTTAGAAAATTCTTAGCCTTTGCTCTTAATCCAAATGCTTCTCCACCGATATACACTGCATCAGCACCGAATATAACAGCTGTTTTTAATACCTCTAGACAGCTTGCTGGTATCAGAAGTTCTAATTCTCTGCCATTGTAATAATGTCCTGCCATTATAATCCGCTCCTTATATTATTCTTTCATTAATTACTGTTTCATTAACTGTTATTTTATCAATTGCTATTTATTAATTACTCTTTTATCAATTCGTCTTTTATATTATCTTTTATACTTTTTAACACTTAGTGTTATCCCCATCTCCTATTGGAACTATAGATGTTATAAGCTCATCATTATGTGTAAGCTCATATACATACTCTCTTATTCTTGTATGAATAGTCCTGTCACGTCTTGTAACAACATATCTTGATTCCACAAGTTCGCCTTCCTGAAGAATATTATCAGATATAAGAAGCCCGCCAGAAGGCATAAGCCTTAATATATCAGGAAGATAATTTATATACTGCCCTTTAGCAGCATCCATAAATATAAAATCATATGGTCCTTCAAGCTCCTTAAGGACTTTAAGGGCATCGCCTTCTATAAGCTGTATGCAGTCCTCTTTTCCTGCTCTTTTTATGTTATTATGCGCTGCCTGAATCCTTTTATCATAATTCTCTATCGTGACTATCCTGCAATCCTTTGGCATATTTTCACTCATAAGAATAGATGAGTAACCTACCGCTGTCCCCACTTCAAGGATTGACCCTGGCTGCTTAAGTTTAAGCAGCACCTTTAGCAGATTGCCCATCTCTTTTCTTATAATTGGGACCTGGTCCTCAATTGCCTCTTTTTCAATTGTATTACATATGTCAGAATTGCCACGATCCAGCGAATTAATATAAGAGACAACTCTTTCATTAACAATCACTGTCGTACCCTCCATCCACAAATGTATAATTATGTTTATATATGGCTTTATTTACCATCATCACTGCTATCACTTACACCTGATAATACCTTCATCATATCAGTAGGTTTCATACTTGTGTTAAGACTATATGTTCCATCCTTAAACTTATCTTTATAATCTGATAGCTTAACCTGAAAATAGAACACTGTTTTATCATCTATCAGTCCCTTATCATATAGCTGTGATGCCAGCTGTCCTGCTGACACACCACTACTTATTGTAACATCAACGACCTTTGCATTATCTACTGCATCTACAGCTCTCTCGTTGAATATTTTATTGCCAAATGTATATGCCTTAGTTCCGACTGTTACAACCACAATAACAGCAATGGCTATAAATAATGCATTCAATGATATCGAAACAATCATTCTGATTGACTTATTATTCATAATTAATTATCCATCCATTCATCACCTGATATATCATAAAAAAGCTGTTTTTACATAATATAATAACGCTTCTTTATGAAGACATACCGGATCAGCCAAGAAAATCAAGATCGAAATCAATAGCATCAACCACAGTCCTGCATATATCCTGAACCATTCTGCACAGGCATACCTCAGCGAGAAGGTATCTGTTTACCATGTTCTGATTTCTCATATCTTTATATTGATTATTAAGTTCTTCCTGAGCTGCAAATATATCTTCTACCTGACCACAGTTTTGTATCTCATAGTTTCTTCTTCGAAACTCATCAATACTTCTTTTAAGGTTAGGATCCATATTAACTACAGCCTCTAACCTTTTATATTCTTTATACTCTGCACTTTCCTTTATGGTATGAGCTATATCAGACTTCAACTGATCTATTTTCTGCATGAAATACTCCCATATATGACATCATAATAACTGTATATTATAACTGAGCTTCCATAATTATAGGAAGAATAACAGGATTTCTCTTAATCTTCTTCCATAAATACTCACTAAGATCATCCTTAATAATATTCTTTATCTTGCTCCAGTCTGTAATGTTCTTATCAAGGCATCTAAGCACAGAATCTGTAACTATTGCCTTTGCCTCGTTAAGAAGCTCTTCTGCCTCTCTTACGTATACAAAACCTCTTGTTACTATATCTGGTCCTGCTATAAGCTGACCGCTGTATTTTTCAAGGGTAAGTACAACTATAATAATACCATTTTCCGCAAGGTTCTGTCTATCTCTTAATACTATATTACCAACATCACCTACGCCAAGACCATCAACAAATATAGCACCTGTGTGCGCTTTTCCCACTATCTCAGCTTTTTCATCATTTAATTCTATAATATCACCTGACTTGGCTATGATAACATGATCCTTATCATATCCAAGAGACATAACAACTTCCTTCTGTGCTATAAGATGTCTGTATTCACCATGTACTGGTATAGCATATTTAGGCTTAAGAAGCGAATATACAAGCTTTATTTCTTCCTGACATGCATGTCCTGATACATGTGTATCCTGGAATATAACCTTTGCGCCCTTCATACCAAGTTCATTAATAACCCTTGCAACTGACTTCTCATTACCAGGAATAGGTGTAGATGAGAATACTACACAGTCACCTGGCTGTATAGATACTTTTCTATGGAGATTAGCTGCCATTCTTGATAAAGCTGCCATAGACTCTCCCTGGCTTCCTGTTGTTATAAGTACAATCTGCTCAGGTGTATAATTCTTCATAGACTCTGTTTCAATAAGTGTTCCATCCGGAATATGAAGATATCCAAGATCCTCTGCAACATCTATGATATTAACCATACTGCGGCCTTCTACGCATACTTTTCTGCCATATGCCACAGCTGCATTGATAATCTGCTGTACTCTGTCTACATTTGATGCAAAGTAGCTATTATTAATTCTGTTGCTCTTATTATCACTAAATATCTTATCAAATGTACTTCCTACTGTTTTTCTGACATAGTAAAGCCTGGTCTTAAAGCATTGGTACTGTCGCACATAACTGCAAGCACACCTTTCTTGCCAAGTTCTGCAAATCTCTGAAGGTCAATAGGACTTCCGTTAACTGGGGTATAATCAACCTTGAAATCTCCTGTATGGACAAGAATACCTGCAGGTGAAAATATAGCAATTGCTGCCGCATCAGCTATACTATGATTAGTTCTTATAAACTCAACCCTGAAATCTCCAAGAGTAACTGATTGTCCATATTTAACAACCTTTCTCTTTACTTCACGTAACATATTGTGTTCTTTTAACTTCGACTCAATAAGTCCCATAGTAAGTCTTGTTGCATATATAGGTACATTCACTTCCTTAAGCACATATGGTATAGCACCTATATGATCCTCGTGACCATGAGTTATAACAAAAGCCTTGACCTTATCAATATTATCCTTTAGATATGTCACATCAGGAATAATAAGGTCAATACCTAACATTTCTTCTTCAGGGAAACTAAGTCCGCAATCTACAACAACAATACTGTCATCATACTCAATGGCAGTAATATTCATACCTATCTGTTCAAGTCCACCAAGAGGTATAACCTTAACAGATCCAATATTTCTTTTTTCATTAAGCACCTCATCCTTCTTATAATTAATAAATTAAAAAACGTAATAAATACGCAAAAAAGAGTTTCATTAACGTACCGAAACCCTTTATAAGCACATAAAACTATGCAAGTTCAACTCCATCATCCATAAGCTCTGCAAATATTCTGCTTATTGCATCAAACTCTGTATCATCTTCAACGAACTCATACACAGCTTCCTCATCCTCTGCTGCTGATGTATCTTTTAATATATAACACTGAGCATCACCATCTTCTTCATCATCAGAATCTGATACTAACAAATAGTTTATGCCATTAGCTCTTGTCTCTTCTATTATATATAAATCAACGTTATCGTTATCATCCGTTACAAATGTAAGCTTTTCCATAAAAATTTCCTTTATATTATTATTCAAATACAATGCTACTTATTACTCTGACTATCAAGATATCCCTGTAATATGAACACCGCAGCTATCTGATCTATAACTGCTTTCCTGTTCTCACGTCTTACGCCACTTTCCATAAGTGCCTTTTCTGCTGAAACAGTTGTAAGACGCTCATCCCACATAACAACTTCAAGTCCAGTTCTTCTTTCGAGATTCTTAGCAAACTCCATACAGGCCTCTGCTCTTTCTCCAACTGTGTTGTTCATGTTCTTAGGTAATCCTACAACTATCCTGTCTACATCATTCTGACTGATAATCTCTTCAATTCTGGCATATGTTTTTCTAAGCTTGTTTTCTTCTTTTCGTGTTATAGTCTCAACTGGCTGCGCTGTTATTCCAAGTGCATCACTAAGAGCAACTCCGACTGTCTTCGTTCCGTAATCTAAACCTATCACTCTCATATGCTTGTACTATAATCCTTTTCCTTCAATAAAATACTTTATCACTTCTTCTACAAGTTCATCTCTTTCTACTTTCATAATAAGACTTCTTGCATTGTTATGACTTGTAATATATGTTGGATCTCCTGACATAATATATCCTACAATCTGATTAACTGGATTATATCCCTTTTCCTTAAGAGCAAGATATACCTGTTCAAGTATTCCTTCTACTGATATTGTCTTTTCTGGTTGTGTTTTAAAAAATTGTGTATTATTGTTTACCATATCTACCACGTCCCTTTCGTATACTTTATTATAATATACCATATCATCAAATAAACAAGAGCAGAATTCTATTTTATTTTGTTTTATTCAATCCCTGTTTTATTCAATCAGTTTATTGTGGTTATTATGTTGTAATCAGCCCAAATAAAAAACGATTCGGTTTTAACGATAATATCACATTTTTTACTTACTTTTTACATCATTTAGTCACAATTTCCAATTATTATACAATTATTCACAGGAAAACGCGTTGAAAAACATGTGAAGCATAACACAAAACAGGGCATTTAATAATTGGAGGCTGGGTGTATGGCAATCGAGGTATTTAACAGATATGAAAAGAAATACTTAATTGATGAAGTGACTTTTAAAAGCTTATTAAACCGTATATCTGACTATATGGAGCTGGATAAATATAACAAAAACGGACAATTTTACAGTATAAGTAATATTTATTATGATACAGATGACAACAGACTTATAAGAAGTTCAATAGAAAAACCTGTGTATAAAGAGAAGCTCAGGATGAGAAGCTATGGTACTCCGAATGCACATGATAAGGTTTTTCTTGAGATAAAGAAAAAATACAATGGAATTGTTAACAAACGCAGGACATCCATTGTATTAAAAGATGCATATCGTTATATGGAGAATGGAACCTTTCCATACGAAACGGAGTGTCTTAACAGACAGGTTTTAAAAGAAATAGATTATTTCAGAAGTATATATGATCTAAAACCTAAGGTTTATCTCTCATATGACAGATATGCATTTTTTGAAAAAAATGATGGTGATTTCAGAGTTACATTTGACACGAATATCACAACCCGGAGGGGCGATGTACGATTAGAAAGCGGAAGCTATGGAAATAAACTTCTCCCGCAGAGTTTATACCTTATGGAAATCAAGATAAATGGTTCTGTGCCGATGTGGTTTACGCACTGCCTTTCAGAGCTTAAAATATATCCCGTTTCTTTTTCAAAATATGGTACAGAATATAAAAGATATGTCCTTGAAGGCTATGATAAAGATACCGAAGAGCTTGATAATTTCTGTGATATGTTTTATGAGTCACCATATAAAGAGTCATGCTCAGATTCATATAACAGTGTAATTAAATATAAGAACCGACGTAAGTCAGCATCAGGAATATATACAGATAATGAAACTGGAGCAGTATGTATCTAGCACATCGTTTTCGAAATATTTATACCATCCACCTGCCTGCACACCCGAATCCGCATCCTATGCGATTGGTATAGTTATTTACGAAACAATGCACTAGTCATATTACAAATATAATTAAGATAAAATAAATAACATAAGGAGCGATATATGGTTTTAATACAATATTTACAACGACAACAGATGGTTCAATCAATATGGCACAGGCAGCGATTGCAATAGGTGCAGCTTTTATAATTGGTTTTATTATAGCTGCAGTTTATATGTTTATGTGCAAAAATGAAGGATATCAGAAAAATTTCATAATCGGTCTGGCAATTCTACCTGCGGTTGTGGCGGTAGTTATTCTTCTTGTAGGCAGCAACGTGGCAAGAGCATTTTCCATGGCAGGAGCCTTTGCACTTGTAAGATTCAGAAGTGCACCTGGAAGTGCAAAGGATATCTCCATCGTATTTTTCACCATGGCAGCCGGACTTGCATGCGGACTTGGATATGTATCATTTGCAGCAGCATTTGTTGCTGTTATGCTTGTAGTTCTTATAGCGGCTACTGTGTTGGGATTTGCAGACAATAATTATGATAAGAAGCAGCTCAAGATCACGATACCTGAAGATCTTAATTATAGCACCGTATTTGATGATGTTTTTGACAAATATACATCAGAACATACTATGAGCAGAGTTAAAACAACTAATATGGGAACAATGTATGAACTTACATACGAAGTAAAACTTAAAAAGATATTCCAGAAAAAGAATTCATTGATCAGCTAAGAATAAGGAATGGTAATCTTAATATAACAATGGCACTTATGTCAGAGAATATAAAATACTATGCTGAATTAAGATACATATAAGCTTGAAGCAGCAATTTAATAAAAATTGTTAGTTTAGCAAAACATTCGGTTGGCGAACTGACGACATAATATAAGTG
>ENA-OQOA01000694-OQOA01000694.1-human-gut-metagenome-genome-assembly--contig:-NODE-694-length-13263-cov-2.772457_pt1 | contig 13263 bp, 18 predicted proteins | sample MGYA00242633_ERZ504888 | MGnify/ENA primary metagenome ERZ504888 (study PRJEB26092, sample SAMD00036372) | human gut metagenome | host: Homo sapiens | study: EMG produced TPA metagenomics assembly of... | reverse complement strand
GGAATATTGCATGATATGCCTGTCTTATGTCGTTCAAAACACAACCACATACCCTTTTCTGTCTGTTTCAAATTCTTTGTCGTAAGATTTTTTCAAATCAATATAGGATACTCCCGTGAAGCAACAGAAAATAAACAAATCTCGTACAAGTCCATATAATGCAGCGTGTCTCACTATCTTGACATTTTTCATTTTATAAATTTCATCCATTGTCAAATATACCCTATCCGTCTTTTTCATGATGATGCGGTAATCCCCGAAAGGATTGTAATCCAACCAGCCATTATTCCGTGCTATAAGAATCATTCTGCGTAGCGGATTAAGATATGTACATACCGTATTATTGGCACATCCTTTCGTCCTTCGCAAGAAGACTTCAAAATTGACAATAAAATCTGGTCGAATATCAATCAAGGCAATATCTTTCAATTTATATTTCTCGTAAAGAAACTCTTTGAGATGATTGAAGACACAACAATATTTATGATAGGATGATAATTGTCGTACCCCCGATTTTGCCAACTGTGCAAATTCTCGGTTGTGATTCTCAAAAACCTGCAAAAGCGTCCTGCTATTCCGATCAAATCCACAATAGGATATTTTCACTCTCTCGGCTGTCAGAGGGCCGATACCGGTAAAAATTCTGTCGAAATGCTTGCAAACACCCTTTCTTATTTTATTCAGCTCTGTATTGATACGTCGAGATGCGCTATCGTTACCAATAGCTTGTCCGTTCTTAACATCCCATTGCATGGGATTGACAAATAGTCTGCAACTGAAATGCGCAATTGTTCCATTGATAGTTATACGGCAAAAAATAGGAACTGTGCCGTCCTTTTTAGCTGCGTTACGTTTCACGTAAAATAAAATTTTGAATGTACTTCTCATTTTGTTATTTTTTAAGTTCATCCAAAAATATTATTTCCCTGACAGTTACAAGATAAGAGTCTCTTAACCCCGCCCTCCACCCTTATTTATTTTGCGGAATAGTGCAGACAAGGCACTATTTCTACTTTCTCGAATCTGCCTAATAATTCGTTTACCTCCATTTTCGCAGTCTTCCCGTCGTACCGTGCTGTCCTTTCGTTGCAGGTGCAAAGGTGTTTACGAGGTCTTGACGGACGTACAAGGTCGAGCCTTGCGGTTTTGCGAAAAATCTTCCCTGCGTCCTGCGGCCACGAGGTATTTGTTCTCAAAAACCTTGTACGTCCTAACCTCTACACCGAAAAGCCCCTGAAACGAAACGACCGATACGACCGAAAGACGCATAAAAAAAATGTCGGATAAACGAGCGGCAGATTAGGATAAGAAACTCACTCCCTCCACTCTCGAATCCGCATCAAAAAACAAAAAACGACAGTTATGAAGCCAGCGAAGATTATCAAGACAGCCATACGTGCCCTTTTCGCCGTCCCCTGCGCCCTTTTTCTGTGGGTGGTGTACTTCACCGTCGGAGTGGCCGAAGCCCTTGTCTGCGGCGTGCTGCAAACGATATGGAGCATCGTCCTGTTCGGTATCTCCCTCGTGTGCGTCATCGGGATTTTGGTTTGGTTATTAACACTTTAATTACATAGAATTATGAAAGTAACGATTGAAACATTCTTTTGTCCTTATTGCGACGAAGCGACAGAGATTTATTTACGTCTGGTGAACACGATTCTTTTCGCCGACGACGAGAACAGCCTGCGCAAAGGCATCGAGAAACTGAAAACCCAAGTGCCGCTCGACGACCATTTCGTGTACGGTTTCGGTGCGCATCATCTGTGGGTGCATCAACGCAAGGCCAGCGACCGGACAAAGTATTTCGAGTGCAGACTGATGAAAGCAGAGTTTTAACCCCTAAAAGTTTACGACGATGAAAACAGAAATGACTGTAAACGGCGTATCGGTTTGCCCGACCGCAGAAGAACGCCACGAGTATTTCACCCTCGCTCTTTCCCCACGCAGAAAGAAACGGCTCTGCCAATACGACTACCGCAATGCGGACGGAGAATTGTTCTCCTGCGTCGCCCCGACATTGGAGGAGTGCCGAGCAAAACGGGATATATGGTTGAATAATAAAAACAATAAATAGACGGACGATGAAAACGAACACAGCAAATTACCGGACACTGATAGTAACCTTCGCGGAGCCGATCCGCATATTGGACAGCTATTTCGACGACGCGGAAGCGTGGGGTGTCGCCTCGCTCAAAGAGTGGATAGACGGCTACGAAAGCACGCGCTTCACGCAGACGGGCGAACACACGGCGGTCATTACTTCCGAATACAATGCGGAACACGTACAGGAGTGGCTGCAACGCCATACCCCCGTCGCCAATCTCATATCGGCATAAGTTCAACCCACCTAAATAGAAACGTTATGAAGCCTATACAAGAATATACCAGACAAGAGAAATTAGAGGCGAATTTTGGAATACAATCCGTGCCGAGTAGAGCGTAACGCAGTCCTGCGTTACCTCTTGGCCGTCCGTCGGGACGACACCGAACAAATGGCCTATTTCGAGAGCTTCGGAAACAGCGTCCACCGGATTATCCTTAACGTGCGGACATACGAACGGGGGCTGCTTTTCGGCTATACGGCCAAACAATTCGACGAGTACGGATGGATACGCGGGATGCTCCCCATCGTGGAGCGTATCGAGCTGGATATACTCAATACAATCCTTATCGGACAGTCGATAGACGGCACGTATGCCGTAACGGTCGATTGGAGCACGGGCGGCGCAGGAGGCGGCAGCCATCCGTCGGTCTGGGACGAGCCGATCAGCGACTACAAAACCGCCGTAAAGCAAGGTATCTCCGAGTTGGAGCAACGTTACGCCTACGCTATGGAGCACAGCTCCGACAGCACCAATTACAATGCCTCGAAAATACGCAAACTCATGGCGAAACTCAAAGAGATCAAACGGCAGTATTTGGAGCCGAAGCAGCTCTCCTTGTTCGAGTTTGTGTGAATAATCATAGGAGTGCGTATGATTTTAGAACGAATAGCGTAAATAATTTATGACCTCTACGATGCTTCATAAGCCGATATTAAAATTCATCTGAAATATTCTGTATAAGAAATAATTATGCCTATTTTTGCGAAAATATTTCAACATATGAAAACAGTATTAGAATTATCAACATCAAAGGCGATGGATTATTTTCTGCAACCATCTAATTATACTACCATTGCTTTTCCTAAATATTTTAACTTTAATAAGATAATAGATTTTGTTAAAACTAAAATCGGTCGAAAAAGATTTTAGTATGTGTCTTAAAGATGTCAAAAAATTTCCATCTGACTATGATAAAGTCAGTTATCATCTTCTAATGAATAAAGATGGGCGATATGCGTATCGACCATTACAGTTGGTAAACCCATATTTATACTATTTTTTAGTACGAGAAATTACAAAAGCTCCCAATTGGAAATTTTTGAAAAAACGGTTTAAGGAGTTTGAAAACGAAAATTGTGAAGTTGTTAGCATCCCGTTAGTAAAAGATGCTAAGGATAAGAGCATGATAGCCACTACTATTAAATCTTGGTGGGAACATATCGAACAACGATCAATAGAATTATCCTTGGAATATAAATATCTATTTGTTACAGATATAACAAATTGTTATGGTGCAATTTATACGCATTCTATCTCGTGGGCTTTATATGGAATGTTATACGCAAAAGAACACAGAGAGGAAAAAAATTTGGGTAAATCAATAGACGCTTATATTATGGGTATGCAATATGGACAAACTAATGGTATCCCGCAGGGAAGCGTATTATTTGATTTTATTGCAGAAATAGTATTAGGATATGCAGATTTGTTATTATATGAAGATTTGCAAAGTAGCCATATTGTAGATTACAAAATTCTGCGTTATAGGGATGATTATCGCATATTTAGCAATAGTAAAGAAGATATAGAAATGATTGCGATGAAGCTTCAATCAATTCTCGCCACACTTAATCTTCAAATAAATAGCTCAAAAACAATATTGAGTGAGGATGTTGTAGAGGCATCCATTAAAGAAGACAAATTATATTACATAGCCAATATTCCGATATACAAGGGTAATGAAACCGTGTTTAATACTTTACAGCAGGAGTTATTGTTTATATTACAATTCTCGCGTAAATATCCAAATTCCGGGACATTATCTAAATTGCTTAATAAATTTCTAAAAAGGCTGATGGAGATAGGTAAATTCAATGAAGATATAAATGTTTTATCGGCAATTGTCGTAGAAATAGCAATGAATAGTCCCAAAATACATAATCTCATAGTGTCAATTCTAAGCCGTCTTATTTCTCAATTAAAGTCGACAAAAGAACGTGAAAAAATCGCTAAAAATATTTGTCGCAAATTTTCTCGTCTGCCAAATAGCGGCTATTTGCAAATATGGATGCAGAGGATGACATATCAGATGAAAGATGGGCCAATATATAATGAACCGATATGTAAAATAGTGAATAATGAACCGGATATTTCTCTTTGGAATAACACATGGCTAAAAGATGAATTGGTTATAGGTTTTCCCACTTATAGTATGCGAACAGATTGGCTTGTAAAAGCATATACTCCTATCATAGATATAGATGAAGTTTCTGTATTTGATTATTAAGTAAATAATATTTCATTATAAACGGCCCCGTGATAAGTTCATCGGAGGCCGTGTTTTTAATCTATTTTTCTTATTCTCGTTGTTGAAATCGAAGGTCAGTTGTACGACCTGCCCGAAATTGTCCTCGACATAAATGTCGATGGTCTGCTGGTCGGTCGAAGCGGAGGTGTAGTAAAGACGGAACACCTCGCGTTCGAGCGGATAGCGGTCATTGGGCAGGAATACCGTGCCGTCGTCCATGCGGAGCGTTCCTTTGCCGTCGGGCTGGAAGTAGCGGATCGTGTACCGCGCCCCGTCATAGCGACCCTCGCGTTTCAGCTCGCATCGAATTTCGGCAGTCTCGCCCTTTACGATTTTCGTCTGTACGGGCATCGTTTCCACCGTGAACGGATATGCCTGCTGAATGTCCAGCCCGTCGTCGCAGGAGGAAAGCAGACAGACCGCTATCCCGATGAAAAAAGAAATACCCCATCTTATTATACTGATACGTTTGCTCATAATCTGAATTTTAATGTTTTGTTGTTCGTTGTTTTTTCACTCAATTTCGTTTGCAGATATTCGTTCAGGTCTTTGCTTCCGGCATAAATACCCGAACGATCTACGGCTTTTTCCGCGTATCGGGTGCGCAGGGCTTCAAACGTCTTTCGTCCGGCCTCGTCGTTGTCCAGATAGCAGTTAATAGTCTTGTAACCGTCCAGATAGCGGAACGACTTGGCCAGATTGCCGACCGAATTGAGCACCAGCGCATCGTTCCCTCCGGTCAGTCCGAGCGTCGCGGCGGAGAGGAAGTCGAAAAACCCCTCGAACATGTCGCAGGTCTCCGTCGGTGTTCCCTGCCGCGACACGAGGGAAATATCCTTCGGCGGTATGCACCCCTTGAACAGCCTGCTGCGCAGTTCCCAGCCTCCCGACACGTTCTGAAACCCGATGGCGAAATAGGGCTTTCCGTGTACGCGGTAGCTGACCTGCCGACAATGGCGAGCGGCCACTTCGGAGGGGATACCCCGCTCCGAAAGATAGCCTTTCAGCACGCCGTAGAGCAGCGTTCTCTGCTCGACCTCCTGAAATGCGGTTCGGAAACCCGCTCCTTCACAGGGCGAGGAACAGGAAGCGGCACGAAATTCCCACCCACCGCCTCCGAGATGATTTCGCCTGCGTGAGAAAATCCGTGCTGCCTGCAAGCTCTCCGGCAAGGGTGAAGATGTCGCCGCCGCGTCCCAGCCCGAAGTCGAACCACACGTTTCTGTCCGTATTGACCTTGAACGAAGGCGTCCTTTCCTCGCGGTAGGGAGCGTTGTACCACAAATCGTGTCGCTTCTGCACAGTCGGGCTGTGCCCCAGCCGTTGCAGAAAAGTTTCCAAAGGCAGCCGCCGCATTTCATCTATCGTCATACCGTCAGTCGATGATGAATTTCAGCCCTATCCCGTACTGCGTGTGGAAATGACCTGTCGAGCCGCCCCACAAGCACCGCTCGCGGACGTTCACCGTAAGGGCGATGCGGTCGGCAAGATAGGCTTCCACTTCGAGCGAGATCGCCCCGCCGTAGATGAAGGCGTCCTTGCTCGCAAGGCGTGAGCCGTCGAACAGCACCTTGTCGCCCCAATTCACCGTCTCATATCCGGCAAGTGCCGAACCGCCGATATAGACGAAGAAAATTTTTCGCGCGTCGGAGAGGAAATTGTAGTAGAATCCACCCTCCGCCGTGAATTGAGCCGTCGGTATGCGGCGCTCCTTATAGGGGTTGTAGCGTTGCAGGTATTCGCCGCCGAAGACCCACTTGTCGCCCCCTTTGGTGTAGGTCGCAAACGCCGCCCCGAAACAGTACCCCGCATCGGCACGGTTAGAGTGCGAATAGAAGCCGTCGGCCATGCCGCCCCGAAGCTCGATGCCCCGCATCTTGGGGAGGCATCGTTGCGCGTCGGCCTGCCCCACACAGAGGGGCAAGCGACGCGACGAGTAGCAATACGAACCGCTTCATGGTTACTGCACTTTAAGTTCGTCGATGACATTCGCCCGCACGAGGTCTTCATTCTCGACGACGAACGACTGATGGCGGCCTCCGTTCTTCTCGTTCAGCTCCACGACGAGGCACTTGCCGTCGGGAATGGTGAACTTGTCGAGTGTGAAGACGGTGCGCTCGTCCCTCTTTCCGGCCACGCGCGTAGCGTAGTTGTAGGCACGCAAGGGGAAAATCACCTGCTCCTGCATGGCCGTGCGCTTGGCGACCTTCTTATCGACGATCTTGAACGTGATGAAATCCACGTCGAACGGTATGTTGGAGGCGTTCTTTATCTGCGTGTGGAAATAGAGCAGGCCGTTGTGCGTGTAGATGCCTTTCAGAAGATACTGAATGCCGAAACGCTTGCATCCGATATGCTTCACCTCGCGTTTGTCCTGTTTGTGGATGGATTGCATGATAAGACGCACCAAAAGCGGCGATTCGCTCCCCAGCTCCGTGAGGTATATCTCCATCGCGTTGTTCGGGCGGTTCACGGCACTGCCGTCATGGATGAAGTCGCACATCTCGACATTGAGCAGCAGCGGTTCGTCGGCGTATTTCACATTGAAGGTATAGAACGAGCCGTCCTCGGTAATGACCGACATATTGGTCTCCGTGCGGAAATCGCGCACGGTGGCCTTCACGCGGATCACGTTCTCCGCGCCGTCGGCCTTGCCTGCGATAAGGTTCGGCGAGCCGAGATCGACGTAGCGCACCGCCGCCGGAAAGATGACGTGTACGGTCTTGTCGTAGGTAACCTCCAAGCCGTGCGGCGGAATCATGCGGTCGAACGTGAGCTTTTTCGTCAGGCCGTGATAGAGATCGCCGTCCTCCTCTTTCTGCGGATAGACCTCCTTCTGCAACGCAATCTTCCCCGGCTCCTCTTTCGCTCGGTCGGTCTGCACCGTCGTCGGGTCGTTTTCCGTCGTTACCTGCTCCTGTGCGCTGGCCGCACCTATGCCCGTTAAAAGGGCGAACATCATTACAAAAATCTTTTTCATTTTTACTGTGGATTTAGTGGTTTGTGAATGTTTTTAATCTTCCGGCTGATAAAGCATGACTTTATATCCGGCCTTCAAATGCACCTTTACGGTGCGCATCTTCTGGGCGATGTACTGGCTCGTTCCCTGTATGACACCTTTTCCGAGGTCGGAGGCGAGCTGCGCCCCCGCGTCGGTGGAGATGTTGATGCTCGAACCGAGCGACGAACCCATGTTGGCGGCGATCTCCTTGACTGCACTGACCTCCAACGAGTTCGGGATGAAGATGCCTTCCTGCCCGTCGCTGTCGAACACGGAGAGTTCGACCGGAATAATCGACCCGCGATATTCCAGCGAGGTGATCTCCACGCCGAGCCGCTCGCCCTGCACCCGAGCCGCGCCCACGACGAGGGTGTTGCGCGGGACACGCACCCCGCCCACGTCCGTCGCTTCCAGCAGCCGCAGGCGGACGCTTTGCCCGTCGGTTACGGTCTGGTTACCGTGTACGCATGCGGCGATGGTATTCTTCTCAGCGGCTCCCGTGTTCCCGACCGCCGTATGGAAACCGTAGTTGCGCTCTGCGGCGTGGGTGCGCATGAACTCCGCATCGTCCACCGGCTGCGCGAGGGCGGAGACCACATTCACCGCAACTTGATTGACGGGTACGGCTACGGCCTTGCCGTTCCGCGAGGGTTTCTGCTCCGGCTTTCCGGTTGCCGCCGCCTGCGACGCACCCCCTTGTCCGGCGGGCATATATTTCGCCGCCAGCTCGTAGGATTTTTCCAGCAGGGCGACCTGATCGTCGAGCGTCGAGCCTTCCGGCGCGGCCTGCCGCGCCATCATCGCTTCCAACTCCTTGATGCGCTCGCGCAACTCCTCCTTTTCGGGGTCGTCGGCAGGCGTCTCGTAGAAATTGCCGAGCGTGCGGTTGATGTCCTCGTAAGCGGCAGCGGACGAGCGTATCGTCTGCTTGGGACGCGAGCCGTCGCCCCGTAGGAGGGTGCGGGCTGCACCCCGCTTCGGGGTTGAGCAGGTCGAAGTCCTCCGCTGCGGTTTCCTTGTCCTGCTCCTTGTCCGCGAACAGGTCGGCGAGGTCGTGCATCTGCGCACGCCGCTCCTTCTGTTTCTCCTCCATCCGCGCCTGCTCGTAGGCCGTGCGCTTGTCGGCGATGATGCCCGACTCTGCGGGCAGGGGCATCTCGGTATTGAAGCCCGTCCCCTGTGCGGCTTCGGCCTTCTCCTTTTCGGAGGGCGCGAAGATCAGCCACATCGAGCCTGCGAAAAGCAGTCCCATAAGCGGGTACACGAGCATTTTGCGACGCCTCTGCCGCTGCTCCTCCGTGAGCGGCTGTTCAGGCTTCCCCGCTTTCGGGGAGGCCGTCGGATTCTTGTTCTGTTCCATAATCGTAATACTTGTAAAGGTTGATACTGTCCTGCCTTTGCCGCAGGTCTAACTCTCTGATATGTTCGATCTCTATCCGCCGTCCGTTTTCCCGTCCCATCTCGTAGAGCGCCGCCCCGAACGTAAAGAGGGCGCACACGGCGAAGACGGTGAAAATCACGAGTACGGCGGCGAGCCTCGTCCGCTGCGGGAATGCTTCGAGCCACGCCCGAAGCCGCCCGTCCTGCCTGTCCGTCCAATCGCGGACACGTTCAATCCACTTTCCCATACGCCTATCTCTCCAATGTTTGCAGGTCGCGGTTTTCCAGAATCGTGAACCCCTCGATGGTGAAGCCGCCCGGATTGTCGTCCGAACGCGAAGCGTTCAGCAGGCGGCAGCGCGTTACGAGACTGCGCTCCGTGACGTTGCTCTCGCGGATAATCATCTGACGCGCGTAGGTCTTGACCTCGTAGGGGTAGCGGTCGAAATTGCAGACCACCGAATCGACCTGCAACACCTGATTGATGTTGCCCGCGATGATGCGGTTTGTAATACCCCTTCTCGGCGAAATCCGTGTAATAGTTGTAGGCACTCTTGTCCGAGAGCAGCAGGGCGCGTTTTGATGTTGTGCTCGATGGCGCTCTTTTCGGGCGAGAGGGTGAAGAACAACTCGTGAAAACGGCGGACGTGTTCGCGTGCCTCCGCCGGACGGTTCTGCGCGAGGTCTTGCGAGAGGGCGAGCATCAGCGACTTGCCGCCGTCGAGTACATAGATCTTCTCGCGCTGTTTCTCGGCGAAGCGGTACGAACTCCCGACGGAGAAGACCGCCACCAGAGCACACAGCGCGATGAAGACGATACCGAACAGGCGTATCTGCCTGAACGACGTTTCGATATTTTTCAATGACTTAAATTCCATATTGCTTAATTTCGTTTGAATAGTTTTCCTGCGGTATGGTTCCATGCGGCCTTGCCCGCACGTCCCACGAGCCTGCCCGAATGTCCGGCCACGTTGCCGACGGCGGCTCCGGCCACGCCTCCGGCCAGCGCCGCGCCCTTGCCTGCAAGCTGCGTTACGGCACGTCCGTAGCTTCCCGAACCTCCGGCCTGAATGATCCATCCGGCGACGGTCGGAATCGTGAAATAGCCGATAATGCCGATGATAAGGAACACTATATAGACCCCGTTGGAGGCTTCGAGTGAGAAATTCGGGTTGTTCTGCAACTCCGAGATGTCGTTTTGCAACATCAACACCTGAATCTTCGCCAGCACGGTACTGAACAGGTCGGCCACGGGCAGCCACAGGTAAATCTGCACGTAGCGGCATATCCACTGCGTGAGCGTGGAGTGGAAGCCGTCCCAGACGGAGATGGCGAAAGCTATCGGGCCGAGAATCGACAGGACAATCAGAAAGAATGTCCGCAGCGTGTCGATCAGCAGGGCGGCAGCGGCGAACAGCAGCTCCAGCACCTCGCGGAAGAAGTCGCGGATACCTTTCTTCATGTTATACATGCCCCGTTCGATATACATTCCGGCCATCGTAACCATATCGCCCGGCGACCAGCCCAGTTCTTCGAGCTGCCGGTCGAACTCCTCATTCGAGACGAGGTAGGCCGTTTCGGGGTTGCGCATCATCGCCTCGTATTCGAGCTTGTCTTTCTGCTCGCGGTACTTGTTCATGTCGAGTGTCTGCGTTTCGAGCATCCGGTTCGTGCCCTGCACGACGGGACTCAACACCCCGTTTATCGTGCCCAGAACGATGGTCGGAAAGAACATGATACAGAAGCCGACGGCGAAAGGCCGCAGCAGGGGGTACACGTCGATGGCCTCGGCACGGGCGAGCGACTGCCACACGCGAACGGCCACGTAAAAGAGCGCACCCAGCCCCGCGATGCCTTTGGCCACGCCCGCCATGTTGGAACAGAGCGGCATCATCTCCGCATAGAGCGAGCGGAGAATGGCGTGCAGGTTGTCGAACTCTACTGAAAGTAACATCATAGGCATAGCGTGTTAAGTGTTACCAATAGCGTTCGCTGCGGCTGCCGTAGAGCGCCAGCACCCTGTCCATGTCGTTTTTCTTCTTCGCCCGCAGGTAGCTTACCGAGATGTTCTTGTTGGTGTAGTACATCACCAGATTGCGGTAGTTGCGCACACGGTTGTAGCACCTGTCCACCACGTCCATACGCTCCTTGTCGGTCATCGAAAGCGTCGTGATGTTCACCACCTCTTTCATCTCTTTGAGGACGTTGTTGCTCTCCTCCAAGAGCTTCGTATAGCCGAAAGCGATGGCCGAAAGTTCCTCGGCGGTGTAGTTCTCGTCGCGCAGCATAAGCTGGAAATTCGTTACATAGATGTCCGAAATTTCGCCGATCATCAGAATCGTGTTCTTGACCTTGATGCCGTCCTTGACCAGATTGTTCACCGATTTGAGGGCGTCGTAATACTTTTTGCCCTGCTCGTAGATTTTCACCGTCTCCTGAAAGTTCGACACCATGTTGGTCGCCGTCTTCGAGGTGTGGATGATGTTCTTCGAGGCGTTGATGATGCCTTGCGCGAGGTTGCCCGGATCGCTTACGACCCATTGCGCCCTCGCCGTGCCTGCAAGGAGCAGGCACGCGCTCAATAGTAGGATTATTTTGTTCTCATTTTACTGTGGATTTAGTGGTTTCTATTCCAGTTTCGTGTCCATCTCCGCGCGAACGTAATCTCCGTGCGGGGAGAAGGTCAGCACGTCCGTCGCCTCGTTGTAGGCGATGTCGATGCGGTAGCCCGTGTTGATGAAAAGGTTCGCCCTCCTCCTCGCGCAGCAGGTATGTTCGGGTTTCAGGCGGCGCGAGAGACCGCTGCGCTTGAAGACCGTAACCTTGTAGGCGTCGCCCTCGCGGTAGATCAGCACTCGGGCTTCCTGCCCACGCCTGACCCAATTCCCGCACAGCTTGCTGCAATCCGTTTCTTTCGCTTCGGTGCAGGCTTGCAGCATCAAAGTCGCAAGCGAGACCATACAACAGCTCAACGTGAGCCACTTTTCTCTGCTTATATTCATAGACTTTTCGTTTTTGATGTGATTACTTATTATTTCTGCGGCTCTCGGCTATCTGCCGTATCGCCGCCTCGATGTCGCCGCCCAGCTTCTCGGCGAGGGCATAGACCTCCATTTTCTCGGTTTCTTCGGTCGTGAACGCCAGATATTCCTCGGTGCTCACTTCGGTTGCATAGACCGCCGACTGCGTGCCGCCCAACCCGATCCAGACCTCCTTGTAGAGCCTCGACGGATCGTTCGCCTGATTGATGGAGAGTATCTGCCCCTTCTCCTTGTCCGTCAGTCCCAAGAGAGCCTGTATCGAGTCGAACTTGTTCATGTACTTGCGCTGGTCGAGCAGGATTTTGCAATCCGAGTTGTTGATAATGCTCTCCTTGACGATCGGCGAGGCGATGATGTCGTCCACCTCCTGCGTAACCACGACGGCCTCGCCGTAGAACTTGCGAACCGTCTTGTAGAGGTACTTGATATAGGAGGCCATGTTCGCCGAGGCGATGGCCTTCCACGCCTCCTCGATAAGTATCATCTTGCGGATGCCTTTCAGCCTGCGCATCTTATTGATGAACAGCTCCATGATGATAATCGTCGTGACGGGAAAGAGGATCGGGTGGTCTTTTATCGCGTCGATCTCGAAGACGATGAAGCGTTTGTGCAGCAGGTCTAACTGCTTGTCGCTGTTCAGCAGGTAGTCGTACTCACCGCCACGATAGTACGGTTCAAGCACGTTCAGGAAATTGTTTATGTCAAAATCCTTTTCCCTGACGTTCTTCTGTTCAAGCTGTCGGCGGTAATCATCCCGGACAAACTCGTAGAACGTGTTGAAGCAGGGCGTTACCGAACGGTCTTTGCCTGTCAGTTCGATATAGGCACTCACGGCGTTTGACAACGCCACTTCTTCCGACCGCTTCGGGGCTTCATCATCCCGCTTCCACAGGGTGAGTATAAGGGTCTTGATGCTCTCTTTCTTCTCTATGTCGAATACCCCGTCCTCGACATAGAACGGGTTGAACGCTATCGGGTTCTCGTTGGTGTAGGTGAATAAATCCCGTCCTCGCCGTGCGTGCGGTTGTGGATAAGCTGGGACAGCCCCAAGTAACTGTTACCCCGTATCTACCAGCAGCACGTGCGCCCCCTGCTCGTAATACTGACGCACCATGTGGTTGGTAAAGAAAGACTTACCCGACCCGCTCGGCCCAAGTATGAACTTGTTGCGGTTGGTCGTGATGCCTTTCTTCATGGGCAAATCCGATA
>ENA-OQOA01000693-OQOA01000693.1-human-gut-metagenome-genome-assembly--contig:-NODE-693-length-13274-cov-3.603560_pt1 | contig 13274 bp, 12 predicted proteins | sample MGYA00242633_ERZ504888 | MGnify/ENA primary metagenome ERZ504888 (study PRJEB26092, sample SAMD00036372) | human gut metagenome | host: Homo sapiens | study: EMG produced TPA metagenomics assembly of... | reverse complement strand
TGTAAAGATCGATCGCATTATCTCTGTCTGCACGGCGATTTTTCTTAAAATGGCAGGTTCATAACTTTGGACACTGTCTTAACCACCAGTTGTCTGCTTTCTGTCCTGCAAGTCTTGTACAATGCACACGTGACTGCTGCCCTGCTCCGATTCCGATCGCCTGTCCGTCTTTTACAAAACATACAGAGTTAGACTGTGTGTATTTTAATACGATCAAAGAAATCTTCATATCGATCAATGCTTCTTCTGGAATCTCTTTGTTCTCAGTCACGATATTTGATAATAATTCATCATCGATCGGAAGTTCCTGTCTTCCCTGTTCAAATGTAACACCAAATACCTGTTTATGCTCTAATGGTGCTGGTGTATAGTTCTCATCGATCTTAATGATGTTATAATTTCCGTTTTTCTTTGCTTTTAAGATTTCCAGTGCTTCATCTGTGTATCCTGGTGCGATCACTCCGTCAGATACTTCTCTCTTGATCAGACGTGCTGTATCTGCATCACATACATCAGATAAAGAAATAAAGTCACCGAATGAAGACATACGGTCTGCACCTCTTGCTCTGGCATATGCACATGCTAATGGAGATAAATCTCCCATATCATCTACCCAGTAGATCTTCTTTAAGGTATCAGACATTGGACGTCCTACAGATGCTCCCGCAGGTGATACGTGTTTGAAAGAAGTTGCAGCAGGAAGTCCTGTTGCTTTCTTTAATTCTCTTACCAGCTGCCATCCATTAAATGCATCCAAAAAGTTGATGTACCCTGGTCTTCCGTTTAATACTTCAATTGGAAGTTCACTTCCGTCTGCCATGTAGATTCTTGATGGTTTCTGGTTTGGATTACATCCGTACTTTAATTCTAATTCCTTCATTTTTCTTCTCCTTTGATCTGCTGATCGACTGATTATTTGTTCTTATTTACGATTCTTGTCTCATATTCTCCTGTTGCAATATCAATATAACGTACAAACAGAGATACTTTGTTGTCATCGTTTAAGCTGTTCCAAAGTGTATTTGTGAAGTCATCGATATCTTCTTCGATCGCTACTAATTTAGGTTCTCCTTCAAAACTTGGAAGTGGATTCCCATCATGCATATATGTGTGGATAAAACGTCCTTCTCCTGCGATTGCATTTTCATATGTATATGTAAATCGATTGCAACTTTCTGGATTTCCATTGTTACTCTTTAAAATAGACATTGCATAGTGAAATGTCCCATCTTTAATCTTCATCAGACCAGAAATTCTTGGTGTATAGTTTGGTCCGTCTGGTTCAAACTCACGACTTCTTAAAGATTCTTCAAAGGTAAGTCCCTTTTCTCTTCCTTCATATACTGTGTCTGTCTGATCCCCGTTCGTAACGATCGTCTCGTCTCCAAGAACACGAACTGGTGCATAAATGATCAGGCTTGGATCTTCTAGTTTAGCAGGATCAAATGCCTGTGTGCGGATTCCTTCCCCTTCTTCTACAAAGACACGATTACGGCTATTCTCACTGCGTCCCATGATAAAGTATGCAGTGACCGCTTTCTTCCCATCTTTGGATCTTCCGATGACGATTCCTCGTCCTGGGTAAGCATTTTCCTTTAATTCCTGAGCAAGAGCTAACTTCTTCATTGGTCTTAAATCTCCTTCTTTTTGAAAATCTTGTTTTTTTATTTCTTCTATTGTATATAAAAAATGGATTGAATACAAGAAAAACTAACAATTATAAAATAAAGGGCAGGTTTCCTATATATTTTTGTAACACTGTCCTTTATTTCTATCATTTTTTACATAGTTATGCTTTTTTATTTTACAATGTATTATATCTTATTTTTAGTTTTCGTCTAAAAAAACAGGTAGAAATTCCGCATAATTTATTATTTTAACATACAAAAAGAATGGAACATCAATCCCTGACATTCCATCCTTTTTCTTATTTTATATTCAAAAATTACATTCTCTTGATTCGTTCAATAGCTTCGACTGTATTCTCATAGTTACCGAACGCTGTAAGTCGGAAGTATCCTTCTCCGCTTGGTCCGAATCCTGATCCTGGTGTTCCAACGACGTTGGCATCTTCTAACAGATGATCGAAGAATTCCCAAGATGTCATGTTATCTGGTGTCTTTAACCAGATATATGGCGCATTAACACCACCAGATACTGTGTATCCTGCATCCTGTAATCCGTTAAAGATTACTTTGGCGTTGTTCATGTAGTATCCAACCTGTTCTTTTAACTGAGCTTTTCCTGCTTCAGAGTAAACTGCTTCTCCAGCTCTCTGTACGATGTATGGAGCTCCGTTATATTTTGTTCCGTGACGTCTTGCCCATAACGCATGTAACTGTGTATCTCCACATTTTAAATCTTTAGGGATAACAGTATATCCTAAACGAACTCCTGTAAATCCTGCGTTCTTAGAGAAACTCTTTAATTCGATCGCACATGTTCTTGCACCTTCACATTCATAAATTGTATGTGCAACGTTATCTTCTGAGATATATGCTTCGTATGCTGCATCATAAATGATCACGCAGCCATTCTTGTTTGCATAGTCTACCCATCCCTGTAACTGGTCTTTTGTGATTGTTGATCCAGTTGGATTGTTAGGGAAGCAAAGGTAAATGATATCTGGCACTTCGCTTGGGAAATCTGGTGCGAAGTTATTCTCTGCTGTACATGGCATGTAGATAACATCGCTCCATGTTTCTGTTGCTTTATCATATGTTCCGGCTCTTCCTGCCATAACGTTTGTATCTACATATACTGGGTATACAGGGTCACATACGGCAATCTTGTTATCCTGTGCAAAGATTTCCTGAATATTTCCAGAATCACATTTTGCTCCATCACTTACAAAGATTTCATCTGCTTTGATATCTGCTCCACGATCCTGATAATCATTCTTTGCGATTGCATTTCTTAAAAATTCATATCCAAGGTCTGGTGCGTATCCGTGAAATGTTTCTGCATGTCCCATTTCATCTACTGCTTTGTGTAAAGAGTCAATGATCGCTGGTGCCAGAGGCTGTGTTACGTCTCCAATTCCTAAACGAATAATATTTTTGTCAGGGTTTGCCTCGGAATATGCATTTACTTTTTTCGCAATTGTAGAAAATAAATAACTTCCAGGCAGTTTCAAGTAGTTGTCGTTAATTTTAAACATAAATTCCTCCTAGTTTTGATATGTTAATGATTCTTTAATCATCTTTGCCATTTCGATAAGACCCACTCCACTGTTCATGCTTCTTTGTTGTATATATGCGTGGGCTTCACTCTCTGTAATCTGATTATTCTGCATCAGTAATTCTTTGACTTCTTCCAGAAGACGGACTTCTTCTCTCGTACGTTGTTTTGGACGTTGTTTTCTTCGTCTTTGCTTCTCAGAAATTTCGGTAACGATCTCTCTCGTTTTCTCGACTAATTCATACCCTTTTAACGGCATCGAAAGTCCTATGACATTCGGATACACGCAGTCATCTAAATATTGGCGAGAAGCGATCAGCAACATCTTGACCTCTTCAGAAAGATATTCTCTTAATTCACTGTAGATCATATCGGAACATTTGTATCCGCAGACGACTAGTCCTTCTTCAACACCTTCCATACGCTGGACTACCTGTGCACCCGTTGCACATACAGCGGTCACTTCAAAACCACTTCTTACCAGAAGATTCCTAATGCTTCTGGCGACTTCTTGTTTCGGGAATAAAACGATGACGTTTACCAAGCTTCTCACCTCCCGTATCATGTATATATCAATCATTAGATCTTGTATAAATAACGATCGACTTCCCATTGTGATACGAACTTCTGGTAAGACTCCCATTCAGCACTCTTAGCTTCAACATACTTGTTAAAAAATATGATCTCCTAAAAGTTCTTTCATATAAGTGCTTTGTTTGAAAATCTCAAGAGCTTCTTTCATGTCTCTTGGCAGTGTATTAATCCCTGCTTCTTGTTTTTCTCCCTCAGCCATCTCATACTGATTCTTCATGGAACCTTTTCCTGGTGTTAATTTGCGCTTGATCCCATCTAATCCTGCTGCAAGGCTGACTGCCAGTGCAAGGTAAGGATTCGCAGCAGAATCAGGGCTTCTAAATTCAAGCCTTGTTCCGCTTCCACGGGCTGCTGGTACTCTGATAAGTGGACTTCTGTTCGATGGTGACCATGAAACATCCACAGGTGCCTCATATCCTGGCACGATTCTCTTATAAGAGTTTACCAGTGGATTTGTGATCAGGCACATCTCATTTGCATGTTCCATAACTCCAGCCATGAAGTGAAAAGCCTCCTCACTGATTCCAAGATCATTCTTAGAATCAGCGAAAATATTCTTTCCATTCTTCCATAAAGACATGTTAAGATGCATTCCTGAACCGTCCACTCCAGTGATCGGTTTTGGCATAAAACTTGCATAAAGTCCATGTCTTTTAGCAATATATTTTACGATGAATTTAAATGTGAGGATGTTATCGGCCGTTCTTAAGGCATTGTCATACTTAAAGTCAATCTCATGCTGTGCTGGTGCAACTTCATGATGAGATGCCTCGATCTCAAATCCCATATCTTCAAGATTCAAGATCATATCTCTTCTGGCACTTTCTCCTAAATCTAACGGAGCTACATCAAAATATCCGGCTTTCTCATGAGAAACCGTCGTTGGGCGGCCTTCTTCATCTGTGTGGAATAAGAAAAATTCACATTCCGGACCGACGTTAAATTTATAACCCATTTTCTGGCACTCAACCATCACTCGTTTTAATACATTTCTTGGATCTCCAGCAAATGGAAGTCCATCTTGTCCGTATACATCACAGATCAATCTTGCCACGCGGTTTCCTCCCGCATTCCACGGGAAGATCGCAAAGCTGTCAAGATCTGGATATAAATACATATCTGATTCTTCAATACGGACAAATCCATCTACACTAGATCCATCAAATGTACACTTATTATCCAACGCTTTCTCAAGCTGTCTTGCGGTGATCGCGACGTTCTTCATTGTTCCGAACAAGTCAGAAAATTGTAGTCTGATAAATTCGACATCATTTTCTCTGACGAGGTCTATCACATCCTGTTTTGTGTATCGACCCATAACATCACTCCTTCTTAATTAAATCTGTGCGATATCAACTACGCTGAGCTGATCTCTGTTTCCTGTTTCCAAACTAGTCAGTAGAGCATCTGCCGTATCAAGACTTGTAAGGCATGTTACTCCTGTTTCGATTGCGTAACGGCGGATCAGGAATCCATCTCTGCTTCGACCTACACCCTGAGATGGTGTATCAATGACTAAATCAATTTTATCATCTAAAATGAGATCTAGCAAGTTTGGAGATTCTTCTTCTAATTTATTAATCTGTTTTGCATGAACTCCAGCTTCATTTAAGACTCTGCAAGTGCTCTTTGTTGAGAAAATCTCATATCCTAATGCTTCAAATCTGCGTCCAATATCAATCGCATCGATCTTATCGGAGTCTTTCACTGTTAAGATCATCTTCTTGTATTTTGGAAGATTTACTCCAGCTCCTAAGAATGCTTTATATAACGCTTCATGGAAGTTCTTAGAAATTCCAAGACATTCACCTGTAGATTTCATTTCAGGCCCAAGGCTGATCTCTGCTCCTCTTAATTTTTCAAAAGAGAATACTGGTTTCTTCACTGCATAGTATTCAGATTCTTTCTGAAGTCCTGGTTCATATCCAAGATCTCTGATCTTAGCTCCAGTGATCACTTTCGCTGCTAACGCTACGATCGGAATACCTGTAACTTTACTGATGTAAGGCACTGTACGGCTGGATCTTGGGTTTACTTCGATAACATATACTTCATCATCTGCTACGATAAACTGAATGTTGATCAGTCCGATAACATGTAATGATTTTGCAAGTTTTCTTGTATATTCTGCAATGATTCTCTTAATTCTATCTGTTAAATTGATAGATGGATATACGGAAATACTGTCTCCTGAATGGATTCCAGCACGTTCCACATGTTCCATGATTCCTGGGATCAGGATATCTGTTCCATCACAAACAGCATCGACTTCGACTTCTTTACCAACCAGATATTTATCGATCAGAATTGGATGTTCCTGTTCGTAACGGTTGATAACTTCCATGAATGCCGTAATATCTTCATCAGATACAGCAATCTGCATTCCCTGTCCACCAAGTACATAAGAAGGTCTTACAAGAACTGGATATCCAAGTTTATGAGCAACTTCTAATGCTTCTTCACATGTAAATACTGTTGTCCTTTTGGTCTTGGAATACAGCATTCTTCCAAGATCTCATCGAATAATTCTCTGTCTTCGGCTGCATCGACATTTTCAGCACTTGTTCCAAGGATTGGTACTCCCATCTTCATCAGTGCTTCTGTTAATTTGATCGCTGTCTGTCCACCAAACTGTACAACCGCACCATCTGGTTTTTCAAGATCTACGATACTTTCTACATCTTCTGCTGTTAATGGCTCGAAGTAAAGTTTATCAGCAACATCAAAGTCTGTAGAAACTGTTTCAGGGTTGTTGTTTACGATGATCGTCTCGTATCCTTCTTTACTTAATGCCCATACGCTGTGTACAGAACAGAAGTCAAATTCGATACCCTGACCGATACGGATCGGTCCAGAACCAAGTACCATGACTTTTTCTTTTCGGATGTTCTTTCACTTCGTTCTCACCATCATAGCAAGAATAGTAGTAAGGTGTTGCTGCATCAAACTCAGCTGCACATGTATCTACCATCTTATATGCTGCATGGATATTATATTCATTTCTTAATTCTTTGATCTCACGCTCTGTCTTACCTGTTAAGCTTCCGATCACCTTGTCTGGAAATTCTAAGCGTTTTGCTTCCTGTAATAATTCTTTGTCTAATGTATCAGCTTTAGCTAATTTCTTTTCCATCTCAACTAAAACTGCAATCTTATCTAAGAACCAACGATCGATTTTTGTAATATTAAAGATCGTATCGTAATCAAATCCACGACGGATCGCTTCTGCGATCACATAGATACGAAGATCATCGATCTTTTCAAGTTCTTTTAATAACTCGTCGTCTGTTAATTTATCATAATCACCGAAGAGCAAGCTGTCCACATGCTGCTCTAAAGAACGGATCGCTTTCATTAACGCCCCTTCGAAGTTTGTTCCGATACTCATAACTTCTCCAGTTGCTTTCATCTGAGTTGTCAGAGTACGTTTTGCATGAATAAACTTATCGAATGGAAGTCTAGGCATTTTAACAACACAGTAGTCAAGCATTGGCTCAAAACTTGCATATGTTTTCTTCGTTACTGCATTTTCAATCTCATCTAATGTATATCCGATTGCGATCTTTGCTGTTACTTTCGCAATTGGGTATCCTGTTGCTTTGGAAGCTAAGGCTGAAGAACGGCTGACACGAGGGTTTACCTCAATAACGCAGTATTCAAAGCTGTCTGGATTCAATGCGTACTGTACGTTACATCCACCATGAACATCTAATTCTGTGATGATGTTTAATGCAGATGTACGAAGCATCTGGTATTCTTTATCTCCTAAAGTCTGAGATGGAGCTACTACGATACTGTCTCCTGTATGAACACCAACTGGGTCGATGTTTTCCATGTTACAGATTGTAATACATGTTCCATTTTCATCACGCATTACTTCGTATTCGACTTCCTTCCATCCACCAATGTAACGTTCTACTAATACTTCACCTACACGGCTTAGACGAAGACCATTCTCAAGGATCGTCTCTAATTCTTCCTGGTTATGGGCGATTCCTCCACCACTTCCTCCAAGTGTATATGCTGGACGAAGTACTGCTGGATATCCGATCACTTTAGCGAATTCCACACCATCTTCTACTGTTTTAACAACCTGTCCTGCGGCGATCGGTTCCCCGATCTTTTCCATTGTCTGCTGGAATTCTAAACGGTCTTCTGCTTTTTTGATCGTAGATGGAGATGTACCGATCAATTTCACTCCGGATTTTTCAAGGTATCCGCTCTCTACTAATTCCATGGCCAGATTTAAGGCTGCCTGTCCACCAAGTGTTTGGAAGGATGCTGTCTGGTTTTCTTTTCAATGATCTTTTCGATGACAGAAGCTGTTAATGGCTCGATATATACTTTATCTGCAATGTCTTTATCTGTCATGATCGTTGCAGGGTTTGAGTTTACTAAGACTACCTCCACTCCCTCTTCCTGAAGTGCTCTACAAGCCTGTGTTCCTGCATAGTCAAATTCTGCTGCCTGTCCAATAACGATCGGTCCTGATCCGATTACAAGTACTTTCTTTATATCTTCTCTCTTAGGCATTTTTTGCTCCTTTCATTCTATCCATAAATTCATCAAATAAGTAAGCTGTATCCTGTGGTCCAGGGCATGCTTCTGGATGGAACTGAACTGTTCGAATGTTTTTATTTTATAGTCTAATCCTTCAATTGTTTTATCATTTACATTAATAAAGGAAACTTCTGCAACATCTGGATCAATTGTTTCTTCCTTGATCACATATCCGTGGTTCTGAGAAGAAATATAAACTCTTCCGCTCTTTAAGTCTTTCACCGGATGATTTCCTCCACGATGTCCCCAACGCATTTTTTCTGTGTCTGCACCTGTTGCAAGTGCCATCAACTGATGTCCTAAACAGATTGCAAAGATAGGTACCTCGCTGTCATATAATTTCTTGATCTCTTTGATGATCTGTACACATTCTTTTGGATCTCCAGGTCCGTTTGATAACATGATACCGTCTGGCTGATCTCCTAAGATTTTCTTCTGCTGTTGTATCTGCTGGATAAACTGTTACATCACATCCACGTTTTTCTAAAGAACGAATAATGTTATTCTTTGTTCCAAGGTCTAATAATGCAACTTTAAATCCATCTCCATTGAAATGTTCTTTTCTGTTCTGGAAACAGTTTTTACTGCATCTGTTACTGTATATTCTTTTAATTTTGGAAGGATTTCATCTAAATTGAAATCAGGATTTGTGGTGATCATTCCACCCATACATCCATGTTCTCTTAAGATCTTTGTGATAGCTCTTGTGTCAACACCACAAATACCTGGGATGTCATGTTCTTTCAGATAATCTTCTAAGTCTTCTTCTCTTCTGAAGTTGCTTGAAGTTCTTGAGATTTCTCTTACGATAAAGGCTGAGTGCCAAGGTTTTTCAGATTCGATGTCCTCTAGACATACTCCATAATTTCCTATCAGTGGGTAAGTCATTACGACTCCCTGTCCCTGATAGGAAGGATCTGTTAATACTTCTAAATAGCCTGTCATGGAAGTATTAAATACGACTTCACAGATCACTTCTTTTTGGGCTCCAAAACTTTTTCCCTCAAATACGTGTCCGTCTTCCAATATCAAAAATGCGTTCATGTAATTTTTCCTCCTAAAAAGTCTCTTTCATAGGGTTGTATTTTGTCAGGAAGAACTAACTTCCTATTTATAAAATAAGAGAGTTTTTGCCAAAAACCCTTGATTTTATATAAAAAAAAGAATACCCTAAAATAAAAATTACAAAGCTAAGTATTGGAAATTCAGCGATCTTGTCCTTCCAATACCCAAGTTATTTTTATTTCAGAAATATTTCTCTACAAATTGTAAAATTTTATCATATATTTTTGTCGTTGCAAGTACTTTTTTGTTATTTTATTATGTTTTTTCTTTTATGCATCCGCTCTTCACTCTCTCTTTTAGTAAAAACAACATCCGCAGAAATTCTGACGATACAAATTATATTCTTTCGATAATTGAATAGATCTCTGATAACCACCTTTCTTTTTAAAATCAGATGGAAGAAATCTAACTCCTGCTAATTCTCCTGCTTTCTGTCCAAGTTCATTCAGCCATGCAGCATTTTTTAATGGACTAATCGTAAGGGTTGTTGTGAAATAATCATATCCACCTTCTTGGGCAAGTTTTTGCCGCCTGATCCAATCTTAATTTGTAACAACGATAACATCTCTTACCACCTTCTGGTTCCTGTTCATAGCCCTTTGCCATATCAAAAAAAGTCTGCGGGGCATATCCAGCATCGATCACTTTAATAGGAAGATTCATTTCACTGACCAGACGCTGTTGTTCGTGGACTCTTTTTTCATACTCTTCTTTGGAGTCGATATTTGGATTGTAGTAGTCAATGGTGATATCAAAATATTGGGAGAGATATTCCATGACATAGCTGCTACATGGCGCACAGCAACTGTGGAGTAATAGGGTTGGTTTGGTTTCTCCTAAGTTTTCGATTACTTTATCTAATTGTTTTTGGTAGTTATTTTGTTCATTGGTTGTCTCTTTCTGATTTGTTTTTTACTGTTTTCTTTCTATTATACTAGTATTTATATAAAAAGAAAACACCGGCAGTTAATTGTTAGCACTCTTTTTTCATGAGTGCTAATTTTTACTTGACTTTTATCAACTTTGGTTCTACAATACTCTTTGTAAAAGTTCTATTTGGCATAGAACACTTGATTAAGATCATAATATTTTTAGATAAAGGAGTGTACAAATTATGGCAGAAACAAAGGGAACTCTTTCCATTAACAGCGATAATATTTTCCCAATCATTAAGAAATGGCTTTATTCCGATCACGATATTTTCTTCCGTGAATTAATCTCTAACGGATGTGATGCCATCACAAAATTAAAGAAATTAGATATGATGGGAGAATACAATTTCCCAGAAGGACATAAAAACAAAGTTGAAGTTATCCTTGATCCTGAGAAGAAAACTTTAAAATTCATCGATACTGGTCTTGGTATGACTGCTGATGAAGTTGAAAAATATATCACTCAGATCGCTTTTTCTGGTGCAACTCAGTTCTTAGAGCAGTATAAAGATAAAACAGAAGGTGACCAGATCATCGGACATTTTGGTCTTGGTTTCTATTCTGCATTTATGGTAGCGGACGAAGTTACGATTGACACTCTTTCTTATAAAGAAGGAGCAGAACCTGTTCACTGGACTTGTGATGGTGGTACAGAATACACAATGGCAACAGGTACAAAAGAAACGGTTGGTACAGAGATCACTTTATTCTTAAATGAAGAAAGCACAGAATTCGCAAATGAATACCGTGCAAGAGAGATCATCGAGAAATACTGCTCTTTCATGCCAACAGAGATTTTCTTATCTGTAGAAGGTGCCGAACAAGAATTTGAGACAATCCCAGAAGATCAGGTAAAAGACGATGATGTCGTTGTAGAACACATCCATGAAGATGCAAAAACTGAAGAAAAAGAAAACGAAGACAGTACAAAAGAAACTATAGAAGTTTCCCCTGCAAAAGATCTTGTTAAGATCAATAAACGACCTGTTTCTTTAAGTGATACACATCCTCTTTGGAATAAACGTCCAAATGAATGTACTGATGAAGAATACAAAAACTTCTATCACAAAGTCTTTCATGACTTTAAAGAACCATTATTCTGGATCCACCTAAACATGGATTACCCATTTAACTTAAAAGGTATCCTTTACTTCCCTCAGATCAATACAGAATATGATTCTATCGAAGGAACAATTAAATTATATAACAATCAGGTATTTATCGCCGATAACATCAAAGAAGTCATTCCTGAATTCTTAATGTTATTAAAAGGTGTGATCGATTGTCCTGACCTTCCACTGAACGTATCAAGAAGTGCTCTTCAGAATGATGGATTCGTGAAGAAAATTTCTGATTACATCACAAAGAAAGTTGCTGATAAGTTAACTGGTATGTGCAAGACAGACCGTGAATCTTATGAAAAATACTGGGATGATATCAGTCCATTTATCAAATTTGGATTCATCCGTGACCAGAAATTCGCAGATAAGATCAAAGATTACATCTTATTTAAGAATATGGAACATAAATATGTAACATTAAGCGACCTTGTTCCAGCTCCTGCAAACGATGATGATGTGACAACTTTATACTATATCACAGATGAAGTTCAGCAAAGCCAGTATATCAATATGTTCAAAGAACAGGATATGGATGCTGTCATTTTAAATCATAACATTGATTCTGCATTTATCACACAGATTGAACAGCAGAATCAGCATATCAAATTTAAACGTATCGATGCGGATGTCGAAGATGCCCTTAAAGAAGATGTAGATGAAAAAGAATTAGATGAAATCAAGACTTCTTTAACTGACCTGTTTAGAAAGACTTTAAACAAAGAAAATCTTGAAGTTCACGTTGAAAAATTAAAAGATGCAAAGATTTCTTCTATCATCACTTTATCTGAAGAAAGCAGACGTATGCAGGATATGATGAAGATGTATGCAATGCCTGGTATGGACCCTAATATGTTTGGTGCTCCTGCACAGGTTCTGACTCTAAATGCAAATAATACACTTGTGAAATATCTGTTTGAGCATGGAGATGCTCAAAATGCAAAGATTATTTGCGAACAGCTGTATGATCTTGCCATGTTAAGTCATACAACATTAGCTCCTGAAGAAATGACAAAATTTGTTCAGAGAAGTAATGAAATCATGGAAATGATCACGAAATTTTAATTTGCTAGTTTGATGACGAAAATTATTGGTGGAATATTATAAAAAGGGTTATCTGTCTGCGACACGCTCTCGCTCGACTCAGGCAGATAACCCTTTTTATAATATTCAAATAATTTACGTAATCGAAACCACTACCGTCTTCAGTTAGTGAATGCAAGCCTACATACAAATCATAACTTTACAATTCTTCTGGATGGATATATAATATTTTGGAAATATTTTTAAGAAAGCTGGTTTTTTCATGTGTAGTAGGGATATGGATCGTTGGATCCATTTTAATATGGCAATCGTTGGGGGATTTCTTGGTGGTTTTGCGATTCTTAATCATCATGAACTCTTTGGTTCTGCGCAGACTTCGAATCTGATCTCTGTATTTGCAGATCTTGCTGGACACCCGGATGCGAATTTCTTTGTGCGACTTCTTGGTGTTTTTATTTATATGTTTGCATTATCACTGACGGTGATCTTACCGAAGTTTACAAGGCTGCATCTTCCTTATGTCAGTCTTTTTATAGATGCAATGGCAACCTTGATCGTTGCTTTTCTTCCATCGGATCTGAATGATTTCATTGCCCTCTATCCGTTGTATTTTGCAATGGCAATTCAGTGGTGTTCCTTTAAGGGTGGGGATGGATTTACCTGCTCTACAATTTTTCTACGAATAACCTGCGTCAGTTTACGACATCTATGACAGAATATCTTTGCAGTAAAGATCCCGATGCCTTAAGAAAATGGAAATTTTCGCTTCTGTTTTGCTTTG
>ENA-OQOA01000691-OQOA01000691.1-human-gut-metagenome-genome-assembly--contig:-NODE-691-length-13275-cov-4.155309_pt1 | contig 13275 bp, 12 predicted proteins | sample MGYA00242633_ERZ504888 | MGnify/ENA primary metagenome ERZ504888 (study PRJEB26092, sample SAMD00036372) | human gut metagenome | host: Homo sapiens | study: EMG produced TPA metagenomics assembly of... | reverse complement strand
GTTTTTTTACAACGTTTCAGATAAACTTCTGTTTTTTCACAGTCTGTACAAATTCAGCATTATTTTTCGTACGGGTAAACATATTCAGGATCTGTTCTACCGCATCTTCTGACTTCATTCCATTGAGAGCTTTTCGCATAATGTAAACCGCTTCCTGTTCTTCTTTACTCAGCAGCAGATCCTCTCTTCTTGTACCGGATTTCTGGATATCAATTGCAGGGAATACCCGCTTTTCTTGCAGTTTTCGGTCAAGCACCAGTTCCATATTACCGGTTCCCTTAAATTCTTCATAAATTACATCATCCATTTTACTTCCCGTATCCACAAGCGCTGTAGCAAGAATAGTAAGGCTTCCGCCCTCTCTCATATTTCTGGCCGCACCAAAAAAGCGTTTCGGCATATGAAGAGCCGCCGGGTCCAGACCACCGGAAAGAGTTCGTCCGCTCGGCGGTATGATCAGGTTGTATGCCCTTGCCAGTCTTGTAATAGAATCAAGAAGAATTGTAACGTCTTTTTTATGTTCCACCAGACGACGTGCACGTTCTATTACCATTTCAGACACACGTTTATGATGTTCCGGAAGCTCATCAAATGTAGAATAAATGACTTCCACATTATCGCCACAGATGGCCTCCCTGATATCTGTAACCTCCTCAGGACGCTCATCGATCAGAAGAATGATCAGATGCATGTCCGGATTGTTTCTCAGAATAGACTTTGCCACATCTTTCAGCAAAGTTGTCTTACCGGCTTTCGGAGGAGATACGATCATTCCTCTCTGTCCTTTACCGATAGGGCTGATCAGATCTACGATCCTCATGGCAACTGTGCCGCCCGGTCTTTCCATTATCAGTCTCTCATTTGGAAAAATCGGTGTCATATCTTCAAAATTATATCGTCTCTGCCCTTCACTGGGATGGAATCCGTTGATAGAGGTCACATATAGCAGGGCACTGAATTTCTCTCCCTGTGTTTTGATACGGATATTCCCCTTAATAATATCACCTGTTTTCAGGTTAAATCTGCGTATCTGAGAAGGTGATACATAAATATCATTTTCCCCCGGAAGATAATTCTCACATCGGATAAACCCATATCCATCCGGAAGTACCTCAAGGATTCCGTCTGCTCTCTCTCCACTGTCAAGCTGTACTGCCTCTGCCGGGGCATGATACTGTGTACGTTCCAGTGTTTTGTTATACTGGGGGATTCTCTCTCCGTTACCTTCCACTTCACTCTGCTGCGGTTTCTCCCGGACTGTTTCCTGTTTTTTGTCTCACCTTCCAGTTCATCTTCGTGAAGCATTCTCTCGATCAATTCCGGTTTTCTCAATGCTGAAACCCCTTTTAATCCTCTGGCTTTTGCCAAATCCTTTAAAGTTGCCAGTGATAATGATTCATACTTTTCTCTCATAAAATAATCCTCTGCTTTTTGTTTTGATTGTTAATATTGATAATTATTTTTATTTTTGTTTTCTGATTTCCTATGTATCTGAGCAATTTATTCTTTATTAACTTTTCCTGTAACAGTTAGTGGGATAATCTGTCTGAAGTGACACGAATATCAGATCTGCAGCAATGCATATCGCAGGAAAATTATACTCCTGCTCCTGTGTCGACAAGTTAATTCCTGTAGTAATCCTGTCTGCACACCGGTATCTTTATATTTATCTTAGCACATCTTCTTCATAATTGACAATACCATATTATTCCAAATCTTTATTATTGGCAAGCTATTTTATACGTCATAAAACTGATATTATCGACATAAAAGCAGAAATCCGGAGACATAAAATATGTCCCCGGATTTCCGGTAAATCAGATATTAATAACACTTATTTAAGAAGACAATTAATGTACCAGATTTCCCACTAATCCATAAGAAACAATATACATAATGACAGTTGCCATAATAATGCCACAAAAAATTGCCAGAGAGGACTTCTTAATATCAATTTCCAGAAGAGATGCAATCAGAGATCCTGTCCATGCCCCTGTTCCCGGAAGCGGAATTCCCACAAACAGCATCAGTCCCCAAAACTCATATTTCTTTACCTGATCACTTTTTCTCATTGCCCTGTCTTCCAATTTCATAACAAGTCCCCGAAAGAGTTTCGTCTTTTTTAAAACCTTGAAAATCTGTCTGATAAACAACAGAATAAACGGAATAGGAATAATATTTCCAACAATACACAGTGGAATTGCCTTTGCAGCCGATATCTTAAGTAAGGATGCTGCAAGCAATCCTCCTCTGAGTTCCAAAAGCGGAATCATTGAAATAATAAAAACTGCCCCTTCAGGTGAAATATATTGTGACAGATTCTGTGAAAACCAATGTACCAGCGCTTCCATAAAGCCTCCTAACTCTTACTTCAGATAATCTTTCAAAAAGTCAATAAATTTCTGCATTTCTTCCTTTGTTCCAACTGTGATACGAAGGAAATTGTCAATTCTGTCCTCCTGGAAGTAACGAACATAAATATGCTGCCCTCTCAATGCCTCAAAAAGTTCTTTCGCAGGGCAGGTTTTATGCGTAGCAAAAATAAAGTTAGACATAGAATCCTGAAAAGAGAATCCCAGTGCCTTCAATTCTTTCTTTGTCCATTCTCTTGTCTCTATGATTTTATTACATGTCTCATCAAAATATGCTTTATCTTCAACTGCCGCCACACCTGCAGCAATCGCTGTACGGTCCATAGTATAAGAATTAAAAGAATACTTCACATCATTCAGGAATCTGATCAGTTTCTCATTTCCACACGCAAAACCAATTCTCATCCCAGCCATAGAACGCGACTTGGAAAATGTCTGTACGACCAGAAGGTTGTCATATTTTTCAATCAATGGAAGCGCCGACTGACTACCAAAATCCACATAAGCCTCGTCCACGATCACAATCACATCAGGATTATGGCGGATAATATCCTCCACTTCCTCCAGCGGCATCTCCACACCTGTCGGCGCATTCGGATTCGGGAATACAATTCCTCCGTTTTCTCTGAAATAATCTTCCGTCCTTATATGAAAGTTCTCATCCAGTGCCGGTCTCTCATATGGAATGCGAAACAGGTCTGCCCATACATCATAAAAAGAATATGTGATATCCGGAAAAAGAACCGGCTTCTGTGAATTAAAGAATGTAAGGAAACTCATGGCAAGCACATCATCGGAACCTACTCCCACAAAAACCTGTTCATCCTTCAGCCCGTAATTCTTTGCAATGGCATGTACCAGTTCTCCTGCTGTAGGATCCGGATAAAGTCTCATAGTATCTGTATCCATCTCCCTCAACGCCTTCTCCACTCCAGGTGCCGGCGGATACGGATTCTCGTTGGTATTCAGCTTGATCATATCCGGCTGATTGGGCTGCTCGCCTGGTGTATATGGTATTACTTTACGTATATTTTCTTCCCATCTGCTCATTTATCTGATTCCTTTCATGTTTTTATTGTTTTTCACTTTCGTCAGTATAACATTAATCTCTATTTTCGTAAATCAACTTTTTGCATTTTACTGATTGACAAACCCACTTTGCAAGTTTATAATAGGCGGCAGAAAAGATAAGAAGGATCAAAAACGTTGAAGAGAAGAGTACGCTGAGGAACGTTACAGAGAGAAATGTATATCGGTGCAAGCATTTCATCGCGAACCAGCCGAAGACCACCTCTGAGTGACTTTAATACAGTCCGGTGATTCCGTTACCATCGAATGAAGCGGTTCTGATCAGATGATTTATCCATCAGTAATGTATCAGAACAACCGGGGTGGAACCGCGAGTAATGTTATCTCGTCCCCTACAGTATTTAACCGTACTGTAGGGGATTTTTTATTCTTTCTTTACCCCTTCGCAGTACAAAAACCTGTTACTGTTCACTCCGTTCTCAACAACACGCTCCACGGGATATCAACAGTGAACAGCAACTATAACAAATCCATACTAACGTAAAGGAGATAATCATCATGATCGTAACATTAAAAGACGGCTCAAAAAAAGAATACGCTGAGGCAAAATCCGTAATCGACATTGCTTACGACATCAGCGAGGGACTTGCACGTGCTGCCTGTGCAGGAGAAGTAAACGGAGAAGTTGTAGACCTGAGAACAGTTATTGACAGTGACTGCGAATTAAACATCCTGACAGCAAAAGATGAAAAAGGACTTGCAGTTCTCCGCCATACAGCATCCCACGTACTTGCCCAGGCAGTACAGACCTTATTCCCGGATGCAAAGGTTGCTATCGGACCTTCTATTGATACAGGATTCTACTATGATTTCGACTGCCCTCCATTCTCCCGTGATGACCTGGATGCAATCGAAAAGAAATGAAAAAGATCATCAAAAAGGCGCTAAGATTGAACGCTTCACAAAATCAAGAGAAGATGCCATCGCATACTTCCAGGAGAAAAATGAACCATACAAGGTAGAACTTATCGAAGATCTTCCTGAAGGCTCCGAAATCTCTTTCTATTCCCAGGGAGACTGGACAGACCTCTGCGCAGGTCCTCACCTTATGAGCGTAAAAGGTGTAAAAGCATTCAAGCTTCTCTCCTCTTCCAGCGCTTACTGGAGAGGCAGCGAAAAGAATGCAATGCTCACACGTATCTACGGAACAGCTTATGCTTCCAAGGATGAGTTAAAAGAACATCTGGAACAGATGGAAGAAGCCAAAAACGCGATCACAATAAACTTGGCCGTGAGATGAAGATCTTCACAACTGTAGACGTAATCGGTCAAGGACTTCCACTTATCATGCCAAACGGTGTGATCATGATGCAGGAGCTTCAGCGCTGGATTGAAGACGAAGAAACAAAACGCGGATATATCAGAACAAAAACTCCGTTAATGGCAAAGAGCGACCTTTACAAGATTTCCGGACACTGGGATCATTACAAAGACGGTATGTTCGTTCTCGGTGATGAGGAGACTGACAAGGAAGTATTTGCACTTCGTCCTATGACATGTCCGTTCCAGTATTATGTATACAAAGCAGAACAGCACAGCTACCGTGATCTGCCTCTTCGTTACGGTGAAACATCCACTCTGTTCCGTAATGAGGATTCCGGGGAAATGCATGGTCTGACACGTGTACGTCAGTTCACGATCTCCGAAGGTCATCTGATCGTAAGACCTGACCAGATGGTAAAAGAATTTAAAGACTGTATCGCACTTGCACAGTACTGCCTGCAGGTTCTTGGTGTAGAAGAGGACGTAACCTATCACCTTTCTAAATGGGATCCGAACAACAGAGAGAAATACATCGGTGATGCAGAAGTGTGGAATCAGACAGAAGCTCATATCCGCCAGATGCTTGAAGAACTGAACATTCCATTTACAGAGGATGTTGGAGAAGCTGCATTCTACGGACCTAAGGTTGATATCAATGCCAAAAATGTATACGGAAAAGAAGATACAATGATCACGATCCAGTGGGATGCTCTTCTTGCTGAACAGTTTGATATGTACTACATCGATGAAAATGGTGAGAAACAGCGTCCATACATCATCCATCGTACATCCATGGGATGCTACGAGAGAACACTGGCATGGCTCATTGAGAAATATGCAGGTATGTTCCCGACATGGCTCTGCCCGGAACAGGTTCGTGTGATTCCAATTTCCGAGAAATTCCACGACTATGCCGCCAAAGTGGAAGCACAGTTAAAAGAAAACGGAATCCGCTGCTCTGTTGACCAGCGTTCTGAAAAGATGGGCTACAAGATCCGCGAAGCACGCCTTGCAAGAGTTCCATACATGCTCATCGTTGGTGCCAAAGAGGAAGGAAGAAGGCAAGGTTTCCGTAAGAAGCCGTTACCTTGGTGATGAAGGAATGAAAGATCTTGGTGAATTCCTTACATCCATCAAAGAAGAAATCAAAAACAAGACAATTCGTAAAATCGAAGTTCAGGAAGAAAATAATAAAACAGGTATTTTACTTTAACCTGTTCAAATAAGTCCCCACCTCTGCTTTAATTGCATCAGGCAATAAGCAATGGGTGGGGACTTTTATTTATCAGTTATCCCATCTGTACAATTACATGGTATTCGTTTCTGCCATTGACCATAGGAATCTGGTTTCCATTTATCCTCTCACCATCTACCTCAATCCATCTGACTCCTTTCTGCACACCTTTCGGTTTATGGATCTCAATATGATAATCCGCCCCTCTAAAATGACGATTCACTTTAAAATCGCCAAACGTTTCCGGAAGGCAGGGGTCTACGATCAAACCATCATATCCTGGCAGAATACCAAGAAGCGCCTGTGACAGGTTTATAAATGTCCACGCTGCAGTTCCTGTCAGCCAACTGTTTTTTGCCTCTCCAAATCCTGGTGCATCAGCTCCCGCGATCATCTGCGAATATACATATGGTTCTGTCCGGTGAATATCACTGATTTCCTCAATATAAGATGGACATATTTTACGATAAACCTCAAATGCCCTGTTTCCTCTTCCAAGCACAGTCTCCGCAATGGAAATCCACGGATTGTTGTGGCAGAAAATTCCTGCATTTTCTTTATATCCAGGCGGATAAGAAGTAATTTCCCCAAGTTCCAGATGGTATCTTGTATAAGCCGGCTGAAGGATCATTATTCCATACTTTGTTTCCAGCAATTCATTCACAGAGTCCAGAGCTTTTTCTGCTATTCCTTCTTCCTTGCCGATTCCTGCCATAACACAGAATCCCTGTGGTTCAATAAAAATCTTTCCTTCTTCGCATTCTTTTGAACCAACCTTTTCAGACTGTGCATCATAGGCACGCAGGAACCATTCTCCGTCCCATCCATTATCCAGCACTGCCTGATACATCTCATCCACTGCTTTCCCTGCTTCTTTTGCAAGTTCTGTGTGCCCGGTCCGCTCACAGAGCTCCTCAAATTCTTTTCCATATTTCACAAACATACCTGCAATAAATACAGATTCTGCCACAGGGCCTTCCGACGGCCCTGTTGTCTGAAAGGATTCTCCAGGTTCACTGGAAAAACAGTTCAGATTCAGGCAGTCATTCCAGTCTGCCCTTCCGATCAGAGGAAGTTTGTGAGGACCAAGATGGGTTACTGTGTAATAAAAAGATTTCTCCAGATGTTCAAAAAGCGGTACCTCTGTTCCCTTCTTACAATCAAAGGGTACCTGCACATCAAGTATCCCATAATCACCAGTCTCTTTGATATATGCTGCTACTGCTGCGATCAGCCATAACGGGTCGTCATTAAATCCGCTTCCAACATCCAGATTCCCCTGTTTTGTCAGCGGCTGGTACTGATGATATGCACTTCCATCCGGAAACTGTGTAGATGCTATATCAATAATCCTTTCCCTTGCCCGCTCCGGGATAAGATGCACAAATCCCAGAAGATCCTGACAAGAATCGCGAAACCCCATCCCCCGTCCTGTTCCTGATTCGTAATAAGATGCTGATCTGGACATATTGAAGGTTACCATACACTGATATTGATTCCAGATATTTGCCATGCGGTCAATATGTTCGTTCTCGCTGACGACTGCAAAGCGTGTCAGCAATGTTTCCCAGTAATTTTTCAGTTCTGCAAAGGCCTGCATCGCTTTTTCCATTGTATTAAATCTTTCAATCAATGCTTTTGCAGAGGTTTTATTGATAATTCCGGGAGCTTCCCATTTATCATCTGCCGGATTTTCACAATATCCCAGCATAAAACAAATTCTTTTTCCTCTCCCGGCAGCAGAGTCAGATCTATCTGATGTGCAGCAATGGGATACCATCCGCTTGCAATAGAGTTACTGCATTTTTTCTTACATACAGCTTCTGGAAAAGCATTCCCGTTTCCTGCTCCCAGAAAAGCATCTCTGTTGGTATCATAATTGTCCACCTGTGTATTTACTGTAAAGAAACTGTAATGTTTCCTTCTTTCTCTGTATTCTGTCTTATGATAAATCGTACTCCCCTGTACTTCCACTTCTCCGATACTTAAATTTCTCTGGAAGTTCGATGCGTCATCCACTGCATTCCAGAGGCAGAATTCCACGTATGAGAACAGAGAAATATTTTTTCAGTTTCAGAGTTATTTTTCAGTTTCAGACAATTGATCTCACATGAAGCATCAGAGGGCACAAAAACCAGAAGCTCTGCTTTTAGATTATTTTTCGAAGAACAGAAGCGACTGTATCCAAGACCATGTCTGCATTCATAAGTATCTGTTTCTGTTGCAGACGGCATAGTTCCCGGATTCCAGATTACTCCGTCATCATTAATATAATAATACTTTCCGTTGGAATCTGCAGGAATATTATTATAACGGTACCTGGTAATTCGCAACAATTTTGCATCTTTATAAAAGCTATATCCTCCGCAGGTGTTGGAGATCAGTGAAAAGAAATCATTACTTCCCAGATAATTGATCCAGGGTAATGGTGTATGTGGTGTAGTGATAACATATTCTTTCGCCTTGTCGTCAAAATATCCGAATTTCATTGAAAAGCCTCCTTAAAAAGAATAAATAAACACTTGTGAAGAAAAGGCCGAAAACAGACTTGCGAAAACGAATACGTTCAGAATTTATATGTTTATTATATAGTTTAGATTGGATTTATCACAGTATAATTCAGTTTTTCAAAAAAATCAACTACATTTTTAGCAGTCAAAATATTTCACAACTGTTATTTTAACTTCCGTAAGATCATCGCGAAACTTTTCGTTATATTAAAGCCTGTTTTTTGTGAAATTAATAAATTATTATAAATTCTTTTTTGTGCAACAGGGATAAATTATGCAAATATAGCAAAAATACTTGAATTTTATCTGAAAATAAAGTACGATTAGCTTGCGAAAACGTTTTAGAAACAAAAACAGAAAAGGCTGGACTATAATATGGTATCCATGAAAGACATCGCAAAACAATGTAACGTATCTGTTGCAAGCGTCAGCAAAGCACTTAATGGTTATTCGGATATCAGCGAAGAAACCCGACAGCTTATTTTGAAGACTGCATCAGAAATGGGATATCTTCCAAATTCCTCAGCAAGAGCACTAAAGACCAGACGCAGTTATAATCTTGGCGTACTTTTTGTAGACAAAGCCATGAGTGGCCTCACCCATGATTATTTCAATCATGTACTGGAAAGCTTTAAACGCACTGCCGAATCCAGAGGATATGACATCACTTTTACCAGCGGAAACCTCTCCGGTCAGCATCTCAGTTATTATGAGCACTGCCGTTACCGTGGAGTCGATGGAGTGGTGATCGCCTGTATCAATTTTTTTACAGAAGAGGTACAGCGCCTGGTACAGTCCGAGATACCGGTAGTCACTATCGATCATGTATTTGATGGAAGAATTGCTGTTGTTTCCAACAACATTCAGGGAATGGAAGAACTTGTCTCTTATATTCTTGAACGGGGACACAGAAAGATTGCCTATATTCACGGAGAAGATTCCTCTGTCACACGAAACAGACTTGGAAGTTTTTACAGAACTCTCCAGAAAAAACGAATCGATATACCTGATGAATATATGCCAGTCATTCCTTATCGAGATGCAGAAGCTGCAGCAATAGCAACTTCAGAGCTTCTGGATCTGAAAGATCCTCCTACCTGTATCCTCTATCCGGATGACTTCTCCGCACTGGGTGGCATCAATGAAATCCACGAACGTGGACTTCGAATACCAGATGATATTTCCATTGCAGGCTATGACGGACTTACTTTTGCACGCATTCTGGAGCCACGGCTGACAACTCTGTGTCAGGACACAGAAACGATTGGACGGCTTGCCGCACAGAAGCTGATTGATCTTATCGAAAATCCTAAAACAACGATCATCGATAAATTCACCGTTGATGGAAGACTTTTCCCCGGTGCATCAGTCAGAAATCTGGCAAAATAAGAAAATCTTCAGTATCTTCACAGTTGGTGGACTGCTGAAAAGTTACAATCAACCCAAAACAATTATCACAAGGAGGTAATAACATGATGAAGAGAAAAGCTATGGCAATTACATTAACAGCAGCTATGCTTGCCGGTCTTACAGCAGTTCCAACATGGGCTGAAGATGCAGCCGCTGACGAAGGTAAAGTTTTAAACATTTATTGCTGGAATGAAGAATTCAAATCCCGTCTGACTGACCACTATCCCGGATATGAAGAAGTTGACGGAACTCATGGCAAGATCGGAGATGTTGATGTTGTATGGAACATTACTCCTTCTGATGACAATGCATATCAGAATAATCTGGATGAGACTCTTCTGAAACAGGCTGATGCAGCAGCAGATGACAAAATCGATCTCTTCCTTGTTGAAGCCGATTATGCACTGAAATATGTAAATACAGATTATACAATGTCTGTGGCAGATCTGGGAATCACAGATGAGGAAGTTGCAGACCAGTATCAGTACACCAAAGATGTTATGACAGATTCGGATGGCAACTTAAAAGGTCTTTCCTGGCAGGGCTGCCCGGGTGCTATGATCTACAGAAGAGATATTGCAAAAGAAGTATTCGGAAGCGATGATCCGGCAGAGGTTCAGAAGAAAGTTGCAGACTGGGATACATTTAAGGCAACAGCTGAAGAGCTGAAGGAAAAAGGCTATCAGATGACTTCCACTGTAAATGATGCCTACCGTGTATTCTCTAATAATGTAACTTCCCCATGGGTTGTTGACGGAAAGATCACTGTTGATGACAATATCAAAAACTGGGTAGATATGTCCAAGGAAATGGTTGATGCCGGAGAAACAGCTACCTATGAATTGTGGAGTGATGACTGGAGCAAGGGCTTCTTCAAAGACAGCAATGTATTCTCATATTTCGGACCTGCATGGTTCATCGACTTCTCCATGAGCGCTGACCAGGATGGTTCAGTTGGTAAAGATGGCGGCTGGGCTGCAACAGAAGGGCCACAGGGCTTCTACTGGGGCGGAACATGGATCACAGCAGCTACAGGCACAGACAATCCTACACTGGTTGCTGATATCATGAGAACTATGACAACTAACGTTGACGTTATGAAAGAAATCGTTACTGCTGATAATGACTTCGTAAACATAAACCTGCCATGGAAGAAATGGCTAAAGATGAAAGCTACGGCGATGCAGTTCTTGGTGGACAGAATCCTCTGGCTATGTTCTGTGCAGGCGCTGATAAGATTGATCTGAGTAACATGAGTATCTATGATCAGGGCTGCAACGAAGAATTCCAGAATGCCATGAAGAACTACTTCGAAGGCAACGCATCTTATGATGAAGCTCTCGACCTGTTCTATAAGGCAGTTGTAGAAAAATATCCGGAACTTTCCTATTAATCAAACATTGAAACCTGTGTGCCTGCCTGACCATCAGGCAGGCACACTTTGGATTACAGCAGACTATGGAGGAAGATAATGGCAAAGAATAATAACCATAAAGCGGTCAGCTATAACAAATGGGGATATATCTTCCTGATACCATTTGTAGTAGTATATCTCATATTCCAGCTCGTTCCGCTTATCAGTACAATTTATAACAGTTTCTTTGAAAATTACAGATCTGGATTAACGCAGATAGGACCGAATTTTGTGGGACTTGCCAATTATGCAAAGCTCTTTCAGGGTGGCGATATCTGGATTTATTTTAAAAACACAATGATCATGTGGGTAATGGGATTTATCCCACAGATCCTGGTTTCCCTGCTCCTGGCTGCCTGGTTCTCCAATCCAAGCCTCCGGCTTAAGGGACAGCGCTTCTTCAAAACAGTTATTTATCTGCCAAACCTGATCATGGCATCCGCCTTTGCAATGTTATTCTTTACCTTATTTGCAGACGGCGGTCCCATCAATGCAATGCTGATGCAGTCAGGAATACTGAAACAGGCATATTCCTTTTTCAGCCATGCCTGGAGTGCCAGAACCCTTGTTGCAGTCCTGAACTTCCTGATGTGGTTCGGAAATACAACTATTCTTCTTATGGCAGGTATGATGGGAATTGACTCCTCGCTTTACGAGGCAGCTGAAGTAGACGGTGCAACTTCCTCACAGATTTTCAGAAAGATCACTCTTCCACTCCTTCGTCCAATCCTGATCTATGTTATGATCACATCCCTGATCGGCGGCATGCAGATGTTCGATGTACCTCAGATCCTGACAAACGGAACCGGCGACCCCATGCGTTCCACTATGACACTGATCATGTTCCTGAACAAGCATCTGTTCAGCAAGAACTACGGAATGGGTGGTGCATTATCCGTATTCCTGTTCATTATCACAGGAGTGCTCAGCCTGATCGTATTCCGCTTTAACAAGATAAAAGACTGATGGAGGTGAGAAGAATGAATGAAAAAAACTCCAAAAATAAAAAGGAATGAGCATGAAAGGTCAGCGTACTCTTGCCTATATCGTACTGATCATCATTTCCTTCTTCTGCCTGTTCTGGTTTTATGTACTGTTTATCAATGCCACCAGATCTAATGGCGCACTGAAAAAGGGATTCACAGCCATTCCCGGAGGACATCTCATTGAGAACTGGAAAAATCTTCTCGCAGGAACACTCCCTGTATGGAATGGTATGTTCAACAGTATTTTCATTGCTACCTGCTCCGCTGTTTTATGTACCTATTTTTCAACAATGACTGCTTACGCTATCCATGCATACAATTTTAAAGCAAAAAATTTATGTTTACATTTATCCTTGCAGTCATGATGATCCCAACTCAGGTAACTGCTCTTGGATTCCTTCAGCTGTTGGGAAAAATAGGTCTGGACGACTCCTTTGTCCCACTGATCGTTCCAAGTATTGCTGCTCCTGTTACTTTCTTCTATATGAAACAGTACATGGAAAGCAACCTTCCTCTGGAGCTTGTGGAAGCAGCACGTATTGACGGTTCCGGTGAATTTAATACCTTTAACAAAATCGTATTCCCGCTTATGAAACCGGCTATCGCTGTGCAGGCAATTTTTACCTTTGTACAGAGCTGGAATAATTACTTCATTCCGGCGCTGGTCCTTCACTCAGATAAAAGAAACACTTCCTGTACTGATCGCACAGCTTCGAAGTGCAGACTTCCTGAAGTTTGACATGGGACAGGTGTATGTAATGATCGCCTTTTCCATCTTCCCGGTCATCATTGTCTACATTCTTCTTTCCAGATTCATTGTAGAAGGTGTTTCCGCAGGTGCGGTTAAGGGTTAGATGCTGATACAACAAAAGCTGTCTGTTCCGGATGCAAATACATCCGGAATCCAGACAGCTTTTTTAATTATTTGCAGTACTGTTCTGTAATGATGTTACTATTTACAGCTCAGAGTTTTATTTTCTTAGATCTCAGCCAGTTT
>ENA-OQOA01000690-OQOA01000690.1-human-gut-metagenome-genome-assembly--contig:-NODE-690-length-13284-cov-2.432241_pt1 | contig 13284 bp, 18 predicted proteins | sample MGYA00242633_ERZ504888 | MGnify/ENA primary metagenome ERZ504888 (study PRJEB26092, sample SAMD00036372) | human gut metagenome | host: Homo sapiens | study: EMG produced TPA metagenomics assembly of... | reverse complement strand
GAAAACTAACTAACCAAAACAGAATGCTCTGTTACCATTCATAAAAAGTAACTTGTAGTATGTGGGATATATGACATATAAGCTGATGTGTAATAGTTTATAACAGAACAGTATTATGTCAGAATGGAGAGTAAGTTGAAGCTATCAGAGGAGAGACAGCATCTTTTTAATTTAGTTCTTTCTGAGTTAGAGCAGAAAGGTAATCTTGTACACGAGAAGAAGGCTATACAGCATGGCTCAACAACAGTATATGAACATAGTGTTGGAGTGGCAGGAGCAAGTCTTAAGCTTGCAGAGTTTTTTCACATAAAGGTGAATGAAAAGGCGCTTGTAAGGGGTGCACTTTTACATGATTATTTCTTATATGATTGGCACGAGAAAAGAAAAGGACATCATTTTCATGGTTTTACACATCCGGGTACAGCACTTAAGAATGCTGAGAAGGAATATGAACTAGGGGATATAGAAAGAAACATAATATCAAGACATATGTTTCCACTTACAGTTGTTCCACCTATGTGCAGAGAAGCGTGGCTTGTATGTCTTGCTGATAAGTATTGCGCTGTAAAGGAAACCTTTACACCAGCAGCAGGATATTAGAATGTATTAAAAAGACTAATAATCAGGAAGTTTTTGTATTAATGACAGAAAGGCTGATTGTTAGTCTTTTTTATATGAGGATTATTGTGCATACATCTGGCAAAAAAACTTTATGAGCAAAAGATAGTGGTAATCGTAATGGTGACAATCACAGAAGCAATAAAACAATATAAAAAAATGTGGGAATCATGCTACTCAGAGTATATCTTCGGAAGAAGTTTGATTATATGTAAAGTGTCATTTTAATGACCAGCTGATGGTATAAAATGCATTCCTAGTGCAGTGAATATAATACGCATGAACATCAGCAAATTTTAAATATTATGAAGACAAAATTTGGTTGATAAACCAGATAAAAGTGATATACTGAATATATAAGAAAAGAAACCGTGTGGAATTACAGTTTTGTTTTCACACGGTTTTTTAGAAGATATGGGTTAGACAATACTAACATAAGTTCTGACCGCTTATTTGAAAATGAAAAAGAAGCCAGATTTCTATGAGAATATTGATTTTTAGTGTAGGTGTGATTGGAGGAAAATACATGAAAAACGAAGAATATAAAAAGTTGTCAATCAAAGAGTTTACAAAAGCAGCAGGAAGATATGAAAGCAACCATGCTGGTATTTACGAAATGTGCAAGAAGGATTACCCGGATATTCTGGAAGAGTTGGAGAAGGAGTCATTTAGAGATTTGTTGGATGCAGGCTGCGGACCGGCTCCGATGATTTCTTTATTATCAGAAAAATATCCAGACCGGCATTATACAGGACTGGATTTGACTCCTGCCATGATTGAACAGGCAAAAAAGAAAAATATTCCGAATGCTACATTTGTTGTAGGAGACTGTGAGAACTTTCCTTTTGAAAACGATTCATTTGATGCAATTATTTGTTCTATGAGTTTCCATCATTATCCCAATCCACAGGCATTTTTTGATAGTGTAAAACGATGCCTTCGTCCAAAATGGAAGATTGATTCTGAGAGATGTGACCAGTGACAACAAAGTATTGATATGGCTGATGAATACATTGGAAAATGCCGCTGGCAAAACATATGCGGGCATGGAGATGTTCAGGTTCCAACAAGAGATGTGGTTATAAAATGTTGTAGAAAAGCAGGATTAAAATTAGAAAAATTTGAAATCCGTAAAGGTATGAGAATGCATTGCGTCGTAAGGAAAACTATGGGAGAAGGCAATAGATAATGAAAGAAAAAGTGAATATTACAGGCGTTCCGGAAACGATGGTGCAGACTTTGTATGCAAGAGCAAAAGAAACAAGAAAACAAAATGCAAAGTTTAAGGATGAGATTGCAGTAGAAATTGTGGAAAAGCTGGACTATGACTTTTCCAAAGCAGATAAAGATAAAGCTATGAGCTATGGTGTGATAGCAAGAACAATTGTATTAGACCGTATGGTTAAAAAATATTTGGAGAAAAATGCAAATACAGTTGTTATAAATATTGCATGTGGACTGGATACCAGATGCTACCGGATGAAGGGAAAATATCTGCGTTGGTATAATGTAGACTTGCCAGAAACAATGAAAATAAGGAGACAGTTCCTTACCGAAACGGGTTCAGTGTATCAGATTGCAAAGTCTGCGATGGATGAATCTTATGTAGATGGTATCGATTATCACGGTGAGAATGTTCTGGTAATAATCGAAGGACTTACTATGTATTTGTGTGAGAAAGATATCAGGAAGATGTTTGCTATTATTGGAAAATCATTTCAGAAAGCTACAGTAATGGTCGAAACCATGTCGCCATTTGTTGTAAAGCATATGAAAGAGAAATCCATAGAGGGAAGCAATGCAAAATTCACGTGGGGAGTAAAGAATGGAAAGGAGTTGCAAGGAATCATACCGGAATTTTATGTTTGGCAGGAAGTCAGTCTTGTTGAAGGAATGAAAGAACTTATGCCTGTTTATCGTGTAATAGGCAAGATTCCAACTGTTCGTAATATCTCAAATAAAATAATAGTTTTGGAGAAACATAGCTGATATTAAGGGAGGAGATGATACAGATGAAGAAAAGGCATTTTGATGTGGAATCAGATGGATTTTATGGTGCATACTGGAAATGTAAAACAGGCTCAGACTGTGCAATGATTGCGATGATCGGGGATGATCCGGAGGATTATCTGGCGCGTACATCCGTGAAATGGTTACATAAACTCGGTGTGAACGTGATGACGATGTCGCCGGCAAAAAAGGATTATGGACATCATAATTATCCGCTGGAACGTATAGAGAAAGCAATCAGTTGGTTAAAAATACATGGTAATCAGAAGATAGGAATTGTCGGGGCATCTACTACAGGAACACTTGCATTGAATGCCGCTTCTATTTTAAGGATATCACATTGACGATAGGTCTGACACCGAGTGACTTTATCTGGCAGGGATTTATGCAGGGTAAAAGAGATGGTTGTAAGGAATGGCCAATGGAGGGAGAATCTCTTTTTTCGTATAAAGAAGAACCACTTCCATACATGCCGTTTTGTTACAAACATCCGGATTACTGGCATGTGATTGAGAAAGAAACAAAACGGACCGGTGATATGATCAATTCAAGAAAACTATTTGATGATTCTGAAAAGGCTCACCCAATCACAGAAGACGAGATGATCAAGATTGAAAAAATCCATGGAACAGTATTGTTAATTGGTGCTGAAGATGATGTGTTGTGGGATACTGCAAAATATATCCGCCGTATGAAGCAGCGTATGAAAGAACATTCACACACATGCACATTGGATTATGTCATTTATGAGCATGGAACCCATTTCGTTTTTCCGGAGAGCATGCTAAAGACAATGCTCCCGGTTGGATCCGGACTCTTTGTGAAACTGGCATTTCAGGCAGCAAAAAAACATCCGAAAGAATGTCGCAGAGCACGTCTGGATATTGACTGGCGGGTAAGAAATGCTGTTGCAAAATGGAAGAGTGCATCTGCTAAATGGAAACTGAATACATGTGAAAAATAAAAAATCTAAGCAGTAGACTTGACAAATTCCTGTAATGAGTTAAAATATAACAGTGCTATATAGCACTGTTATATTTTTGAAAAGAAGTTTAGAGGATACGAAAAGAATGTCGACGAAAGCAGAAGATACACAGAAAAACATATTAGATACAGCCAGAAAACATTTCCTGAAAGATGGTTTGACAGGAGCATCTTTAAGAAATATTGTAAAAGATGCAGGGCTTACTACTGGCGCATTTTACAAATATTATCCAACGAAAGAGGCACTTTTTGATGCACTGACGGATCCTTATATGGAACATATTTATCAGATTTATGACCAGATCGTTGAGGAGTTTGAAAAGCTTTCTGCCAGTGATCAGACAAGGAATATGTCGGATACATCCAGTGATGGGATGGAGCAGATGGTTGATTATATCTATGATCATTATGATAATTTCAGATTATTGTTGAAATGCGGAGACAGTGGAAAATTTGAATTATTCATACACAATATGGTGGAGCGGGAAATGAAGTCCAGCCTGAAATATATGGAAAAAATGAAGGAAGCCGGTGTAAAAATACCGGTTGTAGAGGAAAGCCTTATGCATATGATCTATACGGGATTTTTTTCATCAGTATTTCAGATCATTGAGCATGATATAGACAGGGAGACTGCAAAGAAAAATGTACATCAACTGAAAGAATTTAATACAGGTGGCTGGGAACGATTGTGGAATATTGAATTTCCAGTATAACTGATGCAGGAATTCTGAATAGGTTATGTGTGTTGCAGGTTCTGGATTTCTGAATAAAGTTCAGACAGGATAATAATATCAGGTGGTTGATGCCAGTAAACCACCTATTTTATTATATGTTGGTTAGCGCGAACTAACAGAAGGTAAAGCAATAAAACGAAACAATAAAACGAAACAATAAAACGAACGTAAGGAGTGAAGAGATGTGAAGAAAAAAGAAGTCGACAATCAGCTGGATCCTGACATGGGCGGGACAAAAAAGAATTGCTTATGTGTGGAGTGTGTTACTTGCAATAGGAAATGTGATTTTTAAGATTTTGCCGTATTTTATTATTGCAGATGTAGTAAAGCTGTTTTTAAATGGTGAAAAGGAGTTTGAAATATATCTTGCAAAAGCGGTTCTGATTGCATTATCGTTTATCATTGCAGAACTGCTTCATTCACTTTCGACAGCATTGTCACATAAAGCAACGTTTGCAGTACTTGCAAATATAAGAAAATCCTGCTGTGACAAGCTGGCGCGGGTACCTCTTGGCTATGTGAAAGACACACCTTCCGGTACATTTAAAAATATTATGGTGGAAAGAATCGACAGTATCGAGACAACACTGGCGCATATTGTCCCGGAATTCACGTCCAATCTGCTGGCACCGATTGTGATTTTGATTTATTTCTTCCTGACAGACTGGAGACTGGCACTCTGGTCATTGGTGCCGGTTATAGTGGGATTTCTTTCCTATTTTGGAATGATGCTGGATTATAAACCAAGCTTCGAGAGAACGGTTCAGACAACAAAAGATCTGAATGATGCGGCAGTGGAATATATTGACGGAATCGAAGTGATCAAGGCATTTGGAAAGACAGAAAGTTCTTATGCAAAATTTACAAAGGCGGCTATGGCTTATGCAGATTCCTTTATTTCCTGGATGAAACGGTGCTCGATCTTTCATGGACTGATGATGGTGGTCACACCTTATACGCTTCTTACGGTATTGCCGTTTGGGGCACATTATGTAGCCAATGGAACACTTGCGATTTCAGATTTTGTCATCTGCATTATTTTATCACTTGGAATCGTTGGACCGTTGATCACAGTGGGTTCCTATACAGATGATCTTGGCAAGATCGGAGTGATTGTTGGTGAAGTGGCAGGAATTCTGGAACAGTCGGAGCTTGAACGTCCAGAGAAAAGTAAAAGTGTTCCAAAAGATAACTCCGTTACTCTTGAAGATGTCAGATTTGGTTATCACGACAAAGAAATCCTGCACGGAGTAACTATGGAGCTGAAAGCAGGAACGGTAAATGCAATCGTAGGACCTTCCGGAAGCGGCAAGTCGACCATCGCAAAGCTGATTGCGTCCTTGTGGGATGTGGATTCCGGAAGCATTAAAATCGGTGGAGTTGATGTCAAAGAAATGTCGCTTGCAGATTTTAATCGGAAAATTGCATATGTTGCACAGGATAATTATCTGTTCAATGAAACGGTACGTGAAAATATCAGACAGGGAAATCCAGAGGCTACAGATGAACAGGTCATCGAGGTGACAAAGAAAAGCGGATGCTATGAATTTATCATGCAGTTGGAGAATGGATTTGATACGGTTGTAGGAGGTGCAGGAGGACATCTGTCAGGAGGCGAGAGACAGCGTATCTCCATTGCAAGAGCAATGCTAAAGGATGCTCCGATCGTGATTCTTGATGAGGCAACTGCCTACACAGATCCGGAAAATGAGGCAATTCTGCAGAATTCTATCGCAAAACTGGTAGCAGGGAAGACCCTGATCGTAATAGCACACAGACTTTCTACTGTTAAGGACAGTGACCAGATCTTTGTTGTAAATGATGGAAATGTAACAGCACATGGCACACATGAGGAACTTCTGGTGTCATGCCCGCTTTATAAGGAAATGTGGAATGCCCATATTTCTGTAAAAGATACAGTGAAGGAGGGAGAATGATATGTTTGGGATTCTGGCAAAATTCTTTCGTTTTTCAGGCAGGGAAAATGGCAATAAATTTAAACTGTCGATAGTGATCGGACTCATAGAGGCTCTTGCCTCAGCAATGAAGATTCCGGCTATTATGTACATACTGATTGGTCTGCTGAGTGGGAAACCGACAGGAAAATATATTGGAGGCTCCGTTGCGATTATGGTTCTTGCAATTGTAGTCGACGTAATCTGCAAGAGATACTCTACAGTGCTTCAGACAGAGGGAGGATATAATGCAAGTGCTTTTATGAGAATCAAGATTGCAGAACATCTGCGATATCTGCCGATGGGGTATTTCAATTCCAATAGTATCGGGGAAATTTCTTCCATTACAACCAATACAATGGAAATACTTGGCGATGTGGCTGCGAGAGTGGTTATGCTGACAATGCAGGGAATTCTGGAAACATCAATGATCATTCTTATGCTGTTTATTTTTGACTGGAGAATCGGACTGATAGCTGCAGCAGGAGTACTTATTTTCTTTGGGGTCAATTCTGTGATGCAGAATGCGGGTAAAAAGATTCAGAGCAAAAAGTGGTATGCGATACGGAGCTTGTAAACCAGATCATGGAGTATCTGCAGGGAATATCAGAGGTGAAGTCATACAACCTGCTTGGAAAACAGGCAAAAAGATTAAACGATGCAAATGAAGCATGCGAAAAGGTCAATACAAAGATGGAGATGTTGTTTGTTCCCTATCATTTTCTGCAAAGCGTGATAACAAAAATCACAGGTGCTGTGATCGTAGCAGGCAGCGCATATTTTTATATCAATGGAACCATGAGCGCGGTCTATGCGATCGGTATGACAATCTCGGCATTTATGCTTTATTCCAGCCTGGAATGCGCAGGAAATTATTCATCCCTTTTACATGTGGTAAGTGTATGTGTAGATAAAGCAAATGCAATACTGGAGCTGGACACCATGGATATCGACGGCAAAGAGATTCAGCCGGAGAATTACGACATCAGACTTTCTAATGTTACGTTTTCCTATGACAAACGGAAGATCATTGACGATGTATCGCTCTCTATCCCGCAGAAAACGACGACAGCAATCGTTGGACCATCTGGTGGAGGAAAATCAACACTTTGCAATCTGATCGCCAGGTTTTGGGATGTGGATTCCGGGGAAGTGATGCTTGGAGGCGTGAATGTAAAAGACTATAGCATGAACAGTCTGATGCGGAATTTTTCATTTGTATTTCAGGCGGTGTATTTGTTTGCAGACACCATTGAGAATAATATTAAATTCGGACGTCAGGATGCAAGCCATGAGGAAGTGGTGGAAGCGGCGAAGAAAGCATGCTGTCATGATTTCATCAGCAAACTTCCGGATGGATATGACACAGTAATCGGAGAAGGCGGCGCCACACTTTCCGGTGGCGAGAAGCAGCGTATTTCCATAGCCAGAGCGATCATGAAGGATGCACCAATCGTTATATTAGATGAGGCAACAGCCAATGTTGATCCGGAGAATGAAAAGGAGCTGATGGATGCAGTAGATGCACTTACAAAGGAAAAAACGATTATTATGATTGCCCACAGACTAAAAACAGTCAGACATGCAGATCAGATTGTGGTTGTCGACAAAGGAAAAATTGTGCAGCTGGGAACACATGAGCAGCTAATGAAGCAGGAAGGTATCTATAAGAGATTTGTGGATGCAAGGCAGCAGGCGGTAAGCTGGAAACTGGCGCGCTGAGAAATAATACACAGTTGGGGAATATCCAAAAGCACTGAAAACCGTTGGATTATGGTTTTACAGTGCTTTTTCAGCACAAACTAATTATCCACTTACGTCTTTTAAAGACAATTAACGATACAGCAAGCCTGAATAATTCCTCCGTGGTAAGCAATGTATACACACCAACAATTCCCCACTTGAATACATATGCTGCTAGTAGACACAGTGGAATTCCGATACACCATGTGCCAACAATATCAATGATCATAATGATTTTGGTGTTACCGCCACTTCTTATAATGCCTCCGCCAAGTATCATATTTTCCACCTTGACCGGAGCATACAAGGCAAATACGATAAGCAGTGTTTTTCCAAGATCTTTTACGCTGTCATCAACACGATATAATCCGGTATATGCTCCGGCCAAAAGAATGAGCAAAGCCGAGACCATTACTGCACCAAATAAGCCTGCATACATAATCTTCTTTGACTCTGTGTAAGCCTCATCATATTCTTTCCTGCCCAGCCTCTTGCCGACTATCACACCGGCAGCCGCAGACAATCCACTAAGTGCCCCTACCATAAGCCCTTGTATCGGACCGGTAAGTGTATAGGCTGCAAGGCTTGATGTGCCAAGATGTCCATAAACAGCAGACTCCACATTTTGCCCGAGACTCCATAAAAATTCACTGATAAGAATCGGCATAATCATGATCAGATAATCCCTGATTGTGATTTTTTTAAAATGTAGAGACAAGACCGGTTTATCTCCGTCTTTCTGATACATAAGACAAATCCGATAACAATAAATATCAGGTTAAACAACTGCGAAATAAGTGTGGCAATGGCAGCTCCCGTTATTCCCATACATGAAAATCCCAATTTCCCAAATATCAGCAGATAGTTCAGTCCTGTGTTTACAATAATTGCTCCAAAGCTTGCCAGAAATGGTATCGTGGCATATTCCTTACAGCGCAGCCATGAGGACAAAATATTGCTGACAGCCATTGGAATATAAGAAAACGCTATAATTCTAAAATAAACCGCACCAGTATTTATAATACTCATATCTTTTGTATACAGTCCAAGAATCTGCGATGGAAAAACTCCGGCTGCAAGCAGGAACAATGCTGATATTATAATTCCGCAGATGAAGCTCACATCAAAACTGCACCATGCTTCTTTTGTTCCTGTGCACCATAAACTGTGCAATTAATATCCCGGCAACCGTGCTTACCGCACCAATCACCACTGAAAAAATCAATGAAAAATTACCGCATAATCCAAACTGCCGATATATTTGTCTCGCCTAACTGTCCGATCATGATCTGGTCAACAATTGAAAATGATGCCTGCAGCATACTTTGCAATGTGACAGGAATTGCTATTTTACACAACGATTTCATGAACTTTGACATTATAATTTCCTCGTACTTCCCTTTTTATTAAGTCAACCGGTAACACAATTTCTGTCTTATATTCTGCTCCATCGCGCATTGCCTCCAGACATTTAATTGCCGCTTTCGCCCTTAAGTTTGCTTCCTGATGAATCGTTGTGAGGGAAGGATTACTTTCCCTGCTTGCCATGTTATCATCAAAGCCGATGATCTGGATATCCTCTGGAATCCGAAAGTTCTTTCCTTGTAAAAATCTCATAAACTCAAGTGCATAAAAATCGGACACTGCAAAAACAGCGGTAACACTGTTTTCTGGCAGTTGCATATAATTATCCTCATAAAAGCACATTCTTTCCCGTTCTGTCTTTGGTATCTCCCATCTATATGTTTCTCCTGGTTCGAAGGCTTTGCGAAACCCCTCGATGCGCTCTTTATCCATGCAGATGAAATTATCTGCTATGCATAGTGCTTTTTTATGTCCCAGTTCCTTTAAATATTTCCCGGCCTGATAGCCGCCGTTATAATGATCGATGACTAGATTTACTACCTTTGAGCATTTTTCAAAATAGCCATCATACACTACAAATGAAATCCTCATCTGATTTCTAAGGCTTTCATAATCAGCTTCACAAAATCCAATCAGAATCAGTCCATCCATATTCCACATGGATGCAAATACCGGAATCTCTCTGATATCAGATGTCGTTTTTATCATCAGAAAGTATCCTTTTTCATTAACCTCATGGGAAAGAGCATTCAGCGATGACATTACAAAATCCGTCTTCTAAAACCCTGCCCTCATACTTTTCATGGTCATTCACCACCACTCCGATGATTCTTGAATTATTTCTCGCAAGCAAAATGCCAGCCATATTCGGAATATATCCCGACCTTTCAAGTTCCTGCTGGACGCGTTTTACCGTTTCATCTGAAATCTTTTCTGTTTTGCCGTGAATCACTTTTGAGACAGTAGCAGTACTAAGACCTAACGCATCTGCAACATCTACGATTCTAACCCTGTTCTGTGTCATTTCCATTCCTTCTTCTACGATATTATGATTATATGGTACATTATAAATGTAGGATTTACAAAGGTTAAGCGCATAACCTATCGAAAAATTTGCATTCGATTTTTGTGAATTTTTACTATTATATTACACATTTTCAGCAATTTGTGGGTTGATCATTATCTTCTCTGGTTACAACCTTGTATTAGTATACAAGATAAAAAGTAAAATATAATTGACATTATGAAAAAAAAGTGTTACTTTATAAATGGAGGTGAATAGAAAGTGCCAAAAAATATTGCGATTAAAGTGGCAAGGGCTGAAAAGGATATGACGCAAAAGGTCTTAGCAGAAGCTGTTGGTGTTTCAAGGCAAACCATAAAATGCTATCGAAAAGGGAGAATACAATCCCACAATAAAACTGTGTCGTAAAATTTGTCGTGTATTAGATAAACGTTTGGATGATTTTATTCTGGGAGGATGATGAAGATGAAGAAAATGAAAAGTAATTTAGATGAACGCCAAGAATTAAAACTTCTTAAAATTGAACATAACGGATGTTGGCTTGCTTTTTGGGGATTGCTGATTGTAATGGCAATACAAATGATAGTGGGGAATGACAGTATTAAGAATCTTGCCGGAGAATGGGTTGTATTTATGAGTCTTGCATTATATCTTTCAAATTTGATTGTATTCGAAATGGAATTTGGGATAGAAAATTGAAACCGAATCTCAAGACAAATATCATAGCCAGTAGTATTGCGGCAGTATTGGCAGGGATTATATGGTTTGGTGTTTCCTATCGGAATTACCATAAACTTATTGGTTCAATTGCAACCGGAGTTATTATGTTTGTGCAGGTGGAAATCTTATGTTTAATAGTATTGATGATATCTTCTAAAATATATAAAAGAAGAGTACAGAAACTTGAGGAAGATGAGAATCCATCTAACTAATGTAGAATAAATGTTTGAGGGGCTGCCTTTTGTTGGGGCATCCTCTTTTCCATTTTATGAAAGATATCAAAAATTGCCGGTGTTCAACCTGACGAAATCGAGATATACTCAAAAAAGGGACTTCAAGTCTTTATAGCGCAGGCGGAGTGTCTGAAACAATAGAAGCTACAAGGATAGATAATCAGAAGAATACATTGAAAAACAAGCATTTGCGGGAATGATACGAATCGTATCACGTATGTGAAAGAGCGTTTCTTTCATAGTTTTAAGCTTCTTGATAGGGTGGAGATGTCTGAAAGACAAACCTAAACAGAAAGGCGGTCTGCTTTATAAACAAGTCAAGTCAGGCAAATAAGATATTAGTGAGGTCTTCCGTTAATCGGTCAATGGGTATATACTCGCATTAACCGAATTGGTAGAAAGGGGACGGAAAATGATAGAAAACAGTTACAAGACACTCTGTGGCTGCATTCATTATTTTGTAAATATAATAGATAAACAAAAAATTACATTAGTCTTTTTACCGGGACTTACAGCAGACCATAGACTTTTTGAGAAGCAGATAGAATATTTTGAGAAGAAACAGAATGTGTTTGTATGGGATGCACCATCACATGCATTATCCAGACCATTTACAAATAATTACAGTCTGTCTGATATGGCAGAATGGCTTGATGAAATCTTAACAAAAGAAGAAATTTATAATCCCATCATTATCGGTCAGTCTATGGGTGGATATCTGGCTCAAATGTATATGGAATTATATCCGGATAAGATAAAAGGCTTTATCGCCATTGATTCTGCACCGCTTCAAAAGTCTTATATGACAGCAATGGAAATATGGCTTCTTGAAAGAGCAGAGCCATTATATAAGATATATCCATGGAAAGCACTTCTTAGGGCTGGTTCAAAAGGGTGCGCTGAGACGGATTATGGTCAGAGTCTTATGCGAAAGATGATGATGTCCTATGATTCAGATCCTAAAGAATATGCAAGGCTTGCCGGTTTTGGTTACAGAATGCTTGCTGAGGCAATCAAAGCAGATCTGCCATATCATATCAGTTGTCCGTCATTACTTATCTGTGGAGAAAAGGATAAAGCGGGATCAGCAAAAAGCTATAATAAAAAATGGCATCAGAGAGAAGGTTTACCGCTTAAAATGGATAAGAATGCTGGTCATAATTCCAATACGGACCAGCCGGATGAAGTAACAGACTGATAGAAAAATTTATCAGCGAGGTAGATAGGAGAGGAGTGCCCCGATGAAAGTTAAGCGGATTGTGAATGTCCTATTTATATAACGTATACGAATGTAAATGGATATCTGATTCCAAATCTCACTTATAAATCCGGTGAGCAGATGGAGCAACTTGGCAAGTATGGTTTTCTTCGCAGAGATTATCTGAAGAATCTAAAAAGAAATTAACTACATTGCAAGCACAGGATGCCGAAATCCGTATCTATGAAGAAAAGATTCACCACATTGCAGACAAAATGATCTCGATTGATCTGGATGATGGCGTGAAGAAAAATTGTGCAATTTTCCAGGATGTTTTGGCTAAAATAAAGTAAAGGAGGGCTTGCGTATGATGGCAGATGAGAAGATTAAAAATTCCAATGAACTTGAGTTTGCTGTATTTTGCATTGAAAATGTAGCGGCAAAGCTGGGTGTGGATACAGAACGTGTCTATCAGGCATTTACCCAAAAGGACGATATTCTAAACGGTTATATTGTACCGGAATATAAAGTATTGCATACTCAGAGCCGGGAATATATCGTAGATGACCTCCTTGATGTGATGAAGGAAAGAAATGTGGAAATTACGCATTCTAATAAAAAATGATCAAAACGAACACTCATCTGCCATGACGGCAAATCCGATTTTACTTCAGAAAAATAATAAGCCGTGTCATCG
>ENA-OQOA01000688-OQOA01000688.1-human-gut-metagenome-genome-assembly--contig:-NODE-688-length-13368-cov-6.236916_pt1 | contig 13368 bp, 17 predicted proteins | sample MGYA00242633_ERZ504888 | MGnify/ENA primary metagenome ERZ504888 (study PRJEB26092, sample SAMD00036372) | human gut metagenome | host: Homo sapiens | study: EMG produced TPA metagenomics assembly of... | reverse complement strand
AACAACTCATGCGGTTATTGAAACCCCATGACCAGCTACGACCGCTTTTACCTTCGGCGTCCACCGCCTGTATCTGGGCCTCGACCTTGCCGTTACCCTCATCGGCCTGTTCGCACTGGTGGAGATCATCGGCAAGGCGGAGCTGAAGCGGAGCGAGCTGAACCTCCACGCCGGAAAGATTGGCAACGACGACGGCAAGATCACAAAGGATGAGTACAAGCGGATGCTGCGCCCGGTGCTGATTGGTTCCATCATCGGTTCCTGTGTTGGCATCGTGCCCGGCACAGGCGCATCGGAGGCCTCGTGGTTCTCCTACAACACTGCAAAGAATATGTCCAAACACCCGGAAGAGTTCGGCCACGGTTCTGTGGAGGGCGTTGCGGCGGCGGAGTCGGCCAACAACGCTGTCTGCGGTGCGACCCTCATCCCCCTGCTGACGCTGGGCATCCCCGGCGACGGCTGCGTGGCCATTATGCTGTCCGCTCTGATGATCAACGGCCTGAACCCCGGCCTCTCGCTCTTTACCACGGATGGTGCGATCATGTACGCCATCATGCTGGGTCTTATCCTTGTGAACATCTTCATGTTCCTGCAGGGCAAGTACCTGACCAGCCTGTTTGCAAAGGTCGTCTCCATCCCCCAGCAGATCCTGACCCCCATCATCGTTATCTTCTGCTTTGCAGGTGCTTACTCGGTGAACAACAGCTATTTTGATTTGAGCGTGGCACTGGTGTTTGGCGTGATGGCATGGTTCATGCGCAAGCTGGAGCTGCCCGCTGTCCCTGTACTGTTGGGTATGGTGCTGGGCAACATGACGGAAACCAACTTCCGCCGTGCTTTGCTCATCTCGGATGGAAGCCCCAGAATTTTCGTCAGTAGTGTGTACTGCTGGATCTTCATTGCGCTGATCGTGGTGGTAATTCTCGGCATTCTGCGCGGCAAGATGAAGGAAGCAAAGAACACCAAAGCAGAACAGTAAAGGAAGGTAAAACCATGGCATATAATATCATTTTCTATTTCAGTGACCAGCAGCGCTGGGACACCTGCGGCTGCTTCGGCCAGCCACTGAATATCACGCCTAATCTGGACAAGCTGGCGGCAGAGGGTGTGAAGTTTGACAATGCCTTTTCGCCTCAGCCGGTGTGCGGCCCCTGCCGTGCTCTGTTCCAGACCGGCAAATATCCCACCGAGACCGGTTGCTTCCGCAATAATCTGATGCTGCCCTCCAACATCAAGACGCTGGGCGAGTACATGGAAAAGGATGCCGGCTACGAGACGGCCTACATCGGCAAGTGGCATCTGGCTTCGGACGGTGAGCTGGAAAAAAAGCCCACCGTTGACCACACCATCACCGCTGTTCCGCTGGAGCTGCGCGGTGGCTATACCGGTTACTGGCGTGCTGCGGATGTGCTGGAGTTCACCTCCCACGGCTACGATGGCTATGTGTTTGATGAGAACAACAACCGCATCGATTTCAAGGGCTACCGTGCCGACTGCATTAACCAGTTTGCGCTGGACTATCTTGACCAGTATGCCGGCGAAAAGCCCTTCTTCATGACCGTGTCGCAGATCGAGCCGCACCATCAGAACGACCATAATCACTACGAAGGCCCCAACGGTTCCAAGCAGCGATTCGCAGATTTTGTTCTGCCGGAAGATCTGAAGGCTCTGGGTGGAAACGCAGCGGAAGAGTACCCAGATTATCTGGGCCAGTGTGCCAGCCTTGATGAAAACCTTGGTAAGCTGGTGTCAAAGCTGAAAGAAAAAGGCCTGTATGATAATACAGTTATCCTCTATGCTTCCGACCATGGCTCTCACTTCAAGACCCGCAACCGTGACGCGCACCTGAACGGCTATGATGATTACAAGCGCTCCTGCCATGACGGTTGCCTGCATGTGCCGCTGGTCATCTGTGGCGGCCCGTTCAAGGGTGGCAAGGAGATCACCGACCTGGTCAGCACCGAAAGCATTCCCAAAACTCTGCTGGCTCTGGCAGGCGTGGATGTCGGTGATAAGATGATCGGTGAAAATCTGCTTGACGTTGTGGAAAAGAAAAACCATAATAGAGTCAATGAGGTCTATGCACAGATTTCGGAAAGCCGTTGCGGACGCTGCATCCGTACTGCAGATTATATGTATTCTGTCTATGCACCCGGCGTCAACGGCGGCGAGGCTGCGGCATCCGATGTTTATGCAGACGACTTCCTTTACGATATGCAGAAAGACCCGTGGCAGCTGAACAATGTGGTCGCGGATCCTGCATATGCTGCGGTCAAGGCGGAACTTCGTGAACGTCTGCTGAATTGGATTCAGCACGCGGAAGGCAGCCGCCCCACTATCACCGACTGAAAAGGAGCGCTTGCCCATGCTCTCGGCTGTTGAGAAAAAATCCGATCAGGTTTATCGCTGGCTTCTGGCTTATATTGACGAAAACAAATTTTCCGGGAACCAGCGTTTGCCTTCGGAAAATGCGCTCTGCCGGAAGCTGGGTGTCAGCCGAGAAACGATACGAGTGGCCATCGACCAGTTGGTAGCAGAAGGACTCGTGTACAAGCTCAAGGGAAGTGGGACTTATTTCCACCGGGAAAAAGTAATGACGCGGGACCTGAACACCGACGATGCGCTCTATAAGATCGGCCTTATTTTGCAGGGACAGGATACAAGTGCCAATTCGGGATTAATCGAAGGGGTTCGCAGTGTTCTGACGCAGGAGCAGGTTGACCTCCATGTATTTCTGACCGATAACAAATTCTGCAACGAGCGCCGCTGTCTGGAAACGGTGGTGCACCAGAACTTCCACGGCTTTATCGTGGACGGCGTGAAGTCGAGCATCCTCAGCCCAAATCTTGACTGCTACAAGGAGCTTTACCGACGTAAGATCCCGGTGATATTCTACAACAACTTCTATCGGAACTTGCGCTGCCCCCGCGTAACGATCAATGACATCGAATGTGCCCATCAGCTGATAGGACGCCTGATGGATGCCGGACACAGCCACATTGCAGGCATCTTCGTGTACGACAACTACCAGAGCGTAGAAAAGTTTCAAGGCATGGCGGAAGCGATGCGAAATCGTGGTTTGGAACTGAACGATGATTACATCAAGTGGTGTATTTCGGACGAAGCCCACAACGAAAGCTATGTCCGTTCCATTGAAAGATTTCTGAAGAGCATCCCTAAATGCACCGCTATCGTCTGCTGCAACTACATCATCTATCGGCTGGTCATGAAAACCCTGCAGAAAATGGGGAAGACTGTACCCGAAGATTATTCGCTGGTCTGTTTTGATTATTCCGAAGAAACTTATCGGCAGGAGGATGTTACCTGCTCCGTGGAGCAGGGGCTTCGAGATGGGACGTCAGCTTGCGCTGCGGCTTATGGAGATGATTTCCACCGGCGAATGCGATGACCGGAACTACACTTATGTCATGAAGCCCATCCTCTACGATGGCCATTCCATCCGGAAGATCAAAAGGTAAAATAAAGATTCTCCCGGAGGCAGTACTGCTCTCCGGGAGAATCTCTTTATCGGTTTTGTTGTGCCAGAAAATGTGCAGCAGTATGCAGGCGCGGAAGCACATAGGCAAAGAACTGCTTATACGCTGCGCAAAAGCGGTTGCTTCCAGAGGCATCCCAATCTCGCTTGCATCCGCCCCGACAGAGCAGCTGATAAGCACATGCTGCGCATTCCGCCGGGCGTTTGCGGCCCTGTGCCAGAAATGTCTGGCTTGTGGGAGAATCAAGCGCATCTTCAACGGTACAGTGGCTCAGATTTCCCAGCTTCCACTCATCCAGAACATAAAAGTCACAGGGATAAAGGCTTCCGTCACCTTCTACGGTAAGATAATGTCCACAGGAACCGGAGGAAGCGCAGGAGGTAGGCGGCATTCCCAGCAGGATACGCAGATAGTCCTCAAAATTGCGAACGCTGATATAATTGCCTCGTTGCAGCTGCTGATACCAAGTATCAAAGACGCCGCACAGAAAACGACCATAAAGTTCCGGCGTTAGAGAATATGCCTGCCCTCCAATCGTATCAAGTGGGTCAAGACATGGGATGAATTGCAGATTGTGCTGTCCCAACTCGCAGAGGCTTTTGAAGGCTCGCTGCGGCTTTCTGGCCAGCTGTCCGGTTACAACACAGAGCAGATTCGTTTCGACCCTGTAGGCATCCAGCAGCGCAAGCGCATGAGTTACTTTATCCCATGTGCCCTGCCCAGCTGCGTCCAGCCGATAGAGATCATGGTTCTCCTGTGTGCCGTCCAGAGAGAGGCCTACGAGGAAAGAGTTGGCTTTGAAAAAGGAAGCCCACTCTTCATCCAGACAAATGCCATTGGTCTGGATGCTGTGGAACACAGAGATATTGCGCTGCATGGAACGCTCCGTTTCCAGAAAGAACCGGAAGAAATCCAACCCGGCAAGAGTCGGTTCGCCGCCCTGAAACAGAAAATGGACGCTGCCGCCTTCCTCTGTGGCTGCAAAAGCCTTTTCAACCAGTTCTCCTGCCATTTCATGGGAAAGCAGTCCCATATTTTTGCAGGCTCGGCTGTTGGAAACATCGTCATAAAAGCAGTACCGGCAACGCAGATTGCACAGGCTGGACGCTGGCTTGACGAGAAATGTATTATGTTTCATAGAGATTCCCTCCGTGCTTCGCAGTTCTTAAAACAAGGATACCGGAAAATACGGGCTTTCGCAAGCAGTAACAGTTAAAAGCTGTTTGAAATAGTAAGAAAACAAATATAGTTGTCCGAAAATCAAAAAAGGAGAAGAAAACTTGTATGGATGAAAATAAAACATACGGTACACGGTTAGCACGGCTTTGGAAGCTGTTTTTGAGTACGCTGTACATTAGCAGCTTTACCTTCGGCGGCGGCTTTGTCATCGTGACCTTTATGAAGAAAAAAATTTGTAGATGAGCTGCACTGGATCGATGAACAGGAAATGCTGGATATGACAGCGTTGGCGCAGTCCTCTCCGGGCGCAATCGCGGTCAATGCTGCAATTCTGGTAGGCTGGCAGGTAGAAGGCTTGATTGGAATGATCGTGGCAGTGTTGGGCACCATCATCCCACCTATGGTCATTCTTTCAGTCATTTCTGTGTTCTACAATGCTTTTGCCACCAATCGCTATATCGCGTTGTTACTCAAGGGAATGCAGGCTGGTGTGGCGGCGGTCATTCTGGATGTTGTATTCGACCTCGGCGGCAAGGTGCTGAAGACCCGCTCATGGGTGTATATTGTCCTGATGGTCGCAGCGTTTGTCGCAAATACGGTGTTTGATGTCAATGTGGTGGTGGTCATCCTTGCCGCTGCAGTATTCGGCGTGGTGCTGGCTCTGGTCCAGTGGAAAAAGGAGGTGCAAAATGATCTACTTACAGCTTTTTCTCAGCTTTTTGCAGGTAGGAATGTTCAGTGTAGGCGGCGGTTATGCTGCCATGCCTCTAATACAAAGTCAGGTGGTGGAACAGCACGGCTGGCTGACCATGCAGGAATTCACCGATCTCATTACGATAGCAGAAATGACCCCCGGTCCCATTGCGGTCAACTCAGCAACTTTTGTAGGTCTGCGTATTGCACAGGCTCCCGGAGCCATTATCGCAACTCTGGGCTGTATCACACCCGCCCTGTTCTTTGTTTCACTGCTGTCATACATCTACCGCAAATACAAGGATATTTCTCTGCTGCAAAGCGTTCTTGCCTGCCTGCGCCCGGTCATTGTAGCGCTTATCTTTGGTGCAGGTCTTTCTATACTGTCTATGGTGGTGTTCGGAGAGAGTGCAAAGACGCTCGCCAACGTAGACTGGATCGGCATCGGCAGTTTTGCATCGGCATTTTTTGTGCTACGGAAGCTCAAGTGGAATCCCATCCTGACCATGTGCCTGTGCGGCGTGGCCGGGCTTGGACTTCACATTTTGCTCGGAATATAATCTTAAGACAATTTGTCTGTTGGAATCATGAAAATAAATCATTGGGCTTGCAATCAGGGCAAAACTGTGGCATATACATTATACGAAACATCGCTTCAATGAACGTATTACCGTTCAATGACGTATAAAATGGAGGTGCCCGCCATGACCGCTGTAATCTACGCTCGCTATTCCAGCGACAACCAGCGTGAAGAATCCATTGAAGGTCAGATTCGTGAATGCACGGCGTATGCTGAGAAAAACGGCATCACCATCGTCAAGCACTATATTGACCGTGCTATCTCCGCCAAGACGGACAACCGCCCGGAGTTCCAGCGGATGATTAAGGACAGCGACAAGAAGCTGTTTGATATTGTGCTGGTCTGGAAGCTAGATCGTTTTGCCCGGAACCGCTACGACAGTGCCCGGTACAAGACCCAGCTGAAGAAGAATGGTGTCAAGCTCATGTCTGCCACCGAGATCATCTCCGAGGGACCGGAGGGCATCATTCTGGAATCGGTGCTGGAGGGCTATGCAGAATACTACTCCGCCGACCTTGCTGAAAAGGTCGTCCGTGGACAGACAGAGAACATCCTGAAAGGACGCTGCAATGGTGGCCGTGGAACCTTTGGCTATACGCTGGATTCCGAGCGGAAGTTCCACATCGACCCTCTCACCTCGCCTTTTGTGCTTGAATCGTTCAAGAAGTACAATGAAGGCTCCACTATGAAGGAGATTCGGGACTGGCTGAACGAAAACGGCATCAAGAACCCGGTGGGCGGTGCGTTTACTTATAACAGTGTCGAACATATGCTCAAAAATCGACGTTACATCGGAGAACTGAAATTTCGGGATGTGGTCGTGCCGGATGCGATTCCGCCCATCATTCCGCTGGAACTGTTTGAGGATGTGCAGGAGAAGATCGCCAAAAACAAGAAAGCCCCTGCCCGTAGAAAGGCAGAGGATGACTACCTGCTCACCACCAAGCTGTTCTGCGGCTACTGTGGGGCGCTGATGTTTGGCGAGAGTGGTACGAGCCGGACGGGTGAAGTCCACCGCTATTATAAATGTGCTACTGCCAAAAAGCACAAGGGCTACAAGAAAAAGACTGTCCGTAAACAGTGGCTGGAAGATCTTGTGGTCAACCAGACCATGCAGCTTGTGAAAGACGATGTCGCCATGGAATCCATCATCGCCAAGGTCATGGAGCTGCAAAACAAGGAGAATACCAACATTCCTCTCTATGAGAAACAGCTTCGTGATGCGGAATCGGGTATCCAGAATATGCTCAATGCGATTCAGGCCGGTATCCTGACCAGCTCCACCAAGGAACGGTTGGAGCAGCTCGAAGAAACCAAGCGTGAGCTTGAAGCCCGCATTGCGGAAGAAAAGCTGGCGAAGCCCAAGGTCACGGAGGAGTTCATCCGGTTCTGGCTGCTGCGGTTCCGTAAGCTGGACATGAGCTTGAAAGACCAGCGGCAGGCGCTTGTGGATACCTTCATCAATGCGATTTGCCTGTATGATGATAAGGTTTTGATAACCTTCAACTATAAAGAAGGAACACAGAACGTCACCTTTGGAGAAGCGACAGAAGTTGCAACCGAGGGAAAATGGTTCGGATTTGGATTGCTTTACTGCACCACAAGGAAGACAGCTTTTGGTAGCTGTCTTTTTTGTTTTATATGACATTTTAGGTCAGTTTACAAGGAACTACACGCAGACCACGAAACGGGGGCTGCTGACAACAAATAAAGGCTGAGTATCAAGCACCGAAAAAGTGCGAGATATTCAGCCTGTTTTGTTGTCCGGGGTTTCCAAAGGGGCTTGCCCCTTGGCACACGACTTTGCTTGCAAAGTGTAGTGTGTTATACGCTCTGTCGGCGTTGCTGCGAAAATGAGGTTGCCGCCGGGTCGGGCAAGGGCATTTGAAGCAGCAGGAAAACAGGGCTGTGATTGCGTGTCGTGGAGCCGCAAGCGCAGGGCTGGTTTCGTCAGCAGACAGGGCGTATATGAAAGCCCCCGTTCCTCGTCCCACGCCGGACTTCGGGACAAAATGTCCCGAACTTGTGGACACACTCACAAAAAGCAAACAGATTTTTCTCTCAAAATTGGAATGGGCGGGGAAGCCATTTTAGGGCTTTGCTATCTCCCTGATAAATGAGAAGTTAAGTTTCGTCCATATATATTTTTATCTCGATGTATTCATGATTTCTTGCATAAGCAAACGACGCTGATTTTCTGATATAGTCAAATATATTTTCGTCTAAATCTTCGTCCCATGTTGTTTCGCTGAAAATTTTATTTTCAGCGGTTGGCTTATACAAGATGACTACATGGATTTGATAAAACTCTTCATCATCATTTGAAAACTGTCGAACTAATGAAATTTGAAAAAATGGTTCTTTTGAAAAAGCAGTAAATGTTCCGGTTTCAAATAAAACCATATCTTCTTCAAGCGGTGTGCTGCACATCTGCTCAAAAACATCAACTATTTCTTCCACAGACATTTTATCCGTTATCTTATCTTCTAAAAACTTAATCAAGTTCTCCATTGATTTTCCTCCTGTAAATTCTTATTTATTGTTCTCTACTTCCGTCCCCGCTGTGGATTTGGATTTTTCAGCAAATCTGACTTATCAGTTCTTAGAAATGGGCGGGAAGCCATTTTAGGGCTTTCCCGCCTTGATTGCCCATTAGCAAAGACGGGCGGGGCTGTCAACGGCGGCGCATGAAATGCGCCGTTCATCTTGACCGTTGACTGGCTCGACTGGCTTTGCTATCTCCCCAACAAGTTATTGTTTGTTGTTTTTCCAATTATCTAAACGGGCTTGCATAGTTTCTCGCCATTCTTCACTTGGACAAGCAGTAATCAATTTTCGATACTCTTCACTTGATGGCGCTTCTATCAAATAAGACTCTACCAATTTTAGCAAATCCCACTCTACTCCATACATTCCACCTTCGGGGAAAATGTCAATCAATACGCCTACTTCTTCTCTTGTCAATGGCGTTTTTACATTGGAGAGCAATTCGTCATACATGTTGATGGTTTCTACTGTAGGGTCATCTTTCACTGCGTCTGGCATTTGACCGAGAAGTTTTCAATTTTTATAATTTGCCTCCTGCACCTTTACTCCCTCCAATTTCTCGTTCTCTATTTTCTCCCCCGCTGTGGGTTCGGATTTTTCAGCAAGTCCGACTTCTGTGCAATCTTTTTCAGCCACTTCTTTTCTTCCTCGGACAGCTTTTTCAAATTCAGCTTGAGCCGCTTACAGATAAACGCCAGCGACGCTTGCTCCGGGTCGCTGCCCTCTTTGGCGGTTTCCTCGGCGGTCTGCAAGAAATCTTCCAGTGGATTGTCCTCCGGGACGCTGAAAAAATCGTCCTTATGTGCTTCCCGCAGGTCAAGAGCTATCTTGTTTATGTCCTGCTGTATCACATAGCGGCAAAAGCTGTCATCATCAATATGGGCGGCGATAAGCTGTCTTAACTGCGGGTCGGTCAAGCCGGGATTGTGCTGCTTCATAATGGTTGTACTCACAGCGTCTACAATGGCGTTTGCACTCTGCACCTGTTTGCCAGCGATACCGTTTACATAGATTTCAAGGTCAGCCATGAGCCGGGGGAAATCCGGGTGTGCCGCCAGCTCACACAAGAGGGAATTATCCACCCGCCCACTTTTCAATAGTTCAATCATATCATCGCTCAAACGCAGGTCTGCAAGATCGGCGTTTGGGTGATTTTTTGTTTGAGAACGCCCCAGCAGATAATCAACAGTCACTTCATAAAACTTTGCCAACTCAATAAGGGCATAATGGCTGATGTCCTTGAAATTATCCCCCTCATAACTGCCCAACGCAGACTTGGAGAGGTGCGTCTGCTCCGCAAGCTGTTCCAGCGTCAACCCACGCTCCACACGCAGGTCTTTCAATCGTTCTTGTATGGATAGTTCCATGCACTCCCCCTCCTTGTCTGTTTATGTTACCTGTTATATCAAAGTTTGTTCAGATACCCAATTTCATCTAATTCTGCCTTAATCTCGTCCCATTCACTACGCTTGGGGTTTAATGCAACAATCATCTCTTTTGTCACCGGCACCCCGTCTGCAAGCTGGCGCACAACTTCCAAAGGCAGGTCGGCGGGATAAAACCACTTCCCGTATTCCACATAGGTCTGCGGATTACCATCAATCATAGAGAGTAAATCCTTGGAAGCGTCCTCACCAGCCATAGGATTACAGTGCCAAACAACGCCATCTTCCGTCCAGACGCAAAAAGTGCTTTTCATCTTTTTGACTTCTCTGCTATTCATGAGCTTTTGCAAAGCGGAAGGCATCCCATTTGTCAAATCCTCTATCCGAGGGAGTTTTTCTTCCCAATCGTAAAGTTCAGAATCTACACCATTGATAACACAGCCTTCAGATGTGAACATGATAATCATGCTTTGCTCACTGCCATCGGTAGCCCAAAATGCTTCTTTTCCCTTTCTCCATATGGGATTGTATGTATAGTGACGGATGAAACTCCATTCCTTCTCTAACATGATGATGTCCAAAGCTGCAAGCCCTTTGCAGAAAGCCTTTAGGCGATTTACATCAGGTAATCCAGACAAATTTTTCGTTGAAATCATATCGCCACTCCTTTCAAACTTTAATTGCCATCCAAGTACTTTTATTTTACCACAATTCCGAGAGCGTGGAAATAGAGAGTTTTCCGAACTGATTTCCGACCTTATGGATATACGGGGCGGGCGGTCTTTTAGGTGTAGACTTAGGGTAGTTCATCGATGAGCTGCACCTTGAAAAATGAATGACCGTCCGAAAAGGAATACCCAGGCAGGGGAAGCACCGCAACGAGCCACTTCGGGACAAAATGTCCCGAAGTCCGGGGAGCGTGCCAACGCCGGAACACGCCGCAGAAATGGGGCAGGAAGCTTTTTCGGGGAGAACGGCAAAGGAAAAATGGAGGGAACACATGAGAGAGAACCCATATAAACGACTGCCGCCCATAGAGCGCAAGCAGGACGGTTCCCTTTACCGCATGACACCGGCACAGAGGAAACAGGCAAACGCCCTGATCCGCCGGGAGTGCTGCTGTTATGAGGACGGGAACTGTATGCTCCTTGACGATGGGGACACCCACACTTGCCCCCAAACCGTTTCTTCTCGGTCTGCTGTAAGTGGTTCCGCTGGTCGGTCTTGCCGCAAATCGGGACGCTGGAAGCGGAGATTTTCCGGGATAAGGAGCTAAAACGCTGTGCGGTCTGCGGCAGAGTGTTCGTCCCAAAGTCCAACCGGGCGAAATACTGTCCCGACTGTGCCGCCAGAGTTCACAGGCGGCAGAAAACAGAAAGTGAACGGAAAAGGAGGTCTTGTGTGGACAGTTAGGGGCTGAAAAGTCCTTGATTTACAAGGCTTTACAAGCACAGAACAGGGGCAGGCAATAGAAACTACCGTCTGCCTCCGAAAACGGACTTCTAACCGTCCACAAAACACGATATGACAAACACAATCTATATCCATCAGCCGGAAAAGGCGGTCAGCTTTACCCGGCTTCCCAATTTCCTTTTTGAAGCCCCCACATTCATGCCCCTGTCCAACGAAGCAAAGGTACTGTATGCCTTTATCCTGCGCCGGACAGACCTGTCCCGAAAAAACGGGTGGGTGGACGAATACGGGCGGATTTACCTCTACTATCCCATCAACGAGGTAGTGGAGCTGCTCCACTGCGGGCGGCAGAAAGCGGTCAACACCCTGCGGGAACTGCAATACGCCGGACTGGTGGAAATCCAGAAGCAGGGCTGTGGAAAACCCAATCGCATTTACCCAAAATCCTACGAAGCGGTTCCAAACACCGACTTCAAGAAATACGGTTATGGAACGCCGGAGGACTGAAAACCGCACTCCACAAGTACGATAATCAATCCTCTTGAAGTACGAAAATCGGACGGTATATAGAAATACAGAGATTAAAACGATTTTATTTATATCTTATCCATTCCTATCCGATCCGAGATATTTTCTGCGGGATTTTCCTGTGGAAAAGTCCCGGAAAGGAACGGAACGGGGAAAGGAGTTTCATGGCACAACACGCAATTTTGCGATTTGAAAAACACAAGGGCAATCCGGCAAGACCGCTGGAAGCCCATCACGAACGGCAAAAGGAACAGTACGCCAGCAATCCCGACATTGACACCAGCCGGAGCAAGTACAATTTCCACATCGTCAAGCCGGAGGGACGCTATTACCACTTCATTCAAAGCCGCATTGAACAAGCTGGCTGCCGCACCCGCAGGGACAGCACCCGTTTTGTGGATACGCTGATTACCGCCAGCCCGGAATTTTTTAAGAAGAAGTCCCCAAAGGAGATACAGGAATTTTTCCAGAGGGCGGCTGATTTCTTAATCGGGCGTGTAGGGAAAGAAAATATCGTGTCGGCGGTGGTACACATGGACGAGAAAACGCCCCACCTGCATTTGGTCTTTGTCCCTCTGACAGAGGACAACCGCCTGTGTGCAAAGGAGATTATAGGGAATAGAGCCAACCTCACAAAATGGCAGGACGATTTTCACGCCTATATGGTGGAGAAATATCCCGACTTGGAGCGTGGGGAAAGTGCCAGCAAGACAGGCAGGAAGCATATCCCCACCGCCTGTTCAAACAGGCGGTCAATCTCTCCAAACAGGCAAGAGCCATTGAAGCCACGCTGGACGGTATTACCCCGTTCAACGCCGGAAAGAAGAAAGAGGAAGCCCTCTCCCTGCTGAAAAAGTGGTTTCCGCAGATGGAGAACTTCTCCGGTCAGCTCAAAAAATACAAGGTCACGATAAACGACCTTTTGGCAGAAAATGAACAGTTGGAAGCCAAAGCCAAAGCCAGCGAAAAAGGCAAGATGAAAGATACGATGGAACGGGCAAAGCTGGAAAGCGAGCTGAAAGACATTCAGCGGCTGGTAGACCGTATCCCGCCGGAGGTGCTGGCAGAACTGAAACGGCAGCAGCGGCACACAAGGGAACGGTGATTGATGACAGAAAACATTTCACGCCGCAGCATGGCGGCACTGCACTTTGAAAATTAAATATGGAGGTACTATGGAGCATATCAGATACAAGAAAGAAACCGAAGTCGTGACTTTTCAGGGAAAGGAAATCACGCTGGAAAATCTCTCCCCGGTGTTCACGCCGGAGCAGGAAGCAGCAAAACGCCGGGAGCTGGAACAGCAGCTTTATGAGGTGTTCCGCAAATATGCCGACAAACGGCAGAGTGAGGAAGCCGGAGCATAAGATTTTCCGAAGCCATCGTTGATTTGCGGGGCTGCTGACGGTATAATAAAGGTGTCAGCAGCTCCGTTTCTTTTTAAGAAAAGGAGCGACAATATGAATAATCGAATAGACGCAATCTATGCAAGGCAATCGGTAGACAAAAAGGACAGCATTTCCATTGAAAGCCAGATTGAATTTTG
>ENA-OQOA01000687-OQOA01000687.1-human-gut-metagenome-genome-assembly--contig:-NODE-687-length-13377-cov-2.782943_pt1 | contig 13377 bp, 15 predicted proteins | sample MGYA00242633_ERZ504888 | MGnify/ENA primary metagenome ERZ504888 (study PRJEB26092, sample SAMD00036372) | human gut metagenome | host: Homo sapiens | study: EMG produced TPA metagenomics assembly of... | reverse complement strand
GCGGCGTCGCTGCATCAGAGTTTCCTCCATTGTGCAATATTCCCCACTGCTGCCTCCCGTAGGAGTCTGGGCCGTGTCTCAGTCCCAATGTGGCCGGTCACCCTCTCAGGTCGGCTACTGATCGTCGCCTTGGTGGGCCGTTACCTCACCAACTAGCTAATCAGACGCGGGTCCATCTCATACCACCGGAGTTTTTCACACTGTATCATGCGATACCGTGCGCTTATGCGGTATTACCAGCCGTTTCCAGCTGCTATCCCCCTGTATGAGGCAGGTTACCCACGCGTTACTCACCCGTCCGCCACTCAGTCATAAAAGACTTCAAACCGAAGTAATCTGTCTTAAATGCTTCGTTCGACTTGCATGTGTTAAGCACGCCGCCAGCGTTCATCCTGAGCCAGGATCAAACTCTCACATAAAAGTTTAAATCCGGTTAGTTTTGAACTAACTAGCTTTAATAGTTTCCTTATACTGTGTTTAAGGATTCATTCAATTGCTTGAATGATGTTCACAAAAGATGTAGATGTTTATATCATAAACATCTTGTCATCTCGAAATTCTAAAAAGAATTTTCAAGGTTGTCTTTCTGTTCAGTTATCAAAGTTCAATTCTTAAAGAACCCAGTGTTTATCAGTGTTTCTTTAAGTTTTTGTCGCTGCCGTATCGCGGCGACTTGATTATAATATCACCACACCCCAGGATATGTCAACAACTTTTTTCAACTTTTTTCGATTTTTTTAAATTTAATGAGATAAACTATTTTAAAAACCCGTCAAAGCGGCTTTATTACTGGCTTTAACGGGATATATCTCATGTTTATTTTAATGTTTCTTTTTTAGCTGCATTATATAAGACAATATTTCATCTGCAACTTCTTCTTTTGACATGATTGGCAATTCCCTGCAATCATTTCTTGTTATTATAGTTACAACATTAGTATCTGTTCCAAATCCTGCACCTTTAACTTTCACATTATTGGCAACTATCATATCAAGATTCTTTTTATCAAGCTTTGCCTTTGAATTCTCAAGCATATTTTCTGTTTCCATAGAAAATCCGCATAAAAACTGTTCTTTTTTCTTATTCTTGCCAAGTGTACCAATAATATCCTCTGTTCTGGTAAGTTCTATAGACATTTCACCCTCTTTTTTCTTAATCTTATTGTCACTTACCACAGCCGGACGATAATCTGCTACTGCAGCTGCCTTTATAACAATATCTGAATCTTCTGCTGCTTTTATAACCTCATCATACATATCTTTTGCAGATATGACATCTACCAGCTTTACAAATGGAACTGGTGCAATATTGACCTTTCCTGATATCAGAGTAACATCAGCTCCTCTTAGCATTGCTTCCTTTGCAATAGCATATCCCATTTTTCCTGTAGAATTGTTCGATATAAAACGTACTGGATCTATAATTTCCCTGGTAGGTCCTGCTGTTACGCAGACATTCATACCTTTCATATCCTTTTTCTTAGCTATTTCTCTTAATATATACCATTCCAGAACTTCTGGTGATGGCATTTTTCCTTTTCCTGTATCGCCACATGCAAGATATCCGCTGTCAGGCTCTATGATTTCCATTCCATAATGTATAAGCTTTTTGATATTATCCTGAACAATAGCATTATCATACATGTTGGTATTCATTGCTGGTGAAACCATAATCTTACATCTGCATGCCAGTACTGTCGTTGTCAACATATCATCTGCTATGCCATTTGCCATTTTTCCTATAATATCTGCAGATGCAGGTGCCACCATAACACAATCTGCCTTCTTTGCAAGTGACACATGCTCAACATTAAACTGAAAGTTCCTGTCAAACGTATCAACAATACATTTATTACCTGTAAGCGTTTCAAATGTAATCGGATTAATGAAATTAGTCGCATTTTTTGTCATAATAACATCAACATTGCAATGCTTCTTTACAAGACTGCTTGCAAGCTCTGCTATTTTATATGCTGCTATACTGCCAGTTACACACAAAAGTACATTTTTACCCTTTAACATAACTATCTCCATTCTGTAAAATCCATGCTCTTACTCCACATTCTTATCATATATTATACTAAGCCCCTTTAAAAGAAGTCCTGGATCAACCTTAATATCATGTCTGCAATGCGGAATTATCACTTCTGAAAGTCCACCTGTTGCCACTATTGTTACAGCCTTAGTTCCATTCTTATTAAATCCATTTGCTTCTATCATTCTGTCTATCATTCCATCAATACATGAAGCATTACCATATACAACTCCACTCTTCATACAATCTATTGTATTCTTGCCCATGACACTTTTAGGTGCATCAAGTGCAATTCTTGGAAGCTGTGCTGTTCTTGAAACTAAAGAATCTACAGACACTCTTATACCTGGGAGTATTACGCCGCCTATATAATTCTCATTTTCATCAACCACACTCATAGTCGTAGCCGTTCCCATATCTATAATAATAGCAGGGGCACCATATACCTTAAGTGCAGCCACTGCATCTACTATCTGGTCACTACCAACCTGTCTTGGCTGATCCATAAGAATATTAAGTCCTGTTTTTATACCAGGTCCTACTATTAAAGGCGATATTCCTATTGTTTTTCTACAGCAGACTTTATAATATTAGAAAGCTGAGGAACAACTGATGACATTATCGCTCCCTTTATATCATATGAATCTATATTATACAATTCCAATACAGTTTTAAATCCTATTGCATATTCTAATTCTGTTTTAGAAAAAATCCGTTGATAATCTTTCTTCAAACAGTACACCATTATCATCTACGCAACCTATAACAATATTAGTGTTGCCCATATCAATTGCCAGAATCATACCTTTTTCATTCTTTCTCAATCTGGTCATAGCATTTTCCACCCTTTTATTAAATTTTTATAAATTATGTAAAATTGTTTGTGCCATTTCTGAACTTACTTTCTTAACAGCCTATATTTCAATAATCACATACCACTTCACCATACATATATTTTCCAGATGCATCAAGCCCAAGGCAATTTACCTTATATATGTTATTTACTATACATTCATTTCCGTTTTCTAACTGTTTTGCTGGCACAAGCACTCTGATATAATTCATTGTGTATCCAGTATAATATTCTTTACCATCAACAAGCTGTTTTTCTTCTATAAGCACATTCATACAGGATTTCTCATATAGCTTTCTATATTCAAGAGACATTTTTTCTTCAAGTTGTATAAGCTCATTGCTTCTCACTGTTTTAACCCTGTCATCAACCTGATCCGCCATCTTATCCGCAACTGTACCTTTTCTTCTTGAATATTTGAATATATGCATCTCATAAAAATGTACTTTTTCAAGAAATGCTTTTGTTATATCAAAATCTTCATCTGTTTCTCCTGGAAAACCTACTATGACATCTGTTGTTATAGCTGGATTTTTATAATATTTTCTCAATATATTACATCCATCAAGATATTCTTTAGAAGTATATTTTCTATTCATTGCTTTAAGTGTTTTATCACATCCACTCTGCAGTGAAAGATGGAAATGCGGACACAGCTTGTATAGTTTACTTATTTCACCTACAAATTCATCTGTTACTATTCTTGGCTCAAGAGAACCAAGACGAATACGTTCAATTCCGTCTACCTCATGCACAAGCTTTATAACATCAAGAAGCGTTTCCTTTCCTGTATCCTTTCCATAAGAAGAAAGATGAATACCAGTCAGTACAATCTCCTTATATCCATTTAAAGCCAGTCTTTTAACCTCATCTACTATATCTATGGCAGAACGGCTCCTGATTCTTCCTCTTGTATATGGTATTATACAATAAGAGCAAAACTGGTTACATCCATCCTGAATCTTTATATATGCCCTTGTATGTTCAGTCACTTTATCTATTTTAAGTTCTTCATATGTTGTTTCTTTATTGTTAATATCAAGCACATAATCATCACGGCTGTTATCCTTGAAATATTCTTCAAGCACATCAACAATGTTAATCTTCATATTATTTCCAAGAACAATATCTACTGCTTCATCACTCCTTACGCCATCCTCGTCGGCCTGTACATAGCATCCTGCTGCAACAACAACCGCCAAAGGATTCATTTTCTTTGCCTTATGAAGCATCTGTCGTGATTTTCTGTCTGCTATATTAGTTACTGAACACGTATTAATAATATATACATCCGCAATTATATTCTCATCAAATGGTACTATCTCATATCCCGCATTCTTAAGCATAAGCTCCATTGATTCAGCTTCATATGAGTTAACTTTACACCCAAGATTATGTATAGCTGCTTTTTCAACATTTCCTCATTTCCGCACATATATACTGTGCTATTTTTTATACTCACTTTTATTACTTGACATAACCCATTTAAACATTATAATTAAATACATAAGTAATTATTCTATGTGGGAGGTAGCTCAATGAAAACAGTTCAGATTTCATTAAAACTCAATCGATAAAGTTAAGTCTTTTGTTAACGATATTACTAAGTTTGACGTAGACTTTGATCTTGTATCAGGAAGATATGTAATAGATGCAAAATCTATCATGGGTATCTTCAGTCTTGATCTTTCTAAGCCAATTGATCTTAACATTCATGCTGAGAATGATATCGACACAATACTTGCAGTATTAAAGCCTTATATCGTATAATCAGTTTTATATGATATGGTATATATAGCTTTCTTCATCATGAATTCATATTCACACATGATAGTAATGTTAAGTTATATTGGAAACAGGATGTCACACATAAGTGTGGCATCCATTTTTTATTTTGTTTTATTAACTATTATTTTTCAGTTGTTTCAATAGCTGTTTTCATAAGCTGTTCTATAACCTCATCAAGGTTATGTTCGTGCTGCTTTATTATATTAAGATTTGGCTTCGTAACCGGATGCTTTGCTACAAATATTGTACAGCAGTCTTCAAATGGCTGTATAGATGTTTCATATGTTCCAATTCTTTCTGATATATCTATGATTTCCTGCTTATCAAAGCCAATAACAGGTCTGTAAACAGGCATAGTACATACCTCATTAGTACAATACAGGCTATGCATAGTCTGGCTGGCAACCTGTCCTATACTCTCTCCTGTGATAAGTCCCATACATTTGCTTTCTTTACCAAGTTCTTCCGCTATCTTCATCATGTATCTTCTCATGATTATAGTAAGCTCATCATGAGGACACTTCTCATATATAGCAAGCTGGATATCTGTAAAGTTAACTACATTAAGTACAATAGGACCTGCATATTTTGACACAAGTCTGGCAAGATCAACTACCTTCTGCTTTGCACGTTCACTTGTATATGGTGGTGCATGAAAATAAGTTGCCTCTATCTGGACACCTCTTTTTGCTATCATGTACCCTGCAACAGGACTATCTATTCCACCAGACAGAAGAAGCATAGCTTTACCTGCTGTTCCTATAGGCATACCGCCTGGTCCTGGAATCTCTATCGAATATATATTAATATTCTTTCTGATTTCAATCTGCAAAAGAACCTGTGGATTATGGACATCGACCTTCATCTCTGGAAATGCTTCAAGGATTCTTCCACCCATTTCCATGTTAATCTCCATAGAATTCATAGGATAATTCTTTCTTGCACGTCTGGCATCAACCTTAAAAGTTATATTTTTATCCGGATATGCTTCATCTATATACCTAATAACATGTTCTGCAAGATCATCAAAACCATTATCCTCTATCTGGACAACCGGACATATACCTATTATTCCAAATACTGTTTTTAACGCTTCAACTGTTTCATCATAATCAAATTCACTTCCAGCTGTTGCATATATTCTTCCATTTTCCTTTGATACAGTAAAGTCACCATCCACCTTAGCAAGTGCGAATCTGATCTGTCTTACAAGTGCATCTTCAAAAAGATATCTGTTTTTCCCTTTACGCCTATCTCTCCATATTTTATCAAAAAAGCTTTGTACATTATTCATCTCCCTTTCCTAATGTCTTGTATATTTTCTTAATACCGGCAATAATTCTTTAAGTGTCTCTATAGTATAATCAAGTTCTTCCTTTGTTGTATCATAACAAAAACTGAATCTTATAGTACTATCTAACAGGTCTTTATCAAGACCTATTGCAACAAGTGTATTGCTAAGCCCTGGTTTATTAGACGAACATGCAGAGCCAGATGATACATATATCTGCCTGTCTTCAAGTGCATGCAGCAGCACTTCTGCTCTCACGCCCCTAAAGCTTGCACTTACAATCTGTGGTGCACTTTCTCTTCCCTTTAATGAATTAATCTGTACTTCTTCTAACTGTTCAAGCTGCGATATAAAATAATCTTTGAGTTCATACAACTTGTCAATCTTAGCATCAAAATTTTCATTATATATAAGCTTAACTGCTGCCGAAAGTCCAGCTATGGCAGGAACATTTTCTGTTCCGGAACGCATACCCTTCTGCTGCCCGCCTCCATATATTATAGGTTTGATTCTTGTCTTATCCTTTATATACAAAAAGCCGCTGCCTTTAGGTCCATGTATCTTATGTCCGCTTACTGAAAGAAGATCTATGCCTAGTTTTTTAGGTATAATCTTAAACTTGCCATATGCCTGTATAGCATCTACATGAAATACTATATCAGGGTTGTAGCTTTTAACTATATGTCCGATTTCTTCAATCGGTTCAACCGCTCCTATCTCATTGTTAGTATACATGACAGATACAAGTATAGTTTCATCATCAAGAGCATTCTTAAGCTCTTCAATATCAACTATCCCTTTACTATCGACCTTAAGATAAGTAACCTTAAACCCTTGCTCTTCAAGGAAATTAAAAGGCTCCTTTACCGATGAATGTTCCACTGACGACACAATCACATGGTTACCTTTTCTTTTATTAGCCATGGCAGTTCCTATAATTGCCATATTGTTAGACTCTGTTCCACCAGATGTAAAGAGTATCTCTTTATCCTGACATTTTAATGTCTTTGCTATAGTCTCTTTAGCATCTTTTATATAATTTTCAGCTTCAACGCCCTTCATATGCTTTGATGAAGGATTACCATAATCCTCCTGCATAACCTTCACACACACATCAACAACCTGTGGTGCACACTTTGTTGTGGCTGAATTATCAAGATATGCCTGCATGTTAACTCCATTCCTAATAGCTAATATTATTCTTCCATATTATACATAATAACTGACATCAGCATCATCCCTGCTGTTTCTGTTCTTAATATACGCTTTCCAAGTGTTATTATATTACATTCTGCTTCCCTGGCAAGCTTTAACTCATCTCCATCAAACCCACCTTCAGGTCCGATAAATATCCCTACAGACTGTCCTGGTTTAATCTTAGATACAACCATCCTGGTATATGCCATACCTTCGGCACACTCATACGGAAGTAAAAGCATGTCAAGCTCCTTTGCCCTTTCTAATGCCTGCTTAAAGCTAAGCACTTCTGATACACTAGGTATTATGCTTCTCTTACTTTGCTTTGCTGCACTCTCTGATATTGCATTCCAACGTGCAGTCTTCGTTCTGGCTTTTTTTCATCCAGCCTGACAACACTTCTTTTCATAGAAACCGGAACTATTTCATAAACCCCAAGTTCAACCATTTTCTGGATTATAAGCTCCATCTTGTCTGCCTTTGGAAGCCCCTGAAAAAGATAAACTTTAACAGGAAGCTCATTCATCTTTTCTCTTGTTTCAATGATTTTTGCTGTTACAACATCATCACTTATGCGCTCTATACTGCAAAGATAATCATAATTATCTCCACTGCTTATAAGCACCTCATCTCCTGCCTTAAGTCTAATAACATTCTTAATGTGATTGACATCTCCACCACGTATATCAATATAATCATCTGATATATTTTCATGCTCTGCAAAAAAAATGATACATAATATTCCTCATTTCTACGCATGTTTTGTGCGCATATCAGTTTTGTTCCTGCGTCTCGCAGTCACATTAACCCATTCACCGTCATGGTTTATTTCAACTATTTCAAGTTCAGGATTCTTTTAAAACTTTCCACTACTTCGTTCTCTTTAGTATTAATTATACCTGAGGTTATAAAATAAGCTCCCTCCTTCATATGTTCATGTATGTTAACTGAAAGAGGTTCCAAAACATCAGCAAGAATATTAGCACATACTATATCATAACATTCATAGCCACAGGCATCCTTAACAGACTTATCATCTATAATATTACCCTCTATAACTTCAAACTGTTCAGGTGTAATATTATTCTGCTCTGAATTCTCATGTGATGCAATTATAGCATTAGGATCAAGGTCTGTTCCAAAAGCATGTGCTGCACCATATTTTAGCGCAACAACAGATAAGATTCCGCTTCCACATCCTACATCAAGAACATTATCTCCAGGCTTAACATACTTTTCAAGCTGTTTTATAACCATTCTTGTTGTCTCATGTGAACCTGTACCAAAAGCAGTACCCGGATCAATACTAAGGACCGGGTGTCCCTTCATATCGTCTGTAACAGCTTCCCATGTAGGCTTAATATATAGATTGCCAATAGTGAAAGTATGCCAGTACTGCTTCCAGTTATTAATCCAGTCCTTATCTTCGGTTTCTGAGTTAGTGATAGTTCCTTCGCCTATATCAACAAACATTCTTAAATCTTCAAGCTCCTGTTTGGCTTTCTTTACAAGAGTGCCGTCATCTTCATCTGAATCTATATAAAAATTAACAACTGCTGTTCCATCATCAGGTGGAAGTTCAGGAATAAAATCAACGAACATAGTCTTAGCTTCTTCCTGTGTAAGCTGCACATTATCCTGTATCTCTATTCCCTCTATCCCTATATCCGCAAGTGCACTACTGATAAAATCAATAGCTGCTGTTGTTGTCTTAATAGAATATCTGTTCCACTTCATCTGTACAATACCTTTCTTAAAATATACATCTATTTTTTTATATTTTACAAGCTTAGAATTTTCTTATGCATTCTTAAGAAATGCTTCATATCCCTTTAATGTTTCATAAAGGTCCGCCTTACTTATTACTTCATATGGAGCATGCATATTCTGTACTGCAATACCACTATCTATAACATTCATATCAAGGTTGGCAAGAATATATGCTATTGTTCCGCCGCCACCAATATCAACTTTTCCAAGCTCTGCTGTCTGGAATGCAACATCCGCATCATCCATGACTTTTCTTAACTTTCCAACAAACTCTGCTGAAGCATCATTAGAGCCACTCTTTCCTCTTGCACCTGTGTATTTATTAAACACCATGCCTTTACCAAAATATGCAGCATTTTTCTTTTCAAAAACTGATGCATAATTAGGGTCATATGCAGCACTTACATCTGATGAAAGCATGTAAGAGTTCGCAAGAGCTCTTCTTAACTTAAGCTCGCTATATTCACCACATCTGTCCATAACCTCTGCAACCATATTTTCAAAGAATCTTGACTGCATGCCAGTTGCTCCAACGCTTCCTATCTCTTCCTTATCAACAAGTATGCATACGCCAGTCCTTTTTGTCATATCAGAATTAACAAGTGCAATAAGTGATGGATATGCACACACTCTGTCATCATGTCCATAACCTATTATCATGCTTCTGTCTATACCATAATCTCTGGCTGGACCTGCTGGAACTGCCTCTAACTCGGCTGACATGAAATCCTCTTCTTCTATACCATATTTTTCTTTTAATATTGCAAGTATATTCTTTTTTACTGCATCTTTACAGTCTTCCTTATCACTCTTTGTTTCCTCATTCTTTAGTGGCATACTGCCAACAAGAATATCAAGTGCCTCTCCTTCTACAACCTTAGCTGCCTTCTTGTCCATCTGTTCTGATGCAAGATGAATAAGAAGATCTGATATGCCCACTACAGTATCATCCATATCCTCGCCGATAACTACTTTAACTGTTGTTCCATCTTTAAGTGCAACTACACCATGAAGTGCAAGAGGTGTTGCAACCCACTGATACTTCTTGATACCACCATAATAATGTGTATCAAGAAGCACAAGTCCTGTTTCCTCATATAATGGATTCTGTTTAATATCAAGTCTTGGAGAATCTATATGTGCTCCTAATATGTTCATGCCTGACTCGATTGAATCTTCTCCTATATTAAAGGCTACAATTGCTTTATTCATATTAACAGCATACACCTTATCTCCTGCCTTAAGCTTTTCATCAGCAGCTATAACGTCTTTAAGGTCTTTATAACCAGCTGCCTTTAATATACGCACGCCTTCTTCTACACATTCTCTTTCAGTTTTACATAAAGATATGAATCTTCTGTATTCATCAGCGAAATCAAAAGCCTTCTTTTTCATATCTTCATCATACTTATTCCATGCATTTAATCTTTCCATAGTATTGTAGTACCTCCATTTTATTTTAATTTATTTTATGTGTCTGAGTTACTGTTTCAAACATCAGATATTTAAGGTAAGCTGGCCATCGTCATCTTCTTCCTCAGATTTTATTTCACTTAAAACCTCATATTCTGCCTCTTCTTTATACTGTTCAATCATGTCCTCACTTATAACTGGAAGTTCATCTATTGACTGTACGCCAAATGTTCTTAAAAACTCTTCTGTTGTGCCAAAAAGCATTGGACGTCCCGGTGCATCAAGCCGTCCAACTTCTTTAACCAGTTCAAGCTCTACAAGCTTGTTTACTGCCCTGTCAGAATTAACACCTCTTATCTTTTCAATCTCCATCTTAGTTATTGGCTGCTTATAGGCTATTATTGACAATGTTTCAAGTGCCGCATCTGACAATGTGTATTTTTTAGGCTGACTGCAGACCTTTATAAGAGTATCATAATACTCCTGCTTGGTGCACAGCTGGAAGCTTCCATCAAGTTCTATTATTTTTATTCCTCTTCCCTCAGCTTCATAACTATCCATCATATTATGAATCATCCTGATTGTTGTATCAACATCGTGATCTATCGCAGCTGCAATCTTTTCTGCTTCTACCGACTCTCCCATCGTAAAAAGTATTTGCTTCTATAGCTCCCTCTGTTTGTTTTATGTTCATTATACAATCTCCATTTCCGCACTTTTTACACATATAATCCTAGTCCTCTGATATATCTTCAATCATTTCAGGATTACCAGTCACATCTATATATATTTCTTCGCATGTTCCTTCCTGCTTCACTGTTATGAAACCAGTTTTCATAAGCTCAAGCACTACAAGGAATGTCACAATAACCGAAACCTTTGATGCCCTCTTCATAAGGAGCTCCCTGAAGCTGAAACTTTTATGCTCCATCATGAATGCTTTAATATCCACAAGCTTTTCTGACATAGTAACTTCTTCTTTTTCAATCTTTCCAAACTTGCTCCTTACAGGATCAACCTTGTCTTCTTTTCTTTTCATAACATCTGCAAATATTGCATTCAGTTTAATAAGATTCACATCCCCAACCACTTCATTCAAATCAACAGGCGGTGTGTATCCACTAACCTCTTCTGGTATGTCAGGTTTTCTATAATAAGTTTTTATTGCATCAAGCTGCTGTCCTTTAAGTTCCTCTGCCATAGCCTTAAACAGCTTATACTCAAGCAGCTGTTTCACAAGCTCTGCTCTTGGATCTTCTTCGTTTCCTTCCTCATCAACTTCCTTAGGAAGCAGCATCCTGCATTTTATATCAAGTAATGTTGCTGCCATGACAAGGAACTCACTTACAATATCAAGATTCTCTTCCTGCATCTTTCTTACATATTCCATATACTGCTCAGTAATATCAGCAATAGGAATATCATATATATTAACTTTGTTTTATCTATAAGATGCAGCAAAAGATCAAGTGGACCCTCAAAAGCCTCTAATTTAACGCTAATCCCCATTACAACAACCATACCTTTCTTATCTTTAACTTATTTATTTTACATAAAAGCTGTTGTAAATGCAAGTTATTACAGACCTTATTGATAATTTGGCTAAAATAACATATAATGTCATAACAAAACACAAACAGGAGTATATATGAAACTTGCAAGAATACTATTCACCTTTCAGGAAACAGCAAAGAAAATCAACGAAGATAAAATAACTGCTTATGCTGCGCAGACATGCTACTATCTTTTATTGAGCTTTATGCCGTTCATAATAGCACTTATTAATATAATACATTATTTTCCTGTTACTTCTTCTGACCTTTTAGATCTGCTTGAAAACATAATTCCACAGGAATTTCATCCCATGCTTATAAATATATTCACAGACATCGAAAGTTCATCCTCCGTTGCTTTGCTTTCTTTAACTGCAATTGGTCTTTTATGGTCAGCCGGCAAAGGATTTATGACTATAAAGAGATGTCTTAACAAGATAAATAACTGTGAATATAACAGAAGCTGGTTTATCCAGAGAATATTTTCAAGTCTGTACGCACTTATACTTTTATTATCAATAGCTGCCAGCCTTTTAATCATCGTTTTTGGAGAACATCTGATTGCATTCCTTCAGAACCGTCTTGCCAGTCTTGGCGGAAAATTCATAGTAATAAATGCAATTTTTTCAAACAGGCTGTTTTTAGTGCCTGCTTTGCTGACTTTATTTTTCTCAGTTATGTACACATTTATACCAAATAAGAAAAAACATATTATAGAAGAAATACCAGGTGCATTTATAGCCAGTATTGGATGGTTTTTATTTTCCGAACTATATTCTCTATACATTACCTATATGGTAAAATATTCATATACATACGGAAGCCTTACAACCTTTATGCTTCTGCTTATCTGGATGTATATATGCATAATCATTCTTTTCTTTGGTGCAGAATTCAATACCCTTATAGAAAAGAAAATATTTAAGCCATTCCGTATTACCGGCAAAAAATAAAATAACCACATAAAAATAAAACGCATTTAAAAAATAAAACGCATTAAAAAATGTTGCTGCTTACATAATCAGGCAGCAACATTTTTTATTTCAACTCCTTTATAAAAGAACTTAAGTATTTCTTCATAACTCATTGTTTCAGACATTTTTCTTACAGCATTCTGACTCATGCCTATACCATGGCCAAAAACCTCCACCATATATTTTAAATGCCGATATAACATTATCATCACCATCATATACAGGCTTTATCACTATAAATGCACTTGGCAGTATGTCATAATGTGCATCACCAGTTAGTGTGTTTATAACTGCACCGCTGCTTCCAAGCACAGTTCTTATTGTATTCTCTCCGGAAATCACACATTCAGCCTCACTTCCTTTTAACCTAAGAAGCTTAACAACACCTCCACAGCCTCTTTTAACCACTTCAATAGACTGAATATTGCCGACACTGCTTACACTGCCTGGTATAAGTTCTTTGTTCTCATTGTAAATATATACACATGACCTGCCAGATGCATA
>ENA-OQOA01000686-OQOA01000686.1-human-gut-metagenome-genome-assembly--contig:-NODE-686-length-13382-cov-2.838325_pt1 | contig 13382 bp, 16 predicted proteins | sample MGYA00242633_ERZ504888 | MGnify/ENA primary metagenome ERZ504888 (study PRJEB26092, sample SAMD00036372) | human gut metagenome | host: Homo sapiens | study: EMG produced TPA metagenomics assembly of... | reverse complement strand
ATCTGCTTGGTTCAGATAAACTGCGGAGCAGTTATTCGGTTATGAGCAAGTAGCGAATCTGATGATTTTATCTGTTTGACAATTGAACAGGAGGTGAACCAGTGAATTTATCTGGAACTGTATTAAAAGGGCGTTACTGTATTCTGGAGCCTGTTGGAAAAGGCGGTGGAGGGAAAGTTTACCTTGCCAGAGATCTGGAACTGGGCGTTTTGTGGGCGGTAAAAGAAATACCGGTATCCGGCAAAAGTGAAGCACGTATGCTTTTGAAGCTTTCACATCCGTCTCTGCCAAAGATGATAGATTATATAGAGGATAACCGGAAATGTTACCTTGTTATGGAATATGTCAGGGGAAAATCTCTGGGTGAGTATTTAAGAGGCGGAAAACATTTTTCCATAAATGAAATCGTTAAATATGGAATGGAGATTTCAGATGTATTCTCCTATTTTCATGGTCGGAAACCACCGGTTTATTATGGAGATCTGAAGCCTGACAATCTGATGCTGGGTGAGAATGGAAGATTATATCTGATCGATCTGGGCGGTGCTGTAAACGGATATAAATATCACCATAAAGTATGTACAGGCACTGCCGGTTTTGCTGCGCCGGAACAATATGAGGGAAAGATAAATGCAGCAACAGATATTTATACATTTGGAAAAACATTATCTGCCTTATGTGGAAAAACAGATTGTCTGTTATTCATCCGGAACATGTCATTATTCTGGCTTATTTTCAGATGCTGCATGAAGAAACCGGAAATGCGTTATCAAAATATGAAGACTGTACAGAAAAAACTAAGCAGAATCCAGAAGAGACAAAATCAGAGTAAAATTAAAAACATGTTGGTTTTGGCAGGGAGCAGTATTGCTTTTGCAGTAATAACTGTTTTTCTTCTGTTTAGTTCTAATCTGGTATCCGGCTCCAAAACATTTGATTTTTATGAAGAGCTAACTGATATTACAGACCTTTATTATCAGGAAGAATTTCAAAACGGCAGTAAAGCGGACAGGGAAAAAATTTGTGAACAGGCAGATACCGGACTGCGGAAATTACAAAAACAATGCACTGAAAAAGAGGAGTCCAGAAAGATATTACAGATTCTGGCAGTAAACAGTGAGTACCAGGAAAATTATGAAAATGCAGGATTCTACTATGAGCAAATGCTTCTTTATGATGAAACTTACAGAGCCGGATACGGTGAATATGGAATGTTCCTGTTCCGTACCGGGCAAAAGGAAGCCGGTCAGGCACTATGGACAGAATATAAGTCGAAAGAAACAATGTTAGACGATACAGTCAGCAGAAATCTGAGATTGTGGGAAAAGGAGATGACTAAGAGTGAAGAAAAATCATAACAGACTCTGGATTGTGATATCTGTATGTTTATGTCTGTGTCTGACTTCGACTATCTCTGCCATGCAGATGGGAGGTTTTGATATTGATGTAGGAAATGGAGAAAACAGCAGCTGGCAATGGCATGAGGAACAGCAGTGGAATCAGAGCAGTTGGGAGAATACGTGGGAAAATAACCGGCAGACTGGAGACAACACATCAGAAACTCCTGCACAGAACGATCAGACGCAGGACAATGGATATCAGTATGATTCTGATACAGGAAACGGAACACAGGATAATATACAGCAATGGAATGGTGTACAGCAGAATAACACTGACTGGAATAACAGCAGTCAATGGAACAATAATTCTCAGAATAATAATGTCCAGAATAATAATGCCCAGAATAATAACGTTCAGAGTAATAATGCCCGGAATAATAATTCTGCATGGAACGCTCAACCTCAGACAGATAACAATATGCAGATAACATCCCGGACGGATAATGAATCCGCTGTTAAGATATCAGAAAAACCCACCCCAACATCAATACCTGTACCAACACCTAAACCTGCGAAAAATCCGAAGCCGACAAAAACACCCAAATCAACTCAGCCCCCAACTCCTAAGCTGTCAAAAAAGAAAATAGAAGAAACAAAATAAGCAAAGAAAACAGAAAAAGAAAACAAGAATACAGGTAATTCCAAAGTGTTTCAGAATAAAGAAAACCAGGGGGATACTGTTGAATACACGCATGTAAAAGATGAAGCTGTTAAGTTTCATTGCACACAAAATACAGATAGTTTCCATACCCCGCGAATTCAGATAATATCCCGGGGCTCTGTTCAGATTCTTTCTTTTCGGCTTAACAAAACAGAATGTCCCTGGCATTGGGAAGGAGACTGGATCATACCAGATACGGAAGATGAAAATGTAAAAGAAATAGAATTGTTGGTTATCTCTCAAGGCGGAAAGCTGATAAAAATGAATCCCCGGATTTTTTCCTCATAGACGCTTCAGGAAAACAATGCTATAATTTATCATATTATATCAATTTTTCTGAGACAGGAGGAACCTATGTACAAAGTAATTTTGTTTGATTTAGATGGAACATTAACAGAATCCGGAGAGGGTATCACGAAATCTGTTCAGTATGCACTGGAGAGAATTGGAAAGCCTGAACCGGACCTTGAGAAACTGAAGGTTTTCATAGGACCGCCGCTTATGGAGATGTTTATGCAATATGCACAGATTGATGAGGCAACCGCAAAACAGGCGGTGGAAATTTACAGAGAACGCTATTCTGTGACAGGAATCTTTGAAAATGCCGTATATCCGGGAATTGAGAACATGCTGGCACAGTTGGAGAAGAAAGGATATATTCTCGCAGTAGCATCCTCTAAACCGGAAGTATATGTGAGACAGATCCTGGATCATTTTGGACTTACCCGGTACTTCACAGAAATCGGCGGAAGCGAATTGAATGGTCGAAGAACAAACAAGACAGAAGTGATCGAAGATGTTCTGAAACGTCTGAATATGGACAAACACAGAGATCAGGTTATTATGGTTGGAGATAAAGAACATGATGTATACGGAGCACGCAAAGCTGGACTGGAATGCATTGCAGTTTCTTTTGGATATGGAACAGAAGAAGAGCTTAAACAGGCAGAACCTCTGAAAATTGTTGATTCTGCAGAAGGAATCGTAGATTTTTTCGCCTGAGCCCTCTGCGAAAACAAAATATTGTTTTTAAAAATCTGGAGGGCAGGATATCCGGTAGGAATCCACTTTATAATCTCACAGATCGTTGCAGGAACTGCGCTGGCAGTATTTGCAAGAACCGCGGCAAACTCAGCTGAGACATATTATAATTACACGATTTTTCTTACCGGCTTAACAGGAATTCTGGCTATGATCCCGGCATTGTATTTTTATCGAAGAGATAAAGTCAGAAGAATTGCCGGCGGTCTGATCCCGGCACAGAAAAAAGTACCGCTTTCCTTACTGGAAATAATTCTTCTGCTTCTGGCAGGAGCCGGACTTGCACAGTATGGAAATTTCCTGATGGCAATTCTTCAGTCATTTATCAACAGCAGTGCCTACCAGGAAAGCATGACCAGAATTACAGAAGGAAAATCACTTCTTATGATGATTTTCTGGATGGGAATTATTGCACCTGCGGCGGAGGAAATGATCTTCCGCTGGTTAATCTATCTGCGTCTGCGTGACTGGCTGAAGATGCCGGTGGCAGCAGTGATTTCCGGGTTGATATTTGGTATCTATCACGGAAATATCGTACAGGGAATTTACGCAAGTATCCTCGGAACTGCATTTGCATGGATACTGGAAATGAGTGGAAATACTTACAGCAGTATGCTGCTCCATATGGGAGCAAACATCTGGTCACTGCTTATCTCAGAATATGCACTGGATTTGTATTCCATGAAATATGGGGTACAGATTCTCATATTGATCTATCTGATTCTGTTGATCAGTGTGGTATATTGCTTACCCATTTCGAAAAGATGTGCAGTATAGAAAAAGAAAAGAATGATATAAAAATAGAGACAAGATAAAGACATCTGCAATTGTGGAATGACAGTACACATGCAGGTGTCTTTGTTATTAGAAAAAGATTATGTTAAGGCAAAAAGAAAATAATCAGTATACGGAAATTTAGATGTACTGGAAAGAGTAAAACCTAACAGTTTGATTAGGATTCGGAAATAACCTTTTACTGAATTAAACAGAGAATATCTGTTTGACAAATAAGTATTTAGCTATTAAGTACTTGACAGATACAACAGTATTCTGTATTATGAATGTATCAATACAACTAATACACTAAATACACGCATAAAATAAAACAACACATCATGAAACACGTAACAGAAAGGAGGAATCACCAGTGATTGTTTTGGATTATCAGGACAGGCGTCCAATCTATGAACAGGTTACAGATAAATTTCAGATCCTAATCCTGAACGGTGTCCTGCTGCCGGGATCGCAGATGCCGTCAGTAAGGCAGCTTGCCACAGAACTGTCCGTCAATCCCAACACGATCCAGCGTGCATATATGGAGCTGGAGAAACTGGGACTGATCTATCCTGTAAAAGGCAGAGGAAATTTCGTAGCAGACAGCTCTCAGGTACAGAAGATAAACAGAGAGAGCTACCGAAAAGAATTCACAGCACTGATACAGAAAGGCAGAAACACAGGATTCAACAGAGAGGAACTGGAGAAAATGCTTGCGGAAATCTTTGAAAAGGAGGACGAATCATGATAGAGATTAGAAACTGCAGTAAAGCTTTCGGAGAGATCCATGCCATTGACCATGTATTAATGGAAATCGGTGAACGCCAGATTTTCGGACTGGTAGGGACCAACGGTGCAGGAAAGAGCACGCTGCTTCGAATGGCTGCCGGAGTGATAAAGCCGGACGAAGGAGAAATCCTGGTGGATCAGGAACCGGTCTATGAGAATGAAAAGATAAAACAGCAGATATTTTACATTTCAGACGGTGGATATTTTCCACAGGGATATACGGCAGCAGATCTGAAAGATTTCTACAGAGAATATTATCCGGACTTTATGACTGACCGTTACAGTAAATTAATGGACCAGTTTCATCTGGATGAGAAACGCAGGATCAGTTCCTACAGCAAGGGAATGAAGAAACAGCTTCTGGTCATTATGGGAATCAGTGCAGGGACAAAATATCTATTATGCGATGAAACGTTCGATGGACTTGATCCGGTCATGCGTCAGGCAGTAAAGAGTCTGTTTGTGTCTGAAATCATGAATCGGGATTTTACCCCGGTGATCGCATCTCATAATATGAGAGAACTGGAGGACGTGTGTGACCATGTAGGACTCCTGCACAAAGGAGGAATTCTTTTATCCAGAGAACTGGAAGACATGAAATTCCATATCCATAAGATCCAGTGTGTACTGCCGGATCAGACAAAAGAAGAAGCACTTTTGAAAGAATTGGACGTTTTAAAGAAAGAACATCAGGGATCAATTCTGATACTTACTGCAAGAGGGAGCAGAGAAGAAATACTTCAGAAAGTACAGACACAAAATCCAATATTCTGCGAAGTGATTCCATTGACACTGGAGGAGATATTTATCAGCGAAACGGAGGTGGCAGGCTATGAAGTCAAAAACATTTTCTGGTAGATCATTAAGAAGCAGCTTAAAAGGCAGTACCTGGATTCTGGTGCTGTTGTTACTGGGGTTTATGGTTGCATTTCCGGTAGCAGAACTGATGCTGATCGGAAATCAGACGGATGAAATCCACAGGATGACTTTTGTCATGATCTGTTCCTATCTGATAGTTCCAGGCTTTTTGGTTACAATGCTTGCGGCCGTTGTAAATGCCTTGAATGAATTCTGGTATCTTTTTTCCAGAGATAAGATTGATTTTTATCACAGTCTTCCGGTAACAAGAAGCAGGTTCTTTTGGGAAAAAGCAATCAGAGGTCTGGTGCTGTATCTGGTTCCATATGTGATCATGGAACTGATCACAATGGCGATCGCAGTCAGCAAAGGACATGGTAGTCATCTGATCACGGCAGCGGGGAAAATGTTTCTGGAACATTTGCTTATGTATCTGCTGCTGTATTTCGGAGCAGTGTTGGCACTGGCAATTGCGGGAAATATTCTGGCAGGTATTCTGTCATTATGCTGTGTTTACCTTTACGGACCGGTACTGGGCATTCTTTTATGGGTGCTGGAAATGATGTATTTCAGAACGAATATGGGACTTAAAGAGGGAATGGCAGAAAAGATATCTGTTTTTCTTTCACCTGTATCTATTTCCGTGGCATTGCGGACTTATTCAGGACAAAAGAATTTCTGGATCATTATAGTGGGCGGGATACTGCTTCTGATTGTTCTGGCAGTATGTGCATATCTGGCATATACAAAGCGTCCAGCTGAGAAAACAGGAAAATCTTTTGTTTACGGATTTCTGGAACCAATCCTTTTGTTTATGGTCGTAATCCCTGCTGCTCTGGCAATTGGAACGATGTTTGCGCTGATCGGACCGGAAGAGAACAGGACTGGCTGGTGGATATTCGGGCTTGTGCTGGGGACAGTTGTATTTTATGGAATTTTGCAGGTTATTTTTGCAATGGATTTCCGTAAAATGGCAGCACATAAGCTGCAGCTTCTGCTTTTGGGAATATGTGTAGCTGTCAGTGCCTGGATATTACACACAGATGCCATCGGATATGATACAAGAATTCCGACAATGGCAAAAACTGAGGGAATCAGTCTGAATCTGGAGTGGATAGGAACTGAGAGTGTGAATGAACCGCAGATGGAAGTGAGTTCTGGTTCATATAAACTGGACAGACTCTTTTATTTTATGGGCGGAAATTATGGCAGATGGACAGATGCGGGAATGTCAGATAAAATCTATGAAGTGTTAAAAGAAATTGCGTCTTATCAGAACAGTAAGGAGTGCAGCGGAACAGAAATAGGAGTTCAGTTTAAAAAGAGAGCGGTTTCGATATTACCAGACAATATATAGTGACAGCGGAGCAGCTTGGCAGACTGCTGGAAGCATGCTATGAGCAGGGAACATTAAAAGATAATAAATATGATATTCTGGAAAAATACAGACAGAAAGTGTCTTTTATAACAGTAGATCCTTTAAATGAATTAGATGATCAGTACTCTGTAACACTGGAAAAATCTGACAGTCAGAAGCTGCTAGATCTGCTGAAACAGGATATAGCAGAAGCCTCACCGCAGGAACTTATAGGAATCCCGTGTGGACAGATGGAGCTTTACGCTACTTCCTATGCAGATATGGATGAGCATATTGCACCGGAATCTTATGCAGAAGTAGGAAGATATATTTTCCCGACATTTAAGCGGACACTTGTTTTCCTGAAAGAAAAAGGTTATGCTTTTGTTATGGAAAAGAAAATCTGAAACAGTACGATTATTCAGTGACATATAATGCAGAAGAAATGGATGTCACAGATCCTGAACAGAAAGAAGAATTAGCCCAGAGCCTGATCCGTGAATTGGAGTGTCCGGCATGGCTGGAAACGGAGGCGGGTGTGAGTGTGAAAGTGGCTCTGAACATTACAGAGTCTGCCGGAGAATCGCTAAACGGAATAGAGTTTGCTGTACTGAAAGCGAAAGAGCCGGAATTTATAAAGAAAATAGTAGAAACTGGCGAGGAAGAAGAATGAAGAAAGCAGTTCGTCTGGACAAGTTCCTGGCAGATGCAGGAGCAGGAACCAGAAGTGAGGTAAAAAAATTTATTCAAAAGGAAAAGTCCAGGTCAACGGTGTGCCTGCAAAGAAATCGGAGATCAAGGTCAGTGAAGAGGATGAAGTAGTTCTGGACGGAAACAGAATTTCCCAGGCACCGGAATTTGTCTATTATCTTCTGCACAAACCGGCAGGGTATGTTAGTGCCACAGAAGATAAGCGGGACAAAACAGTGATGGAACTTGTAGCATCAGACAGAAAAGGCCTGTTTCCGGTGGGAAGACTGGACAAAGATACGGAAGGACTGCTTCTGATCACAGACGACGGAGCACTGGCGCATGAATTGCTTTCTCCAAAGAAACATGTGGACAAGACCTATTATGCGGTTACAGACGGATGTATGACCAAAGAGGATGTGCAGCACTTCGCAGATGGTCTGGAAAATACGGAGAAAAAATACCCACAATGCCGGCAAAACTGGAGATCCTCAGTACAAGAAAAGTTGAAGAGACAGAACTGGAACAGTACCCGTCAGGATGGTCATCAGAAATTCAGCTTACGATCAAAGAGGGGAAATTCCATCAGGTCAAGCGAATGACAGAAGCAGTAGGAAAGAAAGTCGTCTATCTGAAACGAATTTCCATGGGAGTATTGACATTGCCGGATGATCTCAAAAAAGGCGAATGCCGACAGTTGACTGCAGAAGAAGAAAAGAGATTAAAAGAAAGTGTTGTCACAAAATAAGTAAAATTGTAAGAATACATGGTTGATTGTCCGCTGATATAATGGACATTATAACATGTGTCGGTAAAGTGCAGGAAACTGAGTTTGTCAGAAGCAGATCAGAACCTGGAAGAAACTGTAAAAATAATAAAAAATTTGCAAAAAACCCTCTTTACATGGAGGGTTTTTGTATGCTATACTACAGAAGTTGCGAGTCATGCGCATCTATTGCGCGTGCAAAAATATACACGTTCGGAGATTCCCGCGGATGGTGCCCTGCGGTGTGAGGCTGGGTCCCCAGGAAAAAGAACCGGGCGGAAGAAATTAACCAAAAAGGAGAACAAACATGAGCGTTATTTCAATGAAACAGCTTTTAGAAGCAGGCGTACATTTCGGACATCAGACAAGAAGATGGAACCCTAAAATGGCTCCATACATCTACACAGAGAGAAACGGTATCTACATCATCGACTTACAGCAGTCTGTAGGTATGGTTGACGATGCTTACAATGCAATCGCTGATATCGTAGCAGACGGTGGAAGCATCTTATTCGTAGGAACAAAGAAACAGGCTCAGGATGCTATCAAAACAGAAGCAGAGCGTTGCGGACAGTTCTATGTAAACGAGAGATGGTTAGGTGGTATGCTTACAAATTTCAAAACTATCCAGAGCCGTATTGCAAGACTGAAAGAAATCGAAGCTATGGAAGCTGATGGAACATTTGACGTTCTTCCTAAGAAAGAAGTTATTGAGCTGAAAAAAGAACTTGCAAAATTACAGAAAAACATCGGCGGTATCAAAGAAATGAAGAGACTTCCGGATGCAATCTTCATCGTAGATCCTAAGAAAGAAAGAATCTGCGTACAGGAAGCTCATACATTAGGAATCCCGCTTATCGGTATCTGCGATACAAACTGCGATCCGGAAGAACTGGATTATGTAATTCCGGGTAACGATGATGCAATCCGTGCAGTAAAATTAATCGTTTCCAAAATGGCAGACGCTGTTATCGAAGCAAAACAGGGTACTGCAGATGTAGGCGGTGAAATCGAAGCTGAATCTGAAGAGTTCGCAGCTACAGAAGAATAATTTTTTGAACCAGTACAGGAAAGCCGACAGGCTTTCCTGTCATTGAAAAAGGAAAAGCCCCTCCGGGCGATTTACGAATATTATTCAGGAGGAAAATGAAATGGCTATCACAGCAGCACAGGTAAAAGAATTAAGAGAAATGACCGGCGCCGGAATGATGGATTGTAAGAAAGCTCTTACAGCTACAGAAGGTGATATGGATAAAGCAGTAGAATTCCTTCGCGAAAAAGGTCTTGCTACAGCACAGAAGAAAGCAAGCCGTGTAGCAGCAGAAGGTCTTTGCAAAACTTTAGTTTCCGAAGACGGAAAGAAAGCAGTTGTTGTAGAAGTTAACGCTGAGACAGACTTCGTAGCTAAGAATGAAAAATTCCAGAACTACGTTGCAGATGTAGCAGCTCAGGCTATGAACACAACAGCAGCAGATATCGATGCTTTCCTTGCAGAAGCATGGGCACTTGATACAACTAAGACTGTTAAAGAAGCTCTTGCAGCTCAGATCGCAGTTATCGGCGAGAACATGAACATCAGAAGATTTGCTCAGGTTACAGAAGAGAACGGTTTCGTTGCTTCCTACACACATATGGGCGGTAAGATCGGTGTTCTTGTAGACGTTGAAACAGACGTAGTTAACGATGCTGTTAAAGAAATGGCTAAGAACGTAGCAATGCAGATTGCAGCTCTGAAACCACAGTACACAAGCGATAGCGAAGTAAGCGCAGAATACATTGAGCATGAGAAAGAAATCCTTATGGCTCAGATCCAGAACGATCCGAAAGAATCCCAGAAACCGGCTAAGGTTATCGAAGGAATGATCACAGGACGTATCAAAAAAGAGCTTAAAGAAATCTGCCTTCTTGACCAGACATACGTTAAAGCTGAAGACGGAAAACAGTCTGTAGCTAAATACGTAGAGCAGGTTGCTAAAGAAAACGGTGCTAAGATCACTGTTAAAGGTTTCGTACGTTACGAGACAGGTGATGGTATCGAAAAGAAAGAAGAGAACTTTGCAGAAGAAGTTGCAAAACAGATGGCACAGTAATCTGGTTTTTGCAGAACTTTAAAAAGAGTCTTAAAACCCTTGAAAATCCAGTATTTTCAAGGGTTTTTCTTATATACACCACTTCATATATTGCATTATAAATTCATGTAACTTTTTAAACGGATTTTCGTAAAATGTTCGTCATGGTTTTCGTAAAACCTGCGTACGAACTTCTTAACGAAAACTTCGCATGATTTTTAAGAAAAATGTGGCGATTTCGGTAGCTAACTATAAAGCAATTTATAATACTTGCAGGAATAGAGGTTCAAATTGCAAAAAGATTTGGGCAGTAGTAGGAAGGTTGGAAATGTGGTATGATTGAGAACAGGACATAAGAGAAAACAGGAACTGAATAGAGTGTGAGTAAAGAAGAAATCTTTGAATATGTGCAACAGCAATATGGAACACTCCCAGAATATCTATGGAGCAAATGACATTTTGGAAGAATACAGAAAGTGTGAGTAAAGAAATTATGGAATTGTTGAAAACAATCAGAGGAGACATTACAAAAATTACAGATGTTCAGGCAATCGTAAATGCTGCGAATAATTCACTTCTTGGTGGCGGAGGTGTGGATGGAGCAATTCACAGAGCAGCAGGACCAGAACTTTTGGAAGAATGCAGAACATTACATGGATGTGAGACAGGGAAGGCAAAAATTACAAAAGCATATAAGCTCCCTTGTGAGTATGTTATCCATACAGTAGGACCAATATGGAATGGTGGGAATCAAAATGAAAAAGAATTACTTGTAAGTTGTTATTTATCTTCTATGCAGCTGGCACTGGAACACAAAATCAGAAAAATCGCATTTCCGTCAATTTCTACAGGAGTGTATTCATTTCCGGTTGGACTTGCAGCAAAAATTGCAGTGAATACAGTTGCTGGATTTTTGAAGGAACATCCAGATGATTTTGATCTGGTGGAGTGGGTTTTGTTTGATGAACATACGGAATTGGTTTATGCGATAGAAGTAAATGCGCATAATAAAGGAATATAGAAGATGAGAATATTGATGTTAGGAAACAGTTTTACAACGGCAAATCATATGCCGGACATGTTGGATGAGTTGACCGGTGCAGAGATTGTGCAACATACCCGTGGAGGGGCACGATTGGCAGAGCAGTTAAATCCGAAAACAAAGATGGGAAAGCGTACACAGGAAGCTTTGCAAAATGAAAAATGGGATTTTGTCATTTTACAGGAAATGAGCAATGGTCCAATTACATCAAAAGCCTGTTTCCTTGAAAATGCAGAAAAACTCTGTGAGAAGATCAGGGAGAATGGAGCAAAGCCAGTTTTTTATGCGACCTGGGCATATCAACGTGGAGGAAAGAAGTTGGAAACTTTTTGGAATGGATTATGATGAGATGTATCAGAAACTGTATGAAGCTTATCACCTGGCAGCAGATAGAAACCATACTTTGATTGCAGATGTTGGAAAGAAATTTTATGAACTTTCAGATAAAGTAAATCTTTATGCGGATGATGGGTGCCATCCAAATGAAAAAGGTTCCCAGATAGCAGCAGAGATAATTGCAGAAGTCTTGATGAATTGAATAACGTGATATGAAAAAAGCAGCTTGATTATCGAGTTAGTTACTCTCGATTCAAACTGCTTTTCTTTTGGGCTTTATCTCTCATACAGGAGTATTGTCATCATCAAGTTGGAAAATATCGGCTATCTGGGATTCTATTTTTATGAAATCGTGGTGCCACAGGCAAAGAAACTGCTTTGTCCATGGCTGCGGATGGAATGAAAGCTGAAAAATAGCCCACTATCTTAAAGTAAGTGCTGCGATGGTTCAGAACTGGATCGATGAAAGCATGAGTGTTGTACAATAATTTAATGATATAATGAAGAGAAGCTGCCAGGAGGAGGATAAGAAAAATCTCTTGGTGGCTTTTTGGAATTAAACCTATGATTTTTTGTAAAATAGTTCTATAGAACTACTACTTGATTTGCAGATTCTGTACCTTTCAATTATCCATAGGTATACTAATTTTAGGGATTTTTTTAAAGTTTAAACTATCTTCATTTTGCGGACAAAAATAAATTTCATCTTTCAATTACTACTGGGGATGTCGAAATGTGGTATTAACCGACATCCTCTTATGATATCATCCTGCATATCTAACTTCCATAAATTGTCTTTCGTTATCAGAAATTGGTGGATTTTCCAGCGCTTTAATCCAGTAGATTTCTCCATCGCATTCTAACTGAATATACATCTTTCGATTTATGAGTGCGCATTTAATGATTTTTGTTAATGATCCGGTTTTCAGTGTTGTGTTCACCGCAGTAGCGCCTGGTCTGGCATATGCCGGAAGATCACTGTTTACTGTGAAATATCGGCTGCTTCCGTCTGCGGAATATATTTCTTTATAGGAGCCATATCTGCTTGTCGGAACAAATTTTCTATTGACATATTCGTAGGTGAAATTAATTGCATTGATACCAAGAGAATAAGAAACGATGCTCTCTGTAATTACAATCTTATTTCCATTTAAGTTGGTAACTTCACCTATGCGATGGTTTCCGTATCCTGCCATAATTTCAGTGAAATCAAGGATTTTTCTGAACTTTCCGTTTGTGTATTTTAATAATGCACATACAGGTCCGTCACCATTCTCGGCTGGTGCATAGAGATATAAAAACGGCTGTCCGTTTTTCAATGTATAAATATTTGCTATAACATTATAAAAACGTGTATTTTTTAATCTGTAAGCTGTTTTTCCATTAACCGATACAGTAAGTGACGAATATGCTTCATCGTCGGTTTGATTGGATGCTCTGATTCTGATTTTATCTTTCGTTCCATCACCGGTAACATCATATGCTGTGTATGTCCGATTTGCTTTTAATTGGACCCCATTTGCCGTTGCTTTTACGGGTATGGAGAAGATAATTGCAAAACCAATTGCCAGAAACATAGTAAACACAGAAATAAAATTG
>ENA-OQOA01000685-OQOA01000685.1-human-gut-metagenome-genome-assembly--contig:-NODE-685-length-13386-cov-2.867486_pt1 | contig 13386 bp, 14 predicted proteins | sample MGYA00242633_ERZ504888 | MGnify/ENA primary metagenome ERZ504888 (study PRJEB26092, sample SAMD00036372) | human gut metagenome | host: Homo sapiens | study: EMG produced TPA metagenomics assembly of... | reverse complement strand
CATCAACGGAACGATCGTTATTAACTTTAAGAACAAATTGTATTGCTTAGCCAAGATGAATAGCTTCAGAAGGACAAGCATCAGCACAAGTTCCGCACTCTGTACACAGATCCGGATTGATAGAATACTTATCACCTTCAGAAATTGCTTCTACCGGGCATTCATCGATACAAGTACCGCAAGCGATACAATCGTCACTAATTACGTAAGCCATTTTCGTTAATTATTAAATTATTAGTACTAATTGATGGAGCAAATATACAGCTTTTCTCTATTAGTTGTCACATAGAGATTACAAAAATGCGCTAATTTGTATTTAATCTAAATACGATTATTTCATCAAAGCCTGATACATAACCTGTTGCATACGAGGACGGATATTTAACCGCATCAACTGTTTATGGTCAAAAGGACGCGGATAAATCCGATTACTCAGAAAACAAAACCAAATGATTTTTCGGATCTGCCCAAGCGCAAGTTCCGGTAAAACCAGTATGTCCTACCACCTCTTCAGGCGCTTCTTCCGTACACGGACTTTTCACACTATTATTCACATCCGGTTTGTCGAATCCCAATCCTCTCCTACTGATCTTCGAAGTATGGGTTAGAAATAAATCACAAGTTTCCCTACTCAGATAACGCTTTCCATTATAAAACTCCTCCATCAATCAATAACTGATACACTTTTGCCACATCACGAGCCGTAGAAAATAAACCGGCATTTCCTGACACCCCTCCCATGAAAGCAGCTGATTCATCGTGTACATAACCTTGCAACACTTTTCCTTTACGCAAATAATCCGCTTTCACTGTAGGAACAATTTTCCTCCTTTTTAAAACTGTCGAAGCGGCAAATAAGCCGTACGGTTCATCTCCATCGGTTTATAGAATTCTTTATCTAAAAAAGATTCATAGGCATTTTACTGATATTCTCTACCATTTCCTTCAATAACATAAAGTTCAGGCAACTGTAACGATATCTCCTGTCTTTTAATGGAATACGTCCTATTTGTGCTATAATGGAATCACGAAAAGAACGATGAAGAAACATACTGTCAGCTACCTGTAAAGGATAATCGGCAGAGAAAGATTTTGCCATCAACTCTTTTCTATAATCGAACTTATCAGTGACATACAGCCGTACATCTATTTGCGTATGATGACTAGCGTCTGGTCTTGCTTTGTAAAAAGTCCCCTTATAACTGTCTTTATCTATAGCCTCCTTATAAAAAGGCCAAAAAGCGGGAATGCCCGACTGGTGTAAAAGCAACTCCTCTATAGTGACCCGCTCCTTATCCGTGCCTTTTAAAGCTGGAATGTATTGGGATATGCGATCGGTCAAACCAAATTTACCTTCATCGTAAAGTTTCATAACAGCCAACAGCGTCGCCGTGGTCTTGGTCAACGAAGCCAAGTCATACAAATCATCCTTTTCCACCTTTTGGTCACTTTCATAAGTGAAAGTACCGAAAGACTTATCATATACTGGTTTCCCATCTTTTAAAATTAGAATCTGACAACCAGGATAAGCTTTCGCTTTGATTCCTTCCATAGCTATCCCGTCTATCTTTTCCAGTATTTTGGAGTCCATACCATAATCCTCGGGGTCTATAAATACGAGGCACTTTAGGAGTTATAGTCACTCCATCACCCGGTTTGAACAAATCGGCGACAGCCACGGACAAACGCCCGTCTGCCACCGCCTTTCCTACCAAGACATCAGCCACATACTCCTGAATAACAGATTCATCACTATGCCCCAATACTACAGCCGCCGCTTTCTTCCAGTAGCCCTCCATATCCAACATAGACTTTAATGGCATCAGAAACACATAAACAACAGGCAAATCAGCCGGAAGCGAATCAAGCATTGTTTTATACTTTTTGTAATCATCCGAAGTAACCACCACAATTACACGCTGACTACCCAACAATCGTTTTCTAATAGCTTCCATCGAATCCGGACGAGCAACAACGCGTGTGAGAGAGAGTGTATTTTGCAAAACGATTATAAAAAATCAAGCCCTGCACCGGGAGTTTTCCCAATATTCAGAACCACCGTACCCTTCAATTTTGAATCCAAAAGGCAAGATTCCACTTACATTAGCAGGAACCGTTATAGCAGCTTTCTGCAAGCGGAGAATCAACTCCTTCGTTTCCGGGCGATTCAATCGTTTCTCCAGCCCGGAAAGTTGGACGTGAGGTTTATTCTTCAACCCTAAAACATATTTATAAGTCAATACTTTACGACATTTTTCCGTAATCAATTCTTCTGATAGTTTTTCCACTTTTTACAGCATTTAAAACACCATCCAATTCTCTCTTCAAATTACGGGGAGCCAATAATAAATCATTGCCTGCTATCAAGGCTTGAGCGCATATATTCTCATTTTGCGAAATACCTTTCATCTCCAAAGCATCTGTAAAAACCAAACCTTGAAAGCCCAATTCCCGACAAAGTAAATTATAAATAATATGTGAAGAAATCGAAGCCGGATTTTTACCCAATTCAGGTACCTCCAAATGCCCTACCATCATACCTCCCAGTCCTGCTTTAACAGCCTCTTTAAACGGAAAAAGTTCAATGCTGTCCAAACGCGCACGATCAAAATTCAAAACCGGTAACGCCTTATGAGAATCCACTTCCGTATCTCCATGCCCCGGAAAATGTTTACAGACAGACAATACCCCTCCATCCTCCAAACCACGAGCATAAGCCACCACTTTTTGAGCCACATTCCGAGGATCACCACCAAAAGAACGGGTATTAATAACCGGATTCCGAGGATTAACATCCACATCAGCCACCGGAGCAAAATTGATCTGCACACCTATCTCCTTACATTGGCGAGCTACTTCCTTACCATATTCATAAAGCAGTTCATTATCCTGTATACATCCCAAAACTCTGTTTCTTGGAAAACGAGGAGTTCCTTTCAAACGCATAGCCAGCCCCCATTCACCATCAAAAGTAATGAACAAAGGTACTTCTGCCAGACTCTGCGCATAATTAGTTAATAAAACTTGATTAGACAACTGGCCACTCGAAAAAAGTAATCCTCCTACTTTATATTCTTTTATAGCTGCATATATATTGTTTTTATTTCGTTGTGTCTGAAGAGGAGCCACTGTGTGTATAAACAGTTGTCCTATCTTTTCCTTCAAACTCATTTCAGAAAGCTGTTCATCCACCCACGCCTTACAATCCTGAGTGTCCGCCTTCCCCTTTTGTAACAGCCCAGGCATCTGCTGTGCATACATCATCGCACATCCGACAACACATAAACTTATAAATAACAATATGTTTCTCCTCATCTAACTTACTCAATTATATCAGATTTCCCTATACAACAGCAACTATCAGTTCTTTTCCATCCTTACTTTCATTTCTCCTACATAAACAGCATTTTTTTCCCATTTGTTGCAATGGAATCTCTTTGCCATCCAAATTCTTATAAAACAAAGTCTTATCAAAATAAGAATGCGAATGACCTCCCAAGACAATATCAATATTACGAGTATTAGGAATCAAAGTTTCATCAGAATAAGGTTTTCCTTGCCATCCTAAATGAGACAAACAAACCACCAAATCACATTTTTCCCGATTCTTCAATATATCTGCCACACGCTGGGCGGCCTCTATTGGATTTTCAAAAACCACTCCTTCACAGTTTTTTGCCTGTACTAATCCCTCCAACGCAGGACTCAGTCCGAACACGCCTACCTTTACCCCCTTACGTTCCAAAATAACATACGGTTTGACAAGACCCTCCAAAACAGTTCCCTGTACACCATAATTAGCACAAACAATAGGAAAATCCGCCATTTTAAAAAGACGTGCCATATTATCCAAACCAAAATCAAATTCATGATTTCCAATAGTCCCGGCATCATATCCCATTTCATTCATCAGCTTCACTTCAACCTCACCACCAAACATATTATAAAAAGGAGAACCTTGTGAAAAGTCACCACAATCGAACAATAACAAATCCTTGTTCTGTTTCCGCATTTCTTTGATTAAGGTAACACGACGTACAAAGCCCGCTTTTCCTGCAAACTCCGGATTCGGGTCAGTAATGGAAATAGGTTCCACACGGCTATGGGTATCATTAGTATGAAGTATCAAAAGTTCTTTGATATCCTGTGCTGCCAGCACACAACATACACACAGAGCAGTAAATAATACATATATTCGTTTCATGACGGTTCTGTTTATTCTTTAACGGTAATTCTTCCTTCTATCTTTGAGTCTATTTTCTTCCCTGCTTTAGTCTGCTCATTCACATAGTTCAGAAACAACTGACGCACTGTGGCCTTTTCAGGCAGCAATTTATCCGCATCGCCTACTTTAGCAAAAGCAGTCATATGGTCATTTCCCTCAGCCAAATAATCCAAGGTAGCCACTTTATACTCTTTTGGAGTCTTCAATTTCTTTTCCGGCTACTGTAGCATCCAATAATTTTCCATCTCCAGAAATTTCAAGGCAAGCACCACTTAATCCCTCACCATGCACAGCTGCTATATTTTCAAAAAGTTCGCGCAGCAAAGAACCATTCATAGTAACAATGCACAATGTATTTTCAAAGGGAGTTATTTCATAAATATTACCGTAAGTTATATCCCCCTCGGGCAAAGCCGTACGTAGTCCGCCCATATTCGTCACCCCCACGTCGGCTATGCGGCCTATATATGCAGAAGCAGAACAACGTAAAATATCCGCTACCAAGTTAGATAACTCACTTTCAGGACGAAAGCGATCCATAAAACGAGCGCTTTGTCCTATGACCGGTGACATAATACTATCAACCGTTTTTTGATACGGAGTCAAAATAGCGATTGCAGTGGAATCCGGGTTAGCATCCAAAGCTGCTGTCACTTCTATCCTGTTTCCCTCAACTGATGCCAGTGAATACCCTGAGTGACAGCTTGAAAACATAAAAATCCCGGCTGCTATTCCTGCCGGAATCATACACATAATTCGGTTTGGTTTCATGTTTATTAGTTGTTTATTGCCCAAATGTAGTTAAAAAAGAAGTTGCAACCAACGATATCAGATGAAAAAATAGTTGAATTTAATTTGGCTGTATGACAAAAATCTAGTAATTTTGCACCGCTTTCGCGCAATCGCTGTCAAAGAAGAGTTACTTGATATGTTGCGTTGGTAACGATAAACAATTTAAAATCAAAAAAAATGGATTTAATTAAAATTGCTGAAGAAGCATTTGCTACTGGCAAACAGCATCCTTCATTCAAAGCTGGTGATACTATTACAGTGGCATACCGTATCGTTGAAGGTAGCAAGGAACGTGTACAGTTGTACCGTGGTGTTGTTATCAAAATCGCTGGACATGGTGACAAAAAACGTTTCACCGTTCGTAAAATGTCTGGAACTGTAGGTGTTGAACGTATTTTCCCTATCGAATCTCCGGCTATCGACAGTATCACTGTTAACAAAGTTGGTAAAGTTCGTCGTGCTAAATTGTACTATTTACGTGCTCTTACTGGCAAGAAAGCTAGAATTCAGGAAAAAAGAGTTAATCAGTAAGATTTATCATTCCTACATAAAAAAGGAGTATCCTCTTCCAGAGGATACTCCTTTTTTAATTTACATCCCTTTTACTCACGATTTTTTATATAATCATGAACAAACGGACTTGAAATAGCATTTATTTAATATTGAATCAAACTTAAACCATTTATGAAAAGAATAATGTTCATTTTAGGAGTAAGCATCATTATGGCCTTACTTACTGTTACCGCAGCCTTGGTAGGTTGGTGGCTTGGAGCGTCTCTGCCTCTAGATATATCTGACACCACTCGACAAATAGCAGCATTACTTACCGCTTCTGCTTGTACATGGATACTATATATTGTAAGTCGCAAAGTACTGACTAAAATCAGTCTCAAGCCATACTAAATAATATAGTCCATTAAAGCAAAAAGGTCAACCGATTCTATTCTATATTATTCTCGATTGACCTTCTTATTTAAGAAAAGTTTTTCATCAGTCCTTATTTTCTGTATCCTGTATCCCGGACTCTTCCTTTCCACGCAAATAAACAGAAGGTGCCACACCAAATTGTTGCTTAAAACATTTACTAAAATAGAACGGATCATTAATACCTACTTTATAAGAAACTTCAGCTACCGTATAACGATTTTCCAACAACAGTTCTGCCGCCTTCTTCATACGAATAATCCGAATATATTCATTGGGTGAATATCCCGTCACCCCACGTATCTTACGATAAAAAACGGTTCGTCCCAATCCCATCATCGAAGCAAACTCATCAATCGTAAACTGAGCATTACCAATCTGTTGTTCCATAACCACCTGTAATCTGTCAGCAAATTCTTTATCCTTATCAGAGGTACAAATAGCCGGTCGTACCATATTCGGATCATTCGAAAATTTCTCACGTAATTTCTCACGTTGCTCTATTAGTTTGAAAGCGCGTGCCAACAGTAGTTTCGGGCTAAAAGGCTTAGTAATATATGCATCCGCACCACTTTTCCACACCTTCCAAATGACTTTCGGCAGAACTCATAGCTGTCAATAAAATAATAGGTATATGACTTGTATCAAAATCATTTTTCAATTTTCGGGTTACCTCAAACCCTGTCATCCCCGGCATCAACACATCACAGATTATCAAATCAGCATCATACGTACGTGCACGTTCCAATCCAGACGGACCATCCGCCTCGGCCACAACTTCAAAATATTGTCCCACTTCTTCTTTCAAAAACTCACGTACATCGTTATCATCTTCTATAATAAGTACTTTCCGCTTATTAAGTGGTGCAGATGGAAGTTCCACTTCCCCTTCTTGCGCCGATATTTCTCCTGCAAGAACAGCCGCATGATGTACTTCCTCCTCTTCCAGCAACACATTATGGGGAATCAGGAAATCTTTTTCCTCATAAACAGAAATATCAGTAGGCAAACTGACTGTAAATATAGACCCACCACCTTCATTTTCAGTATACACTATCGTACCTTTATGCACACACACCAGTTCATGTGTCAAATGCAGGCCGACTCCGACACTACTACCCGAAAAACTACTTTGCATAAAACGCTTAAATAACTCATTACGCTTCTCTTTAGGAATGCCTACACCGGAATCGGCTACCGATATGACCAACAGTTTCCTTGCTTCATCTACCGTCACAGAAAAAGTCACTTTTCCACCACTGGGCGTATATTTGAAAGCATTAGACAATAAATTATAAGTCACTTTATCCAAATAACCCTTATCGATAAACATCTTATAAGAGGCTACAGATGGCAAAAACTTGAAATCCATATTCTTAGACTCAGCAGCATCATTGAAACTCAGAAAAATTTCATACAAGAAAGCCATGACATCCGTTTCCTCTAAAGAAAGGGCCAGTTTATTATTCTGCATCTTACGGAATTCCAGCAACTGATTGATAAGACGCAACATACGCTGGGTACTTTTATCCATGACCTTCAATGAATAAGCCATTTCTTTAGGGATTTTACCACCACGCTGTATCTTCTCCAATGCTCCTTGTATCAAAGTCAAGGGAGTACGGAACTCATGAGAGATATTCGTGAAAAAAACTAATTTATACTCTGTCAGCTGTTTCTCCACCTGTATACGATTACGCAAAGTATTAAAGTCACGCATTAGTCTGAAAGTGATGTATAACGCCCCCCTATCAAAATAGCATAAATAAAGAAAGCCCAAGTAGTTTTCCAAAAAGGAGGAACAACGATAATCTTCAAAATCGTTTCTTTATCTCCCCACACACCTACCCCATTGCAAGCTTTCACCCGCAATTTATAAGTACCGGGTACCAGGTTCTTATAAGCTGCAAAATTCAACGAAGACGGTATACTCCACTCCTTATCATAATTATCTAACCGATACGTATATTTAGTACTATTCGTTCCGGAATAATCAAATGTAGAGAAATCTATGACAAAAGAATTTTGGAAATATTTCAACTCAATTTCATCTGTATAAATCAACGAACGGTCTAACGGAGAATCCACATCGCCTGGGCGCATAGCAATACCATTAATTCGAAGATTGGTAAAAGCTGCCATAGGAGTTACAGTAGAATTATTCACAATTTTGCCGGGAGTGATAACAACTAATCCATAATTAGAACCAAACATCAGTTTACCATCCTTACTCACACAACCACTGTTCTCACTATAAACATTCCCCAACGCATATGCTGAAAAAAAAGAAATTTTCAAAAGCATGCGTATCCGGATCAAAAACGAGAAATACCATATTCCGTCGCAACCCAAAGTTTGCCCTCCCTGTCTTCAACAATAGATTGCACCATACTATTTACCAACCCATCACTTCCATCATAATGCTCAAAAGTCAAGTTTCTGTAATCACCTTCTGGCATGCACATACTGAATCCTTTTCCTGAAGTACCAACCCATATCCGACCCTTACTATCTTGATGGATACACTTTATTTCATTACTACGTAACTTACCGTTATTATAATTATAAGTAATATAGTTATCCGGATCATTCATTAACGAATCAGGATTAAATATGTAAACCCCAGCACTAGTACCCACCCATATCCATCCATTATTGTCTTCCTGTATCACACGAATCTGACGCTGGCTATAAAAATTGTTCAAAAACCGCTTGAATACATACCTATCCTTTTCCTTAACCGCCAAATTCAATCCACCGCCAAAAGTGCCTATCCACATTCTATTCTTTCGGTCCCGGTAAAGAGTAAAGATATTATTATTTCCAATAGACAGAGGATCATCCGAGTGATAAGTGTACCATCTTCCGTCAATACTCAATCCGTTTCCACGGCTCCCCAACCAAATACTACCATCAGCCCCTTCCTCAACAGCATAAATATTAGAATCAAAATAACGACTGCTCTCTATAGTTTTCAAATGAGGGTCATAAATATACAATCCTCCACGACGGGTACCCAACCAAATCTTATCATCAGGCATACGGTTGATCATACGCACGGTATTTGAACGGTCTGATAAAGTTTCATCTTCAGGAAAAATACGCTCAGCTCCTTCATTCAAGACCGAAAGACGAGAAATACCCGTATATTCCGAACTAACCCAAATACCACCGGCACGATCCTCCATAATATATTGCAAAAAATTTGAAGTGATATGACTGAATCCATTAATATTGGATTCGAAATGCTGCAATTCATCAGTTGCCAAATCATAAGCAAACAAACCGTTACCATAAGTGGAAATCCAAACTATATCACGAGAATCATGAACTATGTGGTAACGTTCCTCATCTATATAATTTACTTTATCAGCCGGAATCAGTTGGAAAGACTTGACAAATCTGGTCTTGGCATTGACATACCATACCTTACCCGTATGATTATAAATCCAAAAATTCCCCCGGTTGTCAATCTGAACTTGTCCTTTTTTTATATTCAGTTCCGTATCCAAACTTACCTGATGAGTTTTCAAATTGAAGACATAACTGCCATCTTCCGTAAAAACAATCCAATCGTTTTGCAAGCGCATGGTACTATATACTTTACTACCTTCACCTAAACGAGTAACAATACGGCTATCCTCTCCTTCTCTCTTCAACGAAATTGTTCCTGTTCCCGAAAGAAAAAAACATCTTTACCAAAAGACATCATCTTGGAAGCATCATGATTTTCTTCCACCAATACTGCCTTGTCCTCTACCACTTGAGCTATACCGTCATGGCTACCAATCCATATTCTTCCTTGTTCATCCTCAGATATATAAGTAACATTATTAGAAGGGAGATTATTATTTTCTTTCTTGAAAACTATAGATGTAAACCCACCATTCATATAAGTCACTTTACGACACCCGTTTCCATCCTGCCATAACCAGACATTACCTTCACGGTCAGTCATCTTATAGCTATACAGTTGTTTATATTCCCACAACCGGTAAAATCAACAAAGCAATCTTTCTTCAGATCATAACAACTAAACAACTCGGCAGAAGTCGCAATCCACAAGAAACCATTTTTATCTTCTTCCAAATCGCGAATCCGATGGTCTATCAACGAAATTTTATTTCCACCCTCAGGACGAAAAGTCACAAACGAATTCCCGTCATAACGACTAAGCCCATTCAACGTTCCCATCCAGATAAAGCCTTTGCTATCCTGATATATATATCGAATTGAGTTATTGGCGACTCCATCTCCCGTAGTCATATGAGTAGAACGCACCTCGACTGATGCGGCAATACTCTGACTGAAAAGAATAAAGAATGCCCATAAAGTATAGATGTGTTTTTTCATATCATTCATCATAGTGTTGTTGTGCCTGCAAAGGTATAAAAAAAGAGTGTATCAAAATGAATCGATACACTCTTTTTTATCTTAGTCCATGTGGAAGACTTCAGGCAGCGGGATGGTTACCGGAGAATTATCCGGATTTACTTCCATGATATCCGCCATATAATCCCACCATTTCTGTACAATGGGATTAGCCCCCATATCTTGCGAAGACTCATCTCCTTTTGTCTTCTGACAGGCAAACAGAATATTAGTATCCTTATCCCAATAAATGGAGTAATCATATACTCCTCCATCAGATAACATTTTCTTCAATTCCGGCCAAATAGCCGCATGTCTTTTTTCGTACTCTTTCTCAAAGCCCGGCTTCAAGAACATCTTAAAAGCTTCACGTTTCATGGTATTTTCCTCCTTTTTTAAGTTCTGTTTTTTTCTTATTTAGCTCCACCATCCATTACATGGAAAATAGGTTCTGAAGTCTTTTGTTCCGTACGGTAATACTGCACGGCGCTGTCATTCATTTTAGGATGTTGTTTGTTCAGCATATTAATCATCTCAGCACCCGCCCAAAGTACCGGACCATAACCGTGGGCAGCATATACATTGACCAGACGATAATAATAAAAAGCCGGATCAAAAGCCATACCTGTTCCTACACAAGTTCCGTCTACTTGACCTTCCGCATTGATTTGAGTCGTTACGGCATGCCATCCCAAACTGTGCCACCGGTCCGTATGCCATAGCGTCAATCCATCCTTTATTGATAGCATGAGCAAAGCAATATACATAAATAGCCGTGGCTGAAGTTTCCAGATAAGAATCATTACGATCCAGCAACTGATGCCAGAAACCTTCACCACTTTGACATGCAGCAAGACCACGTACATGAGTACGGAACAGATCTAGAATTTTATCGCGCTGAGGATAATCCTCCGGCAACACATCCAATACCTCACACATAGTCAACAACGCCCAACCATTGGCACGTCCCCAATGGAAAGCAGGATGATCCTGCATACCTTCCACCCATCCATGACGGAAAAGTTTCTTCTCGGGAACCCACATACGGTCTGCAAATTGAAATATCTGACGTACAGCTTCGCTCAAATAGGCCTGTTGTTTATCACCTGCGATACACGAATACCAAGCTATCGGTGGAATACCCATAAACATATCGTCCAACCATAACGTATTATGTTGTGGACGGGTACGGGCAAATGTTCCATCAGCAAGACGATACTCCTTATTCACAATAAAATCCATATAATTATCAATCAACGGCTTAAGTTCCGGTGAATTTTTCTTCATCTGCACCTTGACCATAGCCGCGCACACCGCCCCGGCATCATCCAATGCATGAGGAGTCAAAATTTGTTTCATCTGCGGATCTACAGTTCCATACTTTTTCCAATACTTTACGGAAGTGTGGAGCAACCTCGGCCAGAAACTGAAAACGATCTGTTACATATTTATAATAAGCCTGATCCCCTGTAGCCTCAGCAGCAGCCAACATAGCTGAATAAGTCACCCCCCATTCATAACTTGCCAGACGGAAAGCACCTCGTTCCAGCTGTGCATCAGCCGTCATATTGGCATAATCCGTAATAACCTTACCTGTATTCTTATCAATGACACGAGTCGGAGTATTCTTTTCCAAATAACGAAGGACACGATCCATATCGGCCTTTATCTCCTCTGTAGTGAGCATACCGTAAGGCACTTTGTATGCAGGTTGCAACAAGTGTAACGGCGTATTCGAATCATTCAGTACTTCTTTCTTCTTTTGCGCATTCGCACCCGTTCCTGCCAGCAGCAACAGAGCGCCCATCATACTTAATGTTTTCAGATTCATGGTATATAGTCTTTATTTATTTTTAAATTCATAACCTCTAAATATCCCCTCTTTCAAATCCGGTCCGAAATAAAACCAGGCTGGGTAGGCTGGTTGTATGCCACATTTTGAGTAGCGATACTGATACGATACACCGGATCTTCCAAGAAAGTATGAAAACGGTATTCAGTCGGTATCCGCGACACATACAGACGAAGTGCCGAATTATCTTCCGTACGGAGCAGCACCTCCTCACGCCAATCACCTATTATATCTCCCTGCAAACAAGGATTGGACTTCGTACCATTATTTGAATCCGTTCCATCAAATATCATTAACGGACGACATACATCGTCTTCCCAATCATACTTGGTTATCCTGTTTTTATCCAGCAACTCACGAAGCAAATCTCCATCCCACCATACAGCCATATTGACTGAAAAGCTCTTGAGGTCAGAACGAATCACTTCACCTTTTATATTACGTACTCCTTTTGAATCGGATGACCACATCTCCACTCCCGGATTGCGCGGATCAACATCAGCAGCCATACACCGACCTACATCTATACTACTTTTCACCTGAAACAACACTTCACCCGTAGCCGCATTACGGAAAGTGGAACCATCTTTCTTATTTTCATGACAATCCCAAACCTGCAAACCTTTTAATCCGGGAGCAAATTGTGTTAGATGCATAGCGTCTCCATGCCCCATACGGGTAGAATACAATCCTTTTCCATCATGATCAATAGCACAAGAACCATAAATTATTTCATCACATCCGTCACCATCCACATCGCCTACGCGAAGATTATGGTTACCCTGCCCGGCATAGTCTCCACACCCCGGATTATTGCTGTCGAACACCCAATGTTGTTTCAAGTTCTTGCCATCCCAGTCGAATGCCGCCAGCACAGCGCGGGTATAATATCCACGACACATCACCACACTGGGATGTACTCCATCCAGATAAGCTACACAAGCAAGGAAACGGTCACTGCGGTTGGCACGGTTGTCTCCCCAGTCGGTCAATTTACCACGAGCCGGAACATAATCAATTGTTTCATCGCTTCTCCTGTCAGTCCGTTGAATACAGTCAAGTATTCGTTACCAGTCAGGATACGTCCTTGGTTACGAGGTGTATTTCCATGGGAATTTCCGTCTGTGATACCCGGTTCACGGTAATCAGCCTTGGCATCACCTATTATCTTTCCTTTCCATCCTTTGTTCCATCAGAAGTCTTCATGACTACTTCCGCCTTA
>ENA-OQOA01000684-OQOA01000684.1-human-gut-metagenome-genome-assembly--contig:-NODE-684-length-13394-cov-2.788121_pt1 | contig 13394 bp, 10 predicted proteins | sample MGYA00242633_ERZ504888 | MGnify/ENA primary metagenome ERZ504888 (study PRJEB26092, sample SAMD00036372) | human gut metagenome | host: Homo sapiens | study: EMG produced TPA metagenomics assembly of... | reverse complement strand
GGCTGCTTGGAATATTTTTCCCTCAGGATAGGTTTTGGCTCCTACTTGGGCAGTCCACGAAAGGTCAGGAGTTCCCATCCCTTCTCCCCATTGGAATCCGGAGAGGGATTGGGCATTGGTAAAGAGGGTACCTAAGGTAAATGATAGGGGTTAATAATAATGTTTTGTTATTCATTTGTTCTTACTTTTAAATTAATTGCCGTCCGGCTTTTCAATTTCTGTAAACGGGCTGTCATTCCATTTGAAACTGTCCAAAGCATCCGGATGTGCAGGATTGTAACCGGAATAGTCGCTGCGCAAATAGTTAGAGATAGGTAATCCCGCTTTCTTTATCCCTTCAATGATACATTTGGAGATTTGATAAGCTCCGTAAGGATTGAAATGAGTATTATCTGCCAATACCCTGTTTTGTCCCGGATAGGTTCCGGCAGGATAATGTACGAATGCCTTTTTGGAAGGTTCCACTCCCATTGCTTCATAGAGGGTACGGGTCATTTCGTTGAGATCGATCAAAGGAACGTTTTCTTGGCAGCTAGCCAACGCATTGCTTCGGGATAATCTTCGTGAGTATCTCTGATTTTCCCGTTTTCATCGAAACTGCGGCGTTGTGTCGGGGTTACCAGTACAGGATAAGCTCCTCGTGCCCTTGCCTCATCAATGAATGTTTTCAAGCTGGTCATAAATGAATAATAAGCTCCTTTACCGGGACCTTTTTGCTTTTGGTCGTTATGACCGAATTCCATAAAAATATAATCTCCGGGTTTCATTTGTGTCAATGCCTTTTTCAGTCGTCCTGCACCGATAAAAGTATTGGCGCTTTCGCCGGATTCTGCATAATTGGCAAAACAAATGCTGTCATTGAAGAAGCGGGGAATCATTTGTCCCCAGCTTGCCCAAGGTTCATTGTCCTGGTCTACTACGGTAGAGTTACCGCATAGGAATACTGTGGGTACATTATTTACTTTCTCAATAATCAGTTCGGACAATTGGGGGGCATCCCCGTTGAATTCCAAAGTTAGTTTGTCATCCCAGTTCAATTTTTGGCGTTCACGCGGTTTGATGCGTACATTTTCTTTTTCCGAAATATGTGTGTTGCGCTTGTTGATCACAAATGTACAAGGTTTTAACTCCCCTTTTTTTGTCTTCACATTTTCGAAGAAAAGGCGGCGTGATTCTCCTCGCACTGTTGTTTCTCCGGCAGCGCGTTTGTTTCCTATCACGACTGTGACGTGGTAGTTGCCATCGGGTACCGCAATAGAGAAAAAGAATGGGGCTGTACTTTTACCTTCCGGAGAGGGCTGTCTGTCATATCCGTATCCCTTTTCCTCCGAGTATCTGTCGGCGGGAGTTATTTTGGTATAACCGTCTTTAGTTTTTTTACCTGTGGTAAAATCGAATTTGTAAGTTTGTGCTTCGACTCCTAATGTCGCTAAAAGTCCAAGAGCTAATAGGGCTATCTGTTTCATGATTGATATAGATTGTTATTAATTGATTTTCGGTTTTAGTTCATCCGGAGAGTCATTGGTATAAGATTTTATGTCACCGGCTGTTTTTGTGAACAACTCACTGATTTGTTGAGGTGTTACCAGTAAATTGCGGACGGAACTGGTCCGAATTCATATAATCCAAAATGGCTTTATGCATCTGACGAGCTACAATGCGTTTCTCTGGCTGGGAGGTAATGTCCATGCTTGTCATGAGCACTTTCCCATTTAATACATTGGCTTCGAATAACATACCTATCTTGCGGCTTATGAACCAAGTGTCAATGCTTTGAACCGTAGGTTGGAAAGCGGGTGGAAAGTGGGTGAATTGCATCACTTGAGCATGATTCAGCAGTTCCCACCATTGCAGATTGCTGTGATATTCTGTCGGAAACTGACGGAATAACGGGTGTTTGGGGTTCACTAAGATACCTGTGGTATGAGGAGGACGCATTTTGAACCAGGAGGTGTTCCAGAATACAGGAGTGAATTGCTGAACCACTTCTTTACCATAACTCACTTTGCCCGCAGCTGTAATAAGCACATTTCCACCATGCTGAAGAATTTCCAAGGCTTTCGAATCCAAGGTATCGGTAGTGTATACTTTTCCTTCGGCTATTGTCACTTGAGCGGGATAAACCCAGAAATTCCAGTCATTTACAGCTTCTGTTCCTGTAATGCGTATTTCCAGATTCAGCTTTTTAGCCTCTTGGATATCAGTAAGCGGAAACTCAAGGCTACCAGTGTGATTTAAATTTCCGATAGGGATGTCTTGTGTTGCCAATGTGCCTTGCGCATATACTTTGCCATATTCGTCTTTTAACGTATATACAATTTCTGCTTGTTTTAATGTCTTGGCACCAAAATGAGCAACTTCAATATCCGCCTTTAAAATCTCATTGTTATTATATACAAATTTATCTGTACGCATCAGTGGAACAGTAGGTGAGCAAAAACGTCTCCATTCTGCAGAGTTGATATATCCTTTTTCTTCAAAGAAAACATCAAGAACACCTACTAGTGCAGTTCCCTGACCCGAATAATCGTTCAGTGCCAATAATTGGAAACCGGCATAATCAGGCGTGCGGAGTGTCTTTTCTATTTCATATTTATAACAAAGGGCTTGCAACTTTCCGCTGGCCATCATAAATAGATGGGCTTGGTCGCTCATGTGGTTATCAGCCAGAATGTCTTTGAAAATTTCGAAGTTCTTAGCTTTATTAACACCTGTATATTTACGTATTTCATTGAAATTAGGGAAAGTCACACCATTGACCTGTTTCATGGGATACATAAGGTTGTTTCACTGTGTCAAGATGATTCTGGAAACGATAATCGTCTTGGGTGGATGGCTGTCTTCTAGACCAGGTCAGGCCACGTGCCCCTGCCTTTACATGATATTGGTTGCGGGGTTGCCATTGCCATCCGTTGCCTACCGATGCTCCGGTATATACATGTCTGGGATCCTTCTTTTCCCAATATTCTACGAACTTGGTCACCCATTCTACCCAGCGTCCGCTAGGTTCGTTTCCGCATGCCAACATGCAATAAGAGGCATAGTTGCCATATTCTTTGGTTAATGCGATGGTTTCGTTCATCAAATAGGTGTCAATAGGTTGTCCCAAAACCTAATTTAGGACCATGATTGGGCCAGCTCGGACCTTCGGGTTGCAGATAGAATCCTACCCGGTCGGCAGCTATAAAAGCGGCTTCGGGAGGACAGAATGAATGGAAACGCATGTGATTCAGTCCATAACTGCGACAGATACGGAATACTCGTTCCCAACTTTCTACATCCATCGGGGCGTAACCGGTCAACGGGAAGTCACAGTTCTCAACTGTTCCGCGAAGCTGAGTTTTACGCCCGTTTACATAAAACCATTTACCTTTGATTTCAAATCGGCGCATACCGAATTGTATTTCTTTTATCTCAGTTTTTTTCCCATTGGTGACTTCTGCTTTCAGTTTGTACAGGGCCGGATGAAATTCATCCCATAGCAGCATATCATTCCCCATAGGTAATACCATTTCTGTTTCCGTTACTCCTTTGTTAAGTTTGATTTCTTGTTGTATGGCGGGAACTATATGCTTTTTATCCGTATTGAAACTCTCCGCTGATAATTTTATTTTTGTAATGCCTGCACCTTTGATGACGACTTTGACACGTGCCAGTTTTTGTTCCGGTTCCGGATATATTTGAATATCATCGAAATATGTTTTCGGAGTCGTTTGCAGACAGATGCGTCCTACAATACCGTTCCAGTTTCCTTGAGTTTGGTCGGTTATGCTGTGTGAATCCGGTCCAACATTGATTTCTTTGATACGATTATCCACTCGGATGGTGATAGTACATTTTCCGGGACGGACATAACGGGTTATATCATATTGATGGGGAACGCAAAGACTATTCTGCATTCCTGTCTTTTGTCCGTTCACCCATACAGTTGTTTCTATATGGGGACGTTCCAGAAACAACAAAATACGTTCACCTTTCCAGTCGGCAGGTATATTCACCTCTTTCTGATACCAAGCAGCTCCTACATAATGTTTGTCAGGAGTCAGAAAGAATGGAAATTTAATATTACCTTCTTTACGGTATTTTTCCATGTATGGATTATAATAGTAAGAACTGTCATAGAGACTGCCTGTCCATTGGGTCTTTGCGGTGACCTCATCACCTTTCAGTTTCTCGGGCATGGAGCCGGGCAGGTTGATGCAGTCATTCAATGTGTGGCTGAACCATTTTTCTTTTTCTCCATTATCCTGACGGTCTATACTGAATGACCATTTTCCGGATAAGTCAATAATTTTTTGTGCACTTAACGAGAAGCACATCCATGTTAGGCAGATTGTCAATAACGTTTTTTCATAGCATCTTTTTACTTTGAATTTGATGTTGCTAAATTAAGGTCTTTTCATTTGCATGTAAATAGAAAGAAGTACATATAGATGGAAATTCGTATAAAATAAGGGTAATGTGCGATATATTTGTACGATTTTACATGGATATGCCTTGTATGTGCAGAAAAAAGTCCAAATCTCTTTTTATCTTTGTATGCTCACAATTAAATCATTGTATACATGAAAAAACGATTATTCAGTTTGCTCTGCTTGTTAGGGCAGTTTCCGGATTATTTGCCGGTGATACGGCTTATTTGTTCTCTTATTTCATTAATGACAGTCGGGACGGTCTTCATTTGGCTTATAGTTTGGATGGGCTGACATGGACTCCCCTGAATCATGGAAAATCATTCTTGATACCCACGGTCGGGAAGAACCGTCTGATGCGTGACCCTAGTATTTGTCAGGCGCCGGACGGAACCTTTCACATGGTGTGGACTTCCAGTTGGACAGACCGGATTATAGGTTACGCTTCTTCTCCCGATTTAATCCATTGGAGTGAGCAGCGTTCTATTCCGGTAATGATGCATGAGCCTGCTGCACATAATTGCTGGGCACCTGAATTGTTTTATGATGAACCTTCGCAAACTTATTATATTTTTTGGGCAACGACCATTCCCGGACGTCACAAGGAAGTGCCGGTCATTGAGAGTGAGAAAGGGTTGAACCATCGTATTTACTATGTTACGACGAAGGATTTTAATACATTTTCTGAAACCAAACTGTTCTTTAATCCTGATTTTAGTGTGATTGATGCAGCTATTGTACGCGATCCGGTGATGAAAGACTTGATTATGGTGGTGAAGAATGAAAACTCGTTGCCGGCAGAGAAGAATTTGAGAATAACACGGACAACACGAATAGAGGATGGATTTCCTACTACTGTTTCTCCTTCTATTACAGGAGATTATTGGTGCGAGGGACCTGCGCCACTTTTTGTAGATGATGTTCTTTATGTCTATTTTGATAAATACCGTAATCATCAATATGGAGCAGTTTGCAGTCGTGATCATGGAAAGACGTGGGAAGATGTGTCTGATCGTGTATCTTTTCCAAAAGGAATCCGTCACGGAACCGCTTTTACCGTAGAGAAGGCTGTACTTGATAAATTGCTTCGTATCCATAACTTTAATCCTCTTGTTCCGGATAATATTGCTGATCCTTCTTTATCCAAATTTGGTGATACTTATTATCTTTATGGTACTACTGATATTGATAAAGGGTTGTCACAAGCAGGTACTCCTGTGGTATGGAAATCTAAAGATTTTGTAAACTGGAGTTTTGACGGGTCACATATTGTGGGATTCGATTGGCATAAAGGACATGAATATGTCAATGCTAAAGGAGAGAAAAAGACGGGATATTTTCGTTATTGGGCACCCGGTAGAGTAGTGGAGAAGAATGGTGAATATTATCTTTATACCACTTTTGTAAAACCGGATGAGAATGCACGTACCTATGTGCTGAAGTCCGACCGTCCCGAAGGTCCTTTCCTTTTTGCCGGACGTAATTCTATATCTTCTCATTCTTTGGATGGGTTTGATCAATCTTGTATTGCTCCGGATATAGATGGGGAACCTTTTGTGGATGATGATGGAACTGCTTATTTATTCTGGCGCCGCCGGATGGCTGCCCGTATGACTGACGATTGGCAGCATTTAACCGGTGATACTATTGTGATGAGTACAGCTCGTCAAGGGTATTCGGAAGGGCCGGTTATGTTTAAACGTAAAGGTATTTATTATTACATTTATACTTTGAGAGGGAATCAGAATTATGTAAATGCTTACATGATGAGCCGGCAGTCCCCTTTGTCGGGCTTTGAAAAGCCCGAAGGCAATGATATTTTTCTTTTTTCATCCATTGCCAATAATGTTTGGGGGCCGGGACATGGAAATGTATTTTATAATGAAGAAACAGACGATTATATTTTCGTATATTTGGAGTACGGTGACGGAGGAACTACCCGCCAAGTATATGCTAATCGGATGGAATTTAATGAGGATGGCACTATAAAGACACTTGTTCCTGATGAAAAGGGAGTTGGTTACTTGGCTGTCAGCCAGGAACAGCGCGAAAATAAGGCGCTGAAAGCTTCTTTCAGTGCATCCAGCGTACGTTCTCCCCGTACTTCTAAGGTTGAAATAGAAACTCAGCCTAATTGTCCTTTGGCTGATAAAACTTCGCTTGTCAAGGTGGAACGCACACATATATATCACCCTGGAAATGCAGGCGACCAGTCTAATGGAACACGCTGGATGGCAGAAACAAATGATGATCATCCTTGGCTGATGGTGGATTTGGGTGAAGCCATGCAAGTAACGGAGTGTCAATTTGCCTTTGTACACCCTGCTGAAGGTCATGCCTGGCATCTCGAAAAATCCAATGATGGCACTAATTGGCAACCTTGTGCCGAAGTAAAAGAGGTGAAGGCATGTTCACCTCATGTGGCAACGGTGGGAGATAAAGTACGTTATTTGCGTTTGCACATAGATAAAGGTGCAGCCGGATTATGGGAATGGAAAATCTATTAAATTACTATTTTATCATGAAAAAACGATTTGTGACCGTTCTTTTGGCTTGTCTTTGGCCGGAGGACTTTTTGCACAACAGCCTTGGTTTAAAGACAAGGATTTGACCTTGACCGGTGCTTATTATTATCCTGAGCATTGGGATGAGAGTCAATGGGAGAGAGATTTTAAACAGATGCATGATTTGGGTTTTGAATTCACCCATTTCGCGGAATTTGCTTGGGCGCAATTGGAACCGGAAGAGGGAAAATATGATTTTTCCTGGTTGGATAAAGCGGTGGCTTTGGCTGCCAAATATGATTTGAAAGTCATTATGTGTACTTCTACGGCAACTCCACCGGTATGGCTGAGCCGTAAATACCCTGAAATTTTGATTAAAAATGAAAATGGTACCGTGCTTGATCACGGAGCACGTCAACATGCTTCTTTTGCTTCTCCCGTTTATAGAGAACTGGCTTATAAAATGATAGAGAAGTTAGCTCAGCATTATGGAAATGATTCCAGAATAATCGGCTGGCAGCTCGATAATGAGCCGGCCGTACAATTTGATTATAATCCGAAAGCCGAACTGGCTTTCCGGGATTTTTGCGTGAAAAATATCATCATGACATTAAAGCATTGAATGATGCCTGGGGAACGGCTTTTTGGAGTGAGGTTTATTCTTCTTTTGATGAAATAACTCTTCCTAAAACTGCCCAGATGTTTATGAATCATCATCAGATTTTGGATTACCGCCGTTTCGCTGCCAGTCAGACAAACGACTTTTTGAATGAACAATGTTTGTTGATAAAAAAATATGCAAAGAACCAATGGGTGACTACTAACTATATTCCTAATTATGAGGAAGGACATATAGGTGGCAGCCCTGCACTTGATTTTCAAAGTTATACTCGCTATATGGTGTATGGAGACAATGAAGGTATTGGTCGCCGCGGATATCGAGTAGGAAATCCGTTGCGTATTGCTTTTGCCAATGACTTTTTCAGACCCATACAAGGTACTTATGGAGTAATGGAACTTCAGCCAGGACAGGTGAATTGGGGGAGTATCAATCCTCAACCGCTGCCCGGAGCTGTCCGTTTATGGATGTGGAGCGTATTTGCCGGTGGAGGCGACTTTATCTGTACTTATCGTTATCGCCAGCCTCTGTATGGCACGGAACAATATCACTATGGCATTGTAGGTACAGACGGAACAACGGTAACTCCCGGTGGACGTGAATATGAGCAGTTCATGAAAGAAATCAGACAGCTGCGGGGACAGGTTGCTGCTCGTGAGGTGAAACCGGCCGATTATTTGGCGCGTCGTACTGCCATTCTTTTAATCATGAAAATTCATGGAGCATTGAGCGCCAGAAGCAAAATCGTACATGGAATACATTGGGGCATATTGAGAAATATTATCGCACGTTGAAATCTTTTGGTGCGCCTGTAGATTTTATCAATGAAAGCAAGGAGTTTTCCTCTTATCCTGTGGTCATAGCTCCGGCTTATCAATTGGCTGACAAGGCATTGGTAGATAGATGGACTGATTATGTAAAAGAAGGGTGGTAATTTGGTCTTAACTTGCCGTACAGCCCAAAAAGATCGCCATGGACGTTTACCCGAAGCTCCTTTTGGTTCCATGATTAATGAACTGACCGGTAATGAAATGGAGTTTTATGATTTATTACTTCCTGAAGAACCTGGCAAATTACGGATGGATGGAAAAGAATATACATGGAATACTTGGGGGGAGATATTGAAACCGGGTAAGGATTCACAAGTATGGGCTACTTATACACAGGAATTTTATGAAGGAAAACCGGCAGTCACTACTCATAAGTTGGGAAAAGGTACTGTTACTTACGTGGGAGTGGATAGTACGGACGGATTATTGGAGAAAGATATTTTGAAGAAACTATATGCGCAATTGAATATTCCTGTGATGGATTTACCATATGGTGTTACTTTAGAGTACCGCAATGGTATGGGGATTGTATTGAATTATACAGATAAACCTTATAAATTCGTACTTCCCTCGGGAGCCAAAGTGTTGATAGGAGAGCCGGTAATTCCTACAGCAGGAGTATTGGTATTTTCTATTACTGATTGAAAACGTATGATTGATAGAACAAAAAGGAGCGGCTTCACAGTCGCTCCTTTTTACTTAACCTAAATCTAACCTTTAAATCATAGTCTATGAAAAATCGATTCACTAACCAATCATATTATTAATTTAATTTGTAAACTTCACTTCCGGCAAGCAGGAAACATCCTACTCCAAAATCTTCAAAATCGGGTACTTTGTCGTATGTGACAGGTTGACTGTCTTTCGGTTCTTTTCCGGTTCCTTGTACAAGTCCTAGGAAGCCGTTAGGGTGAACGGCATCTTTCACCATAGCATTCCATGCTTCCAACAAGACTGGCAGGTATTCTTTTCTGTCCAACAGTCCGTTACGTACCCCCATGCCATGCCATATACAAATAAAGCGGTGCCACTGGTTTCTTTACCTCCGAAGTTTGATTCGTCATGCATACTTACATTCCAAAAACCATCTGTGCGTTGGCAATTTTTGATAGCTTTACTCATGGTCAGGAAATCATTGATATAGTCGGCACGATGTTTTTCATTAGTAGGAATTTCATCCAGTACACGTACCAGTGCTGCATATACCCATCCATTGCCACGACTCCAATAGCAATTCTTACCGTTAGGTTCTTTGTAGGGGGGATCAAAGTCTTGGTCCCTCCACCACAGACCTTCTTTTGGTTGTACATGCCATTCTCGCCATGTTTGTTACGGGTATATTCATACATATCCCACATCTTGTCGAAATATTTTTGTTCTCCGGTCAATTTTCCAAGTTTGGCAAATACAGGCATTCCCATCTGGATGGCGTCAATCCACCACCAATCATTTACTTGAGGAGTGTTAACCAGCATATCTATATTAGCTTTGACCTTACGGATTCTTTCCGGATCGGGACAAATGTTATATAAATCAATGTAAGTCTGGCTGGCACAGTAATCATCAGCATTGCGAGTGGTGGTACCGTTGCGAAATCCCCATTCGTGGTAATTTGACCAATCGACAGCATATTTATAATATTCATCGCGTGGATAAACGGAGTAAAGAGCCATTAATCCTTCATAATATACTCCGCGTGTCCAGATATTACTAGGACGCGTTACATTTTTACAAAAGAAGGAGTACGATAATCGGCATACTTCTTCATGAAGTAATTATTGACTTTTATAACAGTCTTCAACGTTTCTTTTTTGTCCGGCAAGTCTTGTGCTTTTACAACTCCAAAACCTAATGCGACAAAAAGAATGATAGTATTAATTTTTCTTCATCATGTTGTTTTAGTGTTTTAATGGTAGCGCAAAAATAGGATGGTCTGGGATTTTCTACAATGGAAATGTGTACATCTTCCTTGAATATTATGCATGTGTACGCATTTCGAGTGTGTTTTTTATTATCAGTGTTCTTATTGGGCTATTTGTCTTTATTTGCAGATCGTTCATAAATCTTTTCCCCTTCTTTTATCTTTAGTTCCAACCTTTAAAATTAACATTGGCCACATTTGAGATACTTAATCCTTTTTGAGCTTTGATATGGCAATTCTCAAAAAAGAATGTATCATTTCCGAATGGAGCCTCTTTAAAACCATACATGGTTCCTGCTGATTGTGCTTCTCCATTTATATTCTTGAAATGGATATTGCGCAAACAGATCAGTGGATAATGTGCAGGTAGAAGCGGAGGAACCATACGCCATTCCATATTGATATCAAAGATACTGCGTGCTCCTTTGATGATAATATCTTCAAAAGTGATATTTTCCACAGTTCCGCCACGGCTGGGCTGGCTTTTAAAACGTAAGGGACTCCAGTTTTCGTTATCCATCAGGCAGGAACGTATGGTCACATTGCGTATGTCGCCTGATATTTCACTGCCCATAGCCACTCCACCATGACCGTATGCGAAATGACAGTTCTCTATCAGAATGTTTTCACTGGGACGTCCTACTCTGCGTCCGTCCTCGTCTCGTCCGGATTTGATGGAGATACAATCATCATGTGCCTCAATGCGGGTGGAAGTAATCAGTATATCATTGGACGAATCGATATCTATGCCATCGGAACTGGGTATATATTCCAATGCACGGATATCGATTCCATCTATAGTGAATCCGTTTGTGTAAAGTACATGAAGACACCATGAGGCCTGATTTATCATTTTTAAACCGGAAATCTTACCTCCCGGGCAATCTGTGAAACATACCAGTCTGGGGCGTCCGGAGTTTCCGAATGGAATTTTTTTCCATTCTACTCCTTTACCATCAATAACTCCTTCACCATAAACTTTAACTCCGTCTGAATGGTCGAAATTCAAGAAAGCACATCGCCACCTTTTTTCTATGCCTTCAAAACGGGTAGGGATGACAGGAAATTCATTGGGGTCGACAGTGCTGATTAGTTTGGCGTTTTTTTCTATACGTAAATCTACACCACGTGGGAAGAATAGAGCGCCGCTTAGATACTCCCCGGCAGGAATAACTATCGTTCCGCCTCCATTGTGAGCTGCTTCATTAATGATACGTTGTAAAGTGGCTGTTTCCGAATAGCCATTTCCTTTTACGCCATATTCTTTAATGTTATATTCTCTGTTATTTTTTCCGATAGATATGAGCTTGCTTTCCCATGCTTCCAGTTTAATGGTCAGACGGGTGCGATTATTGACAATTGTTGCATTTATCGGTTGGAGTGTGCCATCTGTTGCATTCCATTCTTTTACAACTCCTACTTTATCAAAGTCTGCTGTAAATTCTGTAGCTTTATTCCCTTCATTGAATATGAAGTAGAGGTCGCCATCGGGCATTACTCTGCGTGTGTAGCGGATAGAATCATTGTCAGGTGAAATGATTTTCATTTCTGGTTCCGGAAGGGAAGAGCTTACATGTGCTGTCCATCTGGTGGATGGCTCAATCCTGCTGTTGGTTAAATCTGATAGGGAACCAGGAGCAGTGAAATTTTTGTCAATGAAAGAAGCGGGCTTCTTTCCCCAAAACAGGACTTTTCCTCCACGTGAGGAAAATGTTTCTATTACTTTCCAGGCAGATACGGAAATAACATCTGATGATGGGATAATCAATGTTTCATATCTTTGGCTGCTTTTATTTTCCAGATAGCCGGGACCTATGGTCAGTGCTTCCGTAAAAGCATCATCGTTTATGTAGTCAAAATCTCGTTGATGAGTTAACAGCTGTTGGGTAAGAGTGACGATATCCTTATAAACTTCATTGTTACCCAGCCACATAGTAGATGTGGGGTAATACATGGCAATCCGTGCTCCCGGCTTCCCTTGGCTCATCAGGTAAGTAGTGCGATTTGTATATTCATTCAGGCCTTTCATACCAGGATCACTCATCCAATTGCGATGTTTGGATCCTGCCAGCCAGAACATGAATTCAAAGAAGTTAATCCCTCGGGCAATCTGATGATCTACAACAAATTTGGCTTGGGGAATGGTAGGAGAGATGTGGTAAGCTGCAAAACTTTCGCTGAATGCTCTAGGTTTTCCATAAACATGAGCTACAGATGAGGCTAGTTTGGGGAAATCATTAAGGGTACTGGGCCATATTTGGTTCCAGATTGCATCTACTCCGGGTATTTGAACTTTACTTAAGGCTCGAAAATAGTCTCCTTCAGCTTTTACACATGCGGGCATTTCATGTTCTTTGTTAAGATGGGTAATATGGGCTACTCCATTGGCTGCACACCAATCGGCTTGTAATTTGAAAAAGTGGGTGGCAAACAAGCTGGACCAGACATCCCAATAATCGGCTTTTACTCTTTGTTCCTGTATGGTAGGCGAAGCGGTAAAAAGGAGGCTAGATAGGGAGTCGGATCGTACCCTTTTGTATCTTTGAATGTTTGGACAATGGAAGGAGTCCAAGGTAAATGTGCATAATCGGGTTCATCTCCCCGGAAACCAAGTACGGTGGTACCCAGCTCTTTTACCAAAGATATTTTTTATACTGTTTGTGTGTCCAATCAATGAATTGTTGTACGGCAACAGGGTTCAGATAATCACACAGAGAATTAGTGGCATCTTTACCGCCATTGGGATTATTAACGGCTCGGGTTACAGCCGTCCGAAAGTCGCTTTTGACTAATAGGATCTTCCAGTCATCCAGCCCGGCGTTGAAACTTATTTTTCCATTATAATTTCTACAGTTCTGTTAGGAGCGCCGGATGTACTGACGGCTACCGCACTGATGATTTCCGGTGCTATTTTATGGTTTGTCATTACTTCTCCCCGTTTTATCTGTATGGTATCACCTATCACAAGAGCTTGCATTCTCAAATCGGGACGTTCCTGTGAGAATTTTCCTCCTGCAAATCCGCTGGGATATTTTCCTTCATCAATAATCCAGACTTTCATGTCTCGTTTTTTGGCTTCAACTACTCCGGTGCGAATTGCTTTAAACC
>ENA-OQOA01000683-OQOA01000683.1-human-gut-metagenome-genome-assembly--contig:-NODE-683-length-13474-cov-3.760620_pt1 | contig 13474 bp, 12 predicted proteins | sample MGYA00242633_ERZ504888 | MGnify/ENA primary metagenome ERZ504888 (study PRJEB26092, sample SAMD00036372) | human gut metagenome | host: Homo sapiens | study: EMG produced TPA metagenomics assembly of... | reverse complement strand
ACCACAAAAGATTCCGATTTCAGCACTGAATTACAAGATTGGAAAACTTGAGTGGGGGGGGTATGTTAAATGTTATTATTTTTCAATTTTTGTAGTGGTAGACAGTGTTTATTATAAATACCAATACAGTAAAACATACACACTGTGTGGTGGTTTGAATAGTGTTTCGTTGTATGAGTCAGAAAGATGATAAGAAGAAATATTTATAAGAAAAAAGGGTGACAACATGAGCACTTTTTGAATGCGTTTTTTACAAATTCGCAGCGCCCTGTGGTTGATTGTCTGACCGCAGTTGCGGGCATTTTGGTTCGCAGCCAGGGAGTTATCAAAGGAACAGGCGCGGATCAGCGATTTGTAAAAAACGCTTTCAAAAATGTGGAGTGTCACCATTTATTCTTATAAATATTTCTTCTCTTGTCTTTCTGACTCATACATGCAACACTATCAACAAATCACAATTTTATCTTGGTGTTAATTCTACATACATATCTTTGTACTGTCTTGCACTTGTCTCCCATGATACATCTTTATTCATATCACGGATCACCATATCATCCCAGCTTGCTCTATTCTCAAAGTAGCATGTCTTTGCTCTATTGATCGTATCATACAGAAGTCCGCTTTCATATCGATCAAATGTAAAGCCGTTACCTGTATTATCAAACATGTTATATGGCCAAACAGTATCTCTAAGTCCTCCTGTCTCTCTGACAATTGGAATCGCACCATATCTCATAGCAATCAATTGTGTTAGTCCGCATGGCTCGAATCTTGATGGAACTAAAAGTGCATCACATCCAGAATAGATATTGTGGGCAACATTTTCATCGTAAGCAATATAGGCACAAAAACTTCCTTTATATTGATTCTCGTAAGAACGGAAAGCTTCTTCATACCAGGAATCACCTGTACCAAGAACAACTACCTGTGTATTTCCATCCATAACGCCTGGAATTACGTCATTGACCAGATCAAGTCCTTTTTGGTTCGTAAGACGAGAAATCAATCCGATCACCATCTTGTGTTCGTCGACCTCTAATCCTAAAGATTCCTGTAGTGCTTTCTTATTCTTCTTTTTATTTTCGATTGCTGTCTTTGCATCATAATTTGCTTTTAACAACTTGTCTGTAGATGGATTCCAGATGTTGATATCAATACCATTTACAATTCCTCTGATCTTATTCTGGTGATATCTTAAGTGCTCTGCAAGTCCTTCTCCATATTCTTCTGTCTGAATCTCTCCAGCGTATGTGTTACTTACCGTTGTAAGTCTATTACAATAAGTGATTCCACCTTTTAACATATTCGCATCCAGCCAGTTCTGAGTCAGGCAGTCTTTGTTGAATACATAATCCGGAAGTCCTGACCAGTATTGGATCATTTTTCTGTCGTAGATACCTTGGAATTTTAGGTTATGTATCGTAAGTACTGCACTTGCACGTCCTACATTTGTATCTGCAAAACATGTTCTTAGATAAAGTGGCACCAACGCTGCCTGCCAGTCGTGGCAGTGTACTACATCAGGAACCCAGTCCAGATAATTCAGTGCCGCCAATGCTGCCTTGGAAAAATAACAGAACTTTGGAATATCATCAATCAGATTTGTATACGGATTACCCCAAGAGAAAAATTCCTCATTGTCGATAAAATCATAAATTACACCATCTTCCTGATACTCCATAATACCTACATAGTATTGTCTTCCATCAGAACAAAGATCCATATAGAAAGAGCCTTTGTATTCCATCTTTTCTTGGTATTCCCAAGGAATGCATTTATACCTTGGAAGGATTACTTTCACATCTACATTTAATTTAGCAAGACTCTTTGGAAGTGCAGACATTACATCTCCAAGACCTCCTGTTTTCACAAATGGATAGCATTCTGAGCCAATAAAAACGACACTTCTTCTTGGTCCAAGATCAGGCTGTTCAATAACCTGATTTTCTTCTACTGGCGTTTCTATTTTGATTTCTTCTTTCGGTTCTGGTTGTGCAACTTCCTCTTTTATTATTGCAGGTTCTGCTGTTGGAATAACAGTCTCTTCTGTATCTGTACTTTTCACTGTTGAAACAGTTGCTTTTTTTGCCCTGCTTTTTGCATTATTTCTTGTCTTACTTTTTGTTCTTGTTTTTCTGCTCATATTTGCCTCCAATCTGCAACATACATCATGCGGTCTGCAATGAATTTTTATGATATTCTTATTATACCATAAATATTTTCAAATAACAAATGCCCAAAACATCGTATTTAAGCCATTTGTTGAATGTTTTAATACTTCTAAACTGCCTCTAAAATGCTATATTTAGTAACAAATTAGTAACATAGAAATATTATTTTTCTTTTACCCTGTGATACCATCAGCAATCGCTTTTGCAATCTTTTTGTATCCAGTTTTCTTATATAGATCATAGTCATCTTTATCATCGACAAAACATACCTCGATTAGGATTGCTTTATTGATCGTATGATTAAGATAATACAGATTTCCTGTTGTTTTAATTCCTCTGTTTGTAAATCCTAGCTTTTTCATGTTTGCTAAGATTCTGTTACCAACAGTTTTCTTAATCCCTACACTCTGAGTGCACCAGATTTCTGTACCTGCAATTTTCTTGTCTCCCTTGTGATTGTTTCGACCCGAATTAAGATGAATCGAAACATCTAATGCTGCTTGTCTTTTGTTGCACTTAGTACAGATCTTTCTGAGAACGTCCGTCTGACTAGTTCCGTTGCTGACTGTACAATTATATGCCTTATGTCCTTTTTTCTTTAATAACCTTACGACTTCTTTACAGATTTTTCTGTCTTCTCTGCTCTCATCTAATAAGTCACTCGCTCCACACGCGATCTTGCCACTTGGATTATGCCCGCCATGAATATTGTATATTGCCATGTTAGTTACCTCCTATTTTTCTTCTATAATATTTGTTATATCTGTTTCGTGTTCTGGTAGTTCTTCTGTCATGTCTTCTAAAAACTTCTGGATAAAATTCTTTATTCTTGTTGGTACTGGTAATCCGCATAGAGTCATGTCTTTAAGATGCTGACTGCTTCATATAAAATAAACAACAGGCAGAAAAATTCACAGATTCCTAACTTTTCGATTCCCAGCAACTGTATATATTTTTCAGGAACGAAACTTAACATGTTAATATGCATGATCACATCAATTGACATCAGTAAACAAACTGAAAACAACATTGCTGCTTTTCTGATTGCCCCATCAATTCCTACACATGAATTAAACTTATGCTCTTTGATTGCTCGCAGCGCTCCAAGGATGGAATCTAAAGATACACAGATCAGGAGTGCCTTAAACATCATATTGTTACTTAATAGAATAATAATTTCTTTCATCATTTTAATCGTCCTTTCTTATCTGGTTTTTTGCATAAAAATAAGACCATACTGGTCTCGCTCTGATTCTCATATTCACTTGTCTCCTTTCTTGACTTTATTGTAAAAAATTGTTATAATTTTAAGGAAGTTTTTTCATACTTGATGTATAAAACCCCTATACATCGAATTTCTTCAAAAGGACGTTTTTTTGAACGTCCTTTTTTGTTGCGTAAACTTATTAGTTACCCATAGCCTGCTTTAGTTAATCATGAAATATTTCATGATTTGATTTATGTTTTGTGCTATGTTAATATATACATATTCTTTCTGGAGGTTTAGTATGAAAAATAACAATTCATGTTTTTTAAATTTCTCTCGTTGTTTTTGTTTATTGCTTTAATTTTTGTATCTGTTTCATCTGGATATATTGACCGCTTAACATACAAGGTAAATATAAAAACAGAGACTCCTGTTACATCAGATTCGTATAAGTCTTGGGAAAACTGCTTAGAACAATTAAATATTAAAGCCGATGTTGTATTTATTGGAGATTCATTGACTGCAAACGGAAATTTTCAAAAAGCTTTTCCAAATACATCTGTATGTAACCTAGGATGTTACGGAGATAGGATCGTTAATGTTCGTTCAAGAATCAGTACAGTGTCTTCTCTTCATCCTTCCAAGGTTTTTATTGCTTGCGGAGTCAATTCTCTTGCTTGTAGAAATTTAAAAACTTGCAAATATCAATATTCTATGTTAATAAACGAATGTAAAAAGACAGTTCCGAATACTGAAATATTTGTTTGTTCTGTTTTACCTACGGCAAACGTAAAGAATCCTTACTGTAGTAACTCCAAAATACGTTCCTTTAACAATTTTCTAAAAAAATTATCCCAAAAACATAATCTGCAATTTATTGATTTATATTCTGCTTATGAGCAAAACGGTTATCTTCCTAATAAGTACACAAACGATGGCTTGCATTTGACACCGGATTCATATTCTATTTGGTATAAATCTGTAAGCAAATATATCAACTCCTAGAAACTGCCTTCTAGGAGTTTTTTGTTATACTTGATATGCCATCCAGTTTTCTGCTACACGTCTAAATTTCTCCCATCCATATGCTGATAAATGTACTCCTCCATCGGTAAAATAGTCATTTTGTACCGTTGTTCCGTCTTGTCTAATAAGGCCTTTCGTGTGAGTATAAGGCGGTACGAATGTTGTTATATCAAAGTATGGAATAGCATAGTACTCACATATTGCAATTAATGCTTCTTTTTTTGCTCCGCTACATTCCCAAGGGATAAATACTCCTATTGGCTGATTTCTTCCATAATATCTAACCCTTTTTAGAATATAGTTCATTGCTGATATATCTGTTGTACAAGATTCATCTGTAATCGCACCCACTCCATTAGATGGCATTTCTCCAAGTGTTCCACTATTAGTTCCCATCATAAAGAAAAATGCCGAGTCCTTAGGAAATAAATAAGTGCTAGAATCTATCTCTACCTCAGACAAAAACTTATTCCATTGTCCATTAGCGTTCTTTAATGATGTACTATTTACACCATCGGTAGCATCTCCCCAAGTAGCTCCATAAGTACCATAGGAACGTACTTTACAACCAAATTTCTTTTCAAAATTCTTTCTTTGCTGACCGCTCGCCCAGTTATCAGAATTTGAATCTCCAAACCAATAAACAGTCTTACCGTATAAATTATTCTGCAAATTATCACGTAACAAGATATTTCTAAATTCACTATTTAGCGTGTGATGGTAATTAGACATGTCGATTTTTTCGCCTGTGTAAGCAACAAATTCACTACTTACACTTGATCCCATAAAAACATAGGATTAGGATTATCAACATGAACCGCATATTGAAACCTTATTAAACCATCTTCACTTGGCGTGTAAATGACATAATGTATTCCGTCATTACTTTGTTTTACTATTTCCTCATCGGATAAATAATTTTTTCTTTGTCGAATCTTACTATCTTTTCAACGCCTAAAAGTCCTTGATTGTCCCACACCTGTGCTACATAAGTATTATTTGCCATTACTTCTATATAATCAGAAACTTCACATTGTTTAATGTTTGGGTTTATAGTTGGTGGAACTTGCATCCTACCCTTTGTACTTTTTGTTCTGTCTAATAAGTTAATTACTTTATTAAGTTCTATAACTTTATCATATATTTTATCGCCAGATGTTGTAGGAGTAGGAGTCGGTGTTGGTGTTGTTCCACCACCATCAACAGATATCTGATTTCCCTTTCCATCATATAATGTAGCCATTTAATACACCCCACTTTTTAAAAATTGTAAAATTTCATCGTCTGTAAGTTTTCTCATAACGATACTTAAATCATAGATTGTTCCCACATACGCCGCTGATGTTTTTCCTCCAACGCATATTTCTCCTGCATATGTTGACGCATTAGGAAGATTGTACGCTGCGGCACCGACAGTCTTTTTAAATTCATCATTTATGTACTCATATATTGTAATCGTATTACTGTTCGCTTCATGTGTAAGAGCATAGCACCAATTATTATTGGCAGACCTTGTTGCCGTACATGTGTTTGAACACCACATTAATTGAGCATTATTTGCACCGTTTGTTCCAAAGTCACACCCTTTAGCAGACGTATTCAATCCGTACACAATAGCACCCGCTGTTGTCGAAAAATTTGCTAACAGTGTCCATGATTTAGCATAACCGTTCGCTGAATCCGAACCAAGCTTAAGTCCTGTTGCTTCGTAAAAATCAGCATTACATACTTTATTTGATATGCTATATAGTTCTTTTGTATTGACGTTAACACTGCATTTAGCTGTTGCACTTCCCGAGGTCGCTGTGATAGTTGCAATACCATCACTTACAGCCGTTGCTACCCCATCTTTTACTGTTACTACATCCGCATTATTAGACTCCCATAGTATAGATGATGTTGCTGTATCTGGTGTCAATGTGGCTGTAATTTTTTGAGTGTCTCCGATTCCAGAGAACTTAAGAGTTGTAGGAGATAATTTAATTCCTGTCGCAGGAATTGTATTAAAACTATTTTCCAACGCTGTTACCATGTCGGACATGTTTTCCGAATAGACAGCACTTTTGAATAGTGATACGATATATCTTTTTTGTTCTGTCGTAAGACCACTTCCGACTCCTTTAAGACCAGAAATTTCTTCGTTCACGTTTCCTAAAGATTCCTTTAGTGAACCAATCTGCTGTCTAACTGCTTCTCCAGCACTCTTATATACAGTACCATCAGCACCTGCTCTTACATCTTTTAATTCGGCTGAACTTATATCTGTCGCAATGTCTTCATATGCTATTGTTACAACTGCCATAAAAACATACTGCCCAACGACACTACTTGATCCCGAGTACACAGTTATAACATATTCATCGTTTGTTGACTCTACATTATAACTTGATGGGATGCCTTTACCATTTATTGCTACTCCATCTAATGCTTTAGCAATAACATTAGCATTTATAACTGTAGGTGATTTATCCTTTATGCTTTTCAGTGTTTCATTGTCTTTACTGCTAATTTTAAATGTAAGGTCGCTGGCGCTGTTGTTTCTAATAGTTGCCGAATGTACTGTTACTAGTTTTGTTGTATTTACAGTACCTGTTAGTATAGTATCGATTCTTCCATTTATTGTATTGATATTAGAATCTAACTCTTTTTTCATATTTTTGTTTTCTTCGATTACTCCTGCAACAGACTCAGGATGCCCTGTCGCATCTTTGTAGCATTGCCTAATCGCATCAACAAAGCTTTTGTCGGACTTCTTTTCCATAGATTTTTATGTAAGACATTGTTCAATAGTTCTTCTATCTTCATATTTCCTCCTGCATCATCTGTACTTGTTTTACTGTTCCTGTTTTATCTGCAAAATATAAAATTCCATTCTCGACATATAGCTTTCCGTCTGTTTCTGGATAGTTGTCGGTTGAATGAAATTCTATTGTTTTCCCAATATTCATTTCTCCCAATTCTGAAATATAAGGGACGTTTCCATACTTATTACCTACTGTTCTATTTCCAATGCTTTCTTTTATTTCTTCTGCTGTTTTTGTCGCATTTTTTGCTGCATCAGCTGCAGCTGTTGCGTTTTTCTCTGCAACTGCTGCCTTTGCTACTACTCCGTTTGCTGTCGCTTCGACATTTTTTATCCCACTATTGTACGTGTTTTGATTTTCTACTAACGTTTTCAACGTTGATCCCAATGTTACCTTGCAATCATCCACCACCTTTAAATTCTTACTTATCTTACTTACCTGCATGTATGAATTTATTCCATGTTGCTTGGATATAACTGGAATCTTGTCTCCTATATCTATTTTCTTAACATCGTATCCCAGATCTTTTAAATCTATTGCTGTTAATTCTATTGTGATCGACAAATTAACCAGATCCTTTATATCTTCTTTTGCCTTTTCCAATAACTGCAATGGACTTTCTAAATCTGAATATGACACTGTTCCAAAGATTTTTCCAAAATTTTCAACTGCTACCTGATCATAAATATAATCTACATCATTGTTTACACTTGCAATCGTTATTGGCTTTCCTGTTGCACTGTTTGTAGCTCCAAGTGGGATAATACATGTTTTTATATCATCCGCTTTTATATATTGTGTAATGTCTAATATGTTTTTGCCAAACGAAACAGGCTGCCCTTCTGCATCATCATATTCTTGTAAATAATCTATGTAATATCCATCTTCTTCTTTTCTTGTTCTGATATATCCGGCATATACATTTATTAATTTTTCGGCGATCGCTGTTCTTGTATCTTTATAATCACTTTCATCATATCGCGTCTTATCTCCAGTTACTGTTATCTTTCCAATTTTAAATTGTTTTTCTTCTTCCACCTGTCCATTGTGATTTTTCAATATATAGCCTAAAGAGTTGCTCTGGTGTATATTCTCCTTTGTATGGACGTTGGACAGAATCGAGTAAATATGCCATATTCCCTTCACATGTTATTGTTTTCTCTCCTTCAAAATCAATCTCTTCATTTAACACACGAGAACAAAATATCTCTTTCTCATTCCCTTGTGTATCAAAATCAATTATTTTGATCACTGTTTTTAATTTTTTAAATGAATCATAAAACTGATTATCTGAATAGATTACAAATGAGAATGATCCATTTTTATTTAGCTCTGTATCAAGCTTAGGATCCGCGATCTGCCGTGTTTTATCCCATGGATGATACAAATACTTATCTCCAATTTTAACCTTATACATAATACTACAAGCTACCTCCACGATAATCTACCGAAACTATTCCATTTCCTTTGAATACAAGAACATTATCTCCTTCTCCTAATAGCAGATCTGGAGACTGACTTTTTCCTTTTGGCAGATTATACGTTGTGCCATTATAACTTACTGTCATTTCCTCGCTGCACTCAAAGACCGGTATCACTCTCATTGCTCTTCCTGGTATAACGAACTCTAACGTTCCATTTACCTGTAGATTGCCATATTCCCTTATGATTCCTGTTTCAAAATCAAATTCATCCCATAACCAGTCCTCTAATGATGAATTGAGTTCTAACTTATAAGGATCGCGATTTACTGTAATTTCAACGCTGCTGTAGTGTTTATTTATCTTTTCTGTACTAATAGAAATTCTACCTTCATAGTAAAAATAATCATTTCCAAGCACCACTTTCATACGTTTTCCATGCAGCTTATTTTGCAACTCACTTGCACGTGCTAACCATAGATCATAACTGCCATCTTTAAAATCAAATGTCAGTTTCATGCTTGCATTTTTATACACCGGAAACCCTGTGAGGGCATCCGTAAGATCTAAGTCTCCGTTACGCCCTGGTATTTCCTTAAATTTCTCATCTACTTCGGCAGATCCTGGATCAATTGATAACGCTCTCAATCCAAAATCTTCATACATACTGTAATCGCCTATTTTTACATCGAACATTATCAATTTCTCCTTTCTGCTCTTGTCTGTTCTTCTCCAAGATTTCTGTTCACGTATGGTGTTATTTGCTTTCCAACAGTCTTTCCGTCAAGATCAACAGTTGTATGAATCTCTGCGTTCACTTCAACTGGTTTATTATCCTGCACGATCACAACAGGTTTGTTTCCTCCTGGTCCCTTGTAATTTGGCGTATCCGGCTTTGGATATTCTACGGATTCTACTTTTTTACGCATTGCTACCAATGATACATCTATATCTTTTCCCATTTTTGTTGTTGCTTCTGGCATGTACTTAGTAAATGCTGCTGCAAGTCCTAAAGGCATATATTTACCAATCTTATCTCTAACGACTCTTGACGGAGATTTAATCTTTAATTTCTTTTTCATGCTTTTTATAAGCTGATCACACATAGCATTTACAGCTTTGGTCATTCCTTTTGTCTGAGATTGCATTCCTGAAACGAACCCTTTCATCGTATTCTGACCAATCTGATTTATTTTTTTACTCAGATCATTTAATCTTCCTGTCAGTTCAGTCTCATAAGTGTTCTCCAAATCATTAAAATCACTTTGAAAGAAATCATTTCCAAAAGATTCTGATCCGTTGTAAATCTCATTCCATTTATTTATGTAGTCTTGATATTTATCTGGATCAAGTGCCTGCAAATATTCCATATAATCATTGGCACTTGCGACATCCATTCCAAGAATCTGCTGCATAAGAGTATCTGGGATTTTACCTTTTAATGCTTTGATGCGATTTTGATAATTTTTGATCGCTTCTAAATCTCCATCCAGATCATATAATGATCCTGTACTTCTCAGTTTTGAGATCATGTCACTTCTTTGCTGGATCAATGAGTTATATTTTTCCTGATAAGCCGCAGATAACTCTTCTATCTCTTTTTCTGCTTGCGAAATGATCTGCTGCCCTTGCTGTTTAACTGCATTACTATAAGCTGTGATCATAGATTTTCCAAGCTGTGAATACGTATCTGCCACTGCTTTTTTCTTATCTTTAACTTGTTTTAACTGCTTTTCTAAAGATTTTGTGCTTTTTTCTCTTTTTTAGCTTTCTTGATCTTTTTGTTTAGATCTTTTATTTTTTATCATATTGATCCGTGTCCTTATTCTTTCCAGATTTGATCTCCTTGTTGATCAGATTCTTTCCAGCTGTTGTCGCTTTTGAAACTTGAGTATCTATTGCAGACGACAAACCGTCTGTAAATGTCTTTCCTATGTCTTCAAAGTTTCCTTTTTGCTTGCGTTCTTTGCAGATGATACCGCTGTGTTACACAAGCTTTCCATCGTCTTTTTAAGATTCTTTTGCTCTGTATCAATTCCGGCTATAATACCAGTTACAATATGTTTTCCAACTTCTTTTTTGAATACTCTAGAAGGCGATTTGATTCCTAATGCTTTCTTAGCTGCACTTAAAGCACTACTTGCAAGTCCCTGCATTTTGCTTACCAGAGACCCGGCCATCGCGCCAATACCACCAATAATACCTTTTACGATGTTTGATCCAACACTTCCCCAGCTAATTCCTCTAAATGCAGTAACAGCACGCATTCCTAAGCTTTTTGCTGTACTTCCCATCTTTCCAGCTAAGCTTAATAATCCGGATGCTATCTTCCTTACTACTTTTGCACCTACATCTAGCCAATTTATTTTTGTAAATGTTCTGCATTATCACTCTGGCAAGAATTTGAGCATTTAACGCTGCCTTGCTAACAAACATAGAAATTCCAGAAGCAATCTTGGATACTATGTTTCCTCCTGCACTAAGCCAATTGGTCGTTGTGATTTTCTTCCATAAGCTTTGCGTTAAATCACTAAATGCTTTTACTGCATTACCTTTTGCACTCACAATTCCATTTTTAAGATTTGCGATCATTGCCTTGCCAGCACTAAATAAATTTATATGAGTAAAAACATTTATAATCGCCAGAACGATCTGCGGTAAAGCAGCAATCAACTGCGGAATTGCCTGAACAATTCCAATAACAAGATTTGCAATGATTTTTACACCTGCAGCAATCAATTGCAGCAATCCTGTGTCTATTGCAGCACAGAATGAATTGATGATCTGTGGCACATACTCAATCAATAAAGGGATCGAATTAATCAGACCTTGTGCTAATGATGTAATCATCTGGATTCCAACAGTGATCAACTGTGGCAATGCAGAAATTAAGCCAAGGGCAAATTGAGCTAAGGCTTCAATTGCTTTAGGTATAAGTTCTGGTGCTGCTTGTGATATTGCGTTTCCTATCTGCGTTATGATCTGCACTCCATAACTGATCATCTGTGGCAATGCCTGCATGATTCCAGACCCAAGTGCAAGTATTGCCGTTCCTGCTGCAGTAATAAGTTGAGGTGATGCAGAGCTTATTGAACCTGCCAACGACATAATAACCTGACCACCTACAGATAAGAAATCAGGTATCCCTTCTGTTATACCTAAGAGAATACTGGTGATCATTTCGGCTCCAACCTGAACACCTTGTTGCATCTCGCTTTTCATATCATCCCATAATGTACTAAAAAGTTCCGGGATTGTAGCTGCCAAACGTGGAATGATCTCTCCAAGATTCTTTCCGATGTTCTCCATCATTACTGCTATGGAATCTGCAAGTTCTTCCGCTGATCCTGAACCATTTAAGAAATTATCATATGCAGCCTTTGCACTGTTCATTGATCCCTCGATTGTTGTTGCTGCTTCCTTAGATGTCGTTCCTGTAATACCTAACTCTTTTTGAATGATATGGATCGCATTATATACATCTGCAAGATTGTTGATATCATACTTAACACCTGATATCTTGGATGCATCCGCAAGCAATCTTTCCATTTCTGTCTTGGTTCCGCCATATCCAAGTTTTAAGTTATCCAACATTGTATAGTTCTGCTTCGCAAATCCCTGATAAGCATTTTGGATATCCACCATATTGGTTCCCATCTTATTCGCATTATCAGACATATCAATCATAGCCATATCAGCTACTTTTGCCGCTTTATCAGTATTCTTTGCACAGCTCTGTAATAACGATGCAGAGAAACTTGTTACATTCTGCATATACTCATTTGCGGACATTCCAGCAGTCTTATAAGCTTTGTTTGCATTAGCTATGACTGTTTTAGAACTTTTCTTAAATAAAGTCTCAACACCACCAACATTCTGTTCTAGTTTTGATACAGAATCTAATGATTGTTTTGTCATAGCACCCAAGGCAGCACCCACACCAGCAACTGCTCCTGCTGTTATAGCAAGACCTTTCTTTGCAGCACTGCTTATCTTTGACACTCCGGCATTAAATCCGGATTCGTCAATTTTTGTATCAAATTTTAAAGAGCCATCGTAACCCATGTATATTCTCCTTTCGAATATGCACGGCTCAATGGCTCACTTATGCACTAATTTTTAATTTTATTTCTACCTCATTCCCACATTTCTTACACTTCAAGAACACATTATTGCTTTGAGCTGTGTTGTCATAGATCAGTAAGTGTGCACCGCAATGTGGGCATGAGTACCATTTTCTTTCAAATGGGATCTCTTTTATCTTCATAGTCATCAAAACATCATATTTCCAAAAGCATCTCCGATTTCTTCACTTGTGACCTCATGATCAATGATCGCTATCTGCTTTTGAATCTTCCTGATCCTTTCTCTTTCTTCTTTATCCTTGATCTGGTTAAGATCAATACTTCTATAACCCATTCTTTTCTTTAGTTCGCAATCTTCATTCATTCCATCGATCAGCATCTGGAACATCCACCAGTGCATATATGGTATTTCTGTCAGATTGATACCGTAACACTCCAAAAATCCAGATATGATATATGGTGCATCCTGATTGTATGAGATCACTTGGTTATGTTTCATATCTTCTTCGTTGTTATCTTCTTCCTCTGATACTTTCGTTTCCTTGTAATTTATTACAAAATCCGTCAGTGCTTGTAAACATTCCTCAAAATCAGAACCGGGATCATCAAGGAACCAACATGCAAGCAACTGCTTCTTCTCTGCTTCCTCAATATCTTCATCCTTTAGCAGATCCATGAGTTTTATATACTCACGAAAATCTGTTACAATTCTGACCTTCTTTCCATTTGCAATCACATAATCAGGAAACGGCTCGTATAA
>ENA-OQOA01000682-OQOA01000682.1-human-gut-metagenome-genome-assembly--contig:-NODE-682-length-13490-cov-3.221432_pt1 | contig 13490 bp, 17 predicted proteins | sample MGYA00242633_ERZ504888 | MGnify/ENA primary metagenome ERZ504888 (study PRJEB26092, sample SAMD00036372) | human gut metagenome | host: Homo sapiens | study: EMG produced TPA metagenomics assembly of... | reverse complement strand
TTACTACATCACATATGGAAAACAAAACGTTGAAAGCACTGCAATTATAATAAAAATCTTTTTCCTGTTTTTCATTTTAATCTCCATTCCGCCGCCTTCGGTCGGCGGCACAAATAGTAATGAAAGTAGTTTCAACTCTCTACACTATGCTTTAAAATAGTTTCCAAGAAGCTATACTACAAAGCACAGGAGGAGGAGTTGTAATAACTTTCTTCGTTTTAGACAGCATTTTAATCAGTGTAAGTTCTGCCTTTTCAAGCACAAATAAGTGGCATCACGAATCCGTACACTAAGAATTGTTTAAGCGCCTTAGTTTAATTGTGTGGCAGTTCAGTCAATGGCTTCTTATCATTTACGAAAGGAGTTTGTCTATGAAAGTTACTTACCAAACCTGTTGTGGTGTCGATGTTCACAAATCTTTTCTCGTTGCCACAATTGTAAAAACTACTGGTGGCGTTGAGCCATCTTATCAAAAGAAACGCTTTTCCACCTTTAATAATTCAATTCTTGAATTTAAACATTGGCTTCTCGACAATGACTGTCTTGATGTCTGTATGGAATCCACTGGTAAATACTGGGTTCCTGTCTTTAATCTTCTGGAAGATGAAATCAATGTTGTCATTGCCAATCCCAAATGGGTAAAAGCTGTCAAAGGCAACAAAGATGATACCAAAGGCTCTAAATGGATCGGGGATTTGTTCCGTCTTGGACTTGTCAAAGGCAGCTATATCCCTTGTAAGAAAGTCCGTATTCTCAGAGAATACAACCCGTTATCGTTACAAGCTTGTTTCCTACCGTTCAAGTGAAAAGAATAGATACCAGAATGCTCTTACTGTTTGTAATGTTGCATTAGATTCTGTTGTTTCCGATATCTTTGGGAAGTCATCCTCATCCATTATCGATTATCTGCTTGAACAATCGGATACATCCATTAACCACGAAGAAATCGCATCCAGACTTCTTCGGCGTCTCAAAATCCAAAAAAGATGCTGTTATAGAATCCATTGAGGGATATCAGATGACTGATGTCCAAAAATATCGTATGAAATCTTAATGTCCCTGGGACCTTAATTAATCACACATCAATACCGTAGACCTTATGTTATCTGGCAATTTCCATATCTTCTGCTTTTTTAAGATTACTGCTTCTGCTTTTTTGATTTCTTCACTCTACACTCTTTTATTGTGTTATTAATTCCTCGTTTTCTGACTTCATAAGGTCTCAGGGAACTTAAGTCACTATAGTATTAGTCATCTTGCAATCCCGGAAACTTTTGATAAATATATTTTTTATTCTATAACTATTACTGTCTGTTAAAGCTTCTTTTATATCCGTATCACCCGCCCCTTCCTTGATCAAAAATTTTACCATTGGAAAATCTCCTAATGTAATCGCTTCATATAAAGCAGATGTCATTTTTTCTCCATCAGAGTATTTTCCAATCTTATTAACTTCGCCTCCATTGCTAAGCAATAGTTTTACTAATTTTATATTTCCCGTATCTACCGCGTTTATTAATGCTATTGGTGTAACTACTGCCTTCTTTTTATTAACAATTCTGCAAGATCTATTCGGTCACTCATTGCTGCTGTTTCTAATATATTTTCATCATTATCTTCTGGTGATATATTTATATCTGTTAATTTTGTCAATAAGTACCCTAATGTTTTCTCCGAAATAGAATCTATCGAATTCTCAATTGATTCGCATATATCTTTTGGAGATGGTTTTATAATATCCATTAGATATTTTATTGTATCAATGTTGTTTGATTTTATCGCAAGGTCAAATATATTTTGAAAATCTGCATTTTCTTCTCGAACAGAAATCTTATTCTTTACTGCATATTTTAACACTTTTCAAATTTCCATATTGGGCAGCAACCATTGCAATATTCTCCCCATATGTATTATGTAATTCATGAATGGAAATTCCTTTAAAATTGATGAATTTATTCTTGTCCTATTGAGATTTGATAGAAAATCTTTCGTTTCTTTGACAGGTCTTTCATTTTTACAATTCCCTGCTTCATTCCCCATTGAAAAATATATTCCGTGTTTGCCGATGTATCTCCATAAACGCCCGTACGATATCCATTGATCAATATTCTTTTTGTCATTTTTGTAACTGGAATTTTTGTTGATACAGATATTCTATTAATTCTATTTGAGTTTTGGCATCTTGAATTTCGCCCGTTGATAATGCGTAATCTAGAGCTGATATTCCTCTTTTTTATACTTAACATCAGCTCCTTTTTCTACCAATTGCTTGCAAAATTTTATATTTCCTTGTTGGGCAGCAAGCATAAGTAATGAAATTCCGTCTTTATCCTTGTAATTGGGATCAGCTCCTTTTCTTATTAAATACTGGGCAATTTTATTGTCTTCATGCATGGCTGTATCAGCATATACTGGATTTTTATCTGATTTTCCATAAAGACTATCCATTATCAAGCCTATATTTCGAAACGAATTCATATTGGCACCATCATCAATTGCTTCTTTGGCTGCTTCAACTTCATTTGTTTCTATGGCATTGTATAATTTTTGATTTTGCTTTCTGCTTTGTCTGTAAGATTTACAACCACTGATAGTTACACAAAAAGCTGCTATCTATATAGTGCAAATAAATATTTTAATTTTTACCATTTTATTCTCACCTTTTTGTTTTCTTTTCTATTATTTTGTATATTTACTTTGAATGCTTATATCCCTTTCTTTTTCTTTTATTTCTCTCTCCTCTTGCTTTTTGTTCTCTAATTTCTTCTCGTCTATTGCTTGGTTTTCCGCCTGTCTTTCTTACATTGTTCTTACCATGTTGTGATTGCTTTATTCCATGCCTAATTACTTTTGCTGCAATCCATCTAAAAATTGTATTTTTATAAGAATTTTTCTTCCTGCATATCTTATCTTCGGACTATGCCTTTTCCATCTAGAATAAGACACATAAATTACAACCCCACCAACAAGCACCAATTTTACTAAAATTGGTACTGCTATCGCAAAATGCCCACTAGGATCCACATAATTCACCGGATTATTCGCACAGTATACGTATAAACACTGTGTATCAGGTTGATCATTTTCTCCACAATATGTATCCTCTGTTAAGAATCTTCCTTCCTCTGGATCATAATACCTTGCATTCAGGTAATACAGTCCCATAGTCTGGTCATAGATCCCTCCCGTATAACATACTTCATTGTCCGCCTGATCATCTCCATGAATCGTTGTCTCTCCAAAATCCGTATACTGGTAAGTCGCATCCGCACTTCCATCTTCTTTTACCAGACTGCTCGTACTTCCCTGTGTATACTTAAGGTAGCGCACAGCCCTTATGATATCTGGCAATTTTCATAACTTAGTCATTTCTAAGATTCGTGCTTCTATTTTTTTGATTTCTTCATTCCAAACTCTTTTATTATATCTCTAATTTTTTATTTTCTGACTTCGTAAGGTCTCAGGGAATTTAAATTCACTTAAGTTTTCGCCCCTACTTAACAGATTCGGACAAAAATTTTGCTTCTTTTTCCATTTTTTTATCTTTATAAAATTGAATTAAAGAAATTCTTTTTCCATTTTTCTTTAAATTTCCATCATTATCTACTCCATCAATTTTTTATATTTATTTCAGTATCTTTATCAATATAATATTTTAATAATTTAATATTTTCTTCTGAAGTTCTTTTTTCATAATCATAATACCCTACATAAAATAATACATTAGCACCATAAATATCTTTCTTGTTTACATCTGCTCCCTCTTTTATTAATATCTGTGACATTTTTATTGCATCTTTAAAATTAGGTAATGTGGCCGCTATCATTAGCGGAGTTTTCCCAGACTTTTTAAAAATTTGATTTACTTTTTCTCTATGATTTAATTTCTTCTCTACACCTTTGTAATTACATGTTATAATATAGTATTCCAAATTAGTTTTTTACCCTCATAGCTAATTAGTTCTCTACTTACATTATCTTTATCTAAATATTCATCTATATTATTATTTACAACTTTTAACCAAACCATATTTGCAACTATATAAAACATAATCATTATTAAAACTATAATAGAAATTTTTTTCATATATTGTCACCTCTTTAACTAGGGCTATAAGCCCTTATGACTACTAGACCAGCGTCTCAAGGCGCTGATCTTCTCTTTCTGCTATTGAAATTCTATAATTTCCACGCCTTTATAACTACACAACTGTTTAATAATATCTCTTATATCCGCTTTGTATTGATTGTAAATTACTTTTCGTCTATACTTTGGTGTGAAGACGATATGATATTTGCACATCCATTTTGTATGTGCATGTACTTGGTTCGCTTAAGAAGATAAAAATTTCCAAATACTTAAGCGTACTAGGTTACAAGGTTTCATAATTAAATCTGTAAGATTCTGGATTGTTACTTTCTCTAATCTTTCAAAATATCTTCAAAATCAAATTTTCCTAACTTATATAGTATAATTAAAATTATCGTTGATATGATTCCATATATTAACGCATATTTAATATTTTGCTTATTATCTCGATGATTCCAAATCAAAATTAATACAAGAATCCAATCCTCCAAAACCATTGCTATAAATACCGTTGGAATTTTTTCCATTATATTTAACCTCTAGTATCATTGAACATCCAAAACATAATTAATGCCATTATATAAATAATCTGCATATTATTTTTTCACTTTTAGGAAAAAGTCTTTTAAAAAGTTTCGTCTTCCCATATATCATCGTTTTTACCACTCCAATAATACAAAATAACAAAAAAAGCTAAAATTGCCACTACAATTCCTCCCATACATTACACCTCCTATATTTCAGATAAACAATAAATTATCTAATGCAGTTTGCTATTTTTCTTTTAATTTTTTTGTAATATTTTCCAACCTTTTTTGATAATAAATATGCTTTATATGTATATTTAAGTGCATTTATACCATTGTTAGCAGTTCCCAACCTAAATAATTTATTTCCTGGAAGTTCAATTATTGTTTTTAGCATACGTTTCTTTATCCAGCTCATACTATATTTTCTTGTACCAATTGTTACAGCCTTAACAATCGATTTCGATACTTTTCCTATTGTATTGGCCTTAATAATCATTTTTATAGCTGCAAAAGTCAAGTTTACTGCTACTTTATTCATATACTGATCTTCTTTTTTTATATAATTTCTAAATTTAAATCTTTTTTACTTCTAGCAATATGTTCTGTCGTACCCTTTCCATATCTTATAAAAACAGTTTTATCAAACCAGTATCTTCCAAACATGTCCCAATTTCCAAATAAATGTCCACTAGGATCCACATAATTCACCGGATTATTCGCACAATACACATACAAATGTCCAGTCTCAGGGTTCATTATCTCTCCACGATAACTATCCTCCGTCATAAATCTTCCATCTTCTGGATCATAATACCGTGCATTCAGATAATACAATCCCGTACTCTGATCATAGATTCCGCCAGTATAGCACACTTCATTTTTCGCCTGATCATAACCCTGGATCATTGTTTCTCCAAAATCCGTATACTGGTATATTGCATCAGCACTTCCATCTTCTTTTACCAGACTACTTGTACTTCCCTGAATATCTTTGTTGTACAGATAATATTGTGTTGCATTCTGTTGAAATCTTTCTGTTGCGAGAACATTTCCATCGATCTTCTGGGTCCGCTGTCCTTCTCCATTATAGATGTTCTGCTGGATCACCGCTGTCTTTCCGTCTTTTGTCACGGACACCTGACTTAATCTGTTTTCCACATCATACACATAAGTCTGATCTTCTCCAGTCTTTGTGTTCTTTACATCTGTCTGATTTCCATTCGCATCGTAATCATACTGACGGACTTCTTCTACCGCAGTTCCTTTTTTTCGTGGATGTCTTTAACTGATCCAGTCCGTTATAAGTATACGATGTTGTCGTTGTTCCATCATCTTCTTTGAGCCGGTTTCCAACATTATCATAGGTATATGTGATTGTTTTGTCTGGTCATTTTTCTTATAATCGGTTGTCACTGTTTTGACCAATCTTCCAAACGTATCATAGGTATAACTTCTGAGGACTTTCTCTGTTGTCTGCCCCTTGGAATGCAGTTCTCCTTTGATCTCCTGCAGCCATCCGTTCTCATCATAAATATAAGACAATGCCTGAATTCCATCTTTGGTGGTCGGATAGGATACCTTACTGAGATTTCCATCCTCATTATAAGTATACTGGATCTAATGAGATTTGATATCATCTGTCGTTGGCTGAGCATTCTGACTGATCTTGCAAATGACTTCGTAATGTCCAGGGAGCTTAAGTTCCTTTTTTATTCTCGATTAAATTTTTGTATATATTTTTTTATCTTCTTTATTCCTCTCCTTAATGTTGATCTTCTATCTATCATTATTACAAAACTTATCATAAACAGAACAAAATCTGTCACTTTGATCCATCCCATGCATAAAAACAACACATATAACGTTCCAAAAATCAATATTCCTGGTGCTGGAATTTCCTTTATATATTCTATTTTTTCAAGCTTCGTACAACCTTTTAACTCACTATTTTCAAGTTTTCCATCAAACATAACAACTTCATTTATATTAAATGGATTTTTTCATGTATATATATTATTTTCACTATATCTTCTTCAACAAATCCTTTAAACACTGTAATTTCTGATTCATCTATATCTGGTGTTATATAATGTCCATGTAAATAGTCTTCTTTATCATTAATTAATTCTAAATCTTCTTGTATTAATTTTATCCATTTTTCTGTATTTTTTATATGTACTTCTATTTTTTGCATCTTCATAATATTATCCTAATTAACAAATTTTAACTTCGTAAGGTCCCAAGGATCTTACGATTCCTTCGGGTACATTAGTCTACTTAATTTATTTTATAAGATTTAATTAGTTTGTATAATGATTCCGTATACTCATGATTACCATTTTCTATATTTTTTCTATATTGTTGTATATATTTTTCTACTGTATTTCCTTTGTTATCTTTTAAACTAATATCTGCCCCTTTTTCAATCAATAATCTTATGATTCTATATTGTTTTCTTGTATTTATTCCCGGTTCTTCCTCATAATTTTCTGAGTAACAAGCTGCCATTATTGCTGTTATACCTTTCTCATTTTTTTGATTTACATCCGCTCCGTTTTTTAAGAGTATTTGCACTAAGTCATAATTATTTTTTGTTACTGCTACTACTAATGCATTTTTATCTGGATCTGCACCTTTATTTAATAAATATTTTATCATCTTATTACAATCTTGTTGCCCGAAATAATAAATATATTCTGATAGAAGTTCATGTCCCTCTTTATTTAAATTTGCTCCATTTTTTACTAACATTTTTATAAACCGATCAGGATACGACATTGACATTAATGCTGTTTCTAATGGTGTTGTATTATTTTTTTTATCTATCTCATTCACATTTTCTCCAAATAACACTTTTATTCTAGCAAAAACATAATTACCTGTTATTATATCATATTGTAAACTTCCTTTTCGATAATACTCGGTTACCATACTAGATTCTCGTTCTTTATATTGTAATGTCCATGGCATATTAAAATACAAATAATAACCAATCAATAAAAATATTATTACTATCAGCAATTTCAAAATATTTTTCACAATCATTAACCTCCACACACCTGATATAATTAGCTGATTAATCCAAGTTACTCAAACTTTGCCACTTCTTCCATTCTTTTTTGCATATCTATTCCTGTAATCCTTGATCTCTTTGACTTTTCCATACGCATCATAGGTATAACTTCTGAGGACTTTCTCTGTTGTCTGCCCCTTGGAATGCAGTTCTCCTTTGATCTCCTGCAGCCATCCGTTTTCATCATAAATATAAGATAATGACTGGATTCCATCTTTGGTGGTCGGATAGGATACCTTACTGAGATTTCCATCCTCATTATAAGTATACCGGATCTGATGGGCTTTGATATCATCTGCCGTTGGCTGAGCATTCTGACTGATCTCTGCAAATGCTGTGATCCTTCCTCTTTGATCATAAGTATATTCTGTATAACGATACGCAGTCTCTGTTTCAGATGATACTCTGTAATCTATCATCTCCAGTAACTGTCCATAATCATCATAACGATACCGACTGATCAGTGTTTTTGTTCCTTCTTTGTCATAAGATTGTGTTTTTGTAACCAGATTCCGGCTGTTATATTCATAGGTCTTTTTCGCCCCGTTGGCATAGACTTCTGAAATCTTATTTCCACGGTCATCATAGGTATACTTTGTTGTAATGGATTCACTGCCGTCTCCAAGATCCGATGTTGTTGTCACTGATCCGGATGCACTGGCTGTTTCCTGCTTGACATGTCCATTCGCATCTGTAACGCTTGTTGTCGTTGATCCGTCTGAATTCACCTGATAGGAAACTTTTGTCTTCTGTCCTCCCTGTGTGATCTCGGTTACACGATTCTGGTCATCATAAGCATAAGATATCTGATCTCCATTGCCATCGGTTTTTGTTGTCTCATTTCCCTTTGTGTCATACTCTGTTTTCTGTAAGATGGAACTGTTTCCAACCTTTACTGTGGCATCAGAAGTCCCTTTTGTAATCTCTGGATTTTGGATCGCAGCTGTCTGTTTTCCTCTTTGTCATATAACTGCAAGGCAATCTTTCCATCTCCGGAAGTCTTTGTTCCAAGACTGATCGTTGCGATCTCTTTTCCGTCACTGGTGAACACATGATCCGTATATAATCCATGGCTGAAACTTCTGACGGTCTGCCCCGCTGCATCTGTCCATGACTTTTTACTGACACGTCCATTGGTCTTTGTTGTCTGAACGCTCAGATTCTGATAGTTTTTCGTTCCATTCAACGTATGGATCTGTGCATCTTCATATCCATAGGCAGTTTCCGTGACGGTATCTGTCCCATCTGCTGATTCTGTTGCTTTGATCACGCGGTTTAGTGAATCATAACGATACGCTGTCTTTATTCCTGATGCACTGGTTTCTGTTGCCACCGTTCCGTTATCATCATATGTTTTAGATTCTGTCTGTGTCACTCCATCGGATGTTACTTTCGTCTGTATCGCTCTTCCCATGAAATCATACGATGTTTCCGTACTGCTTAAGATATTCCCTTTCCTGTCTTTACTGGTATTTTCTGTTTCACGCCCCATGGCATCTGTTTTTATCACAGATGTCTCTTTCTCTTCTCCCTGTGTCGTTGTTGTTGTCCGTGTCGTTCCCTGTACAGTATCCTGATATGTCGTTTGTTCTACAGAATCAGGAGCTCCTTCCTTTGTTGTCGTGACTGTTGTTGGCTGTCCGTGATCATCATAGGATGTAACTGTTTTGGTTTCTTCTTTTTTATTTTCGCCTTTATCTGTTTCTGATATTACATTCCCTTTGGGATCATATTCATAAACAGTCTGTGAAATAAAGTCATTTCCATTCGTTGTAGTTTCGCTTGTTGGAAGATATGGATTTTTCTCATCCTCATACTCACTGCTTGTTATATCTCCGTTTTCTTCGGTCTCAGAGATGACATCATCGTTTTCATTGTACTCGATACTGGCGATCGTAAATGTTTCTTCTTTTTCCTTGTTTGTTTTCAAAAATTTCACCAGTCCGGCAGCATCCAGCTCCTGATAATCCACTTCCGTTTTGATCTTTCTTACAAGATACTCATTTACCCAGCCATTTTGTTCTCCGTCTTTTCCTCCATCATCATAACTGTAACTGCTTTCAATTCCATTGGCATCCGTCTTTTTCAGGATCTTTCCTGTATTCTTGTCAAAACTCATGGAATCCTGTGCTGTTTTGATTCCGTCTGCCTTGTGGGAAGATACCGTCGTTGTTCCATCTCCATAAGAAAGCTGCTGGTATTCTCCATTCGGACGGATAAATCTTTCTGCTTTTTCTCCTGTATAAGTGATCTGGTACCCGTTCTTCTTTGCATCAATGATCTTGCTCATCTTCCCATTACTTCCATAAGCATATGCCTGATCTACGGAAGCTGTTTCTCCGCTGTTTTTGTGAGAAACATTTGCAAGTTTCCCTTCATCATATGACCGAGGATTCCCACTCTAGTTTCCTAACTATGATTATAGGCTCTCAACTCACAATTTTCAATGGCTTCTTTTCCTTTACTCTTGACGGAGAAAAGGCATCTATGATAGTATAAAGTTTAGTTTCACAGATTACGGACCATTTGAAAGGGATAACGACTGTAGGGCACATTTTTTGTGCTCCTGTCGTTGTCCCTTTTTTGTGCACATATTAAAGAAAAGGAAGGAAAGAGACATGTATTTAATGATTGATAATTATGACTCATTTGTATATAATCTGAAAGCTTATTTTGAAGAGCTTGGAAAGGAAATTGCCGTCATCCGCTGTGACAAGATCACGCTGGAAGAGATTGAAGATATGCAGCCTTCCGGGATTATTCTCTCGCCAGGGCCAAAACGCCCGCAGGACGCGACGCTTTGCATCGATATTGTAGAAAAATTCCAAGAGAAAATACCGATACTTGGCGTCTGCTTAGGTCACCAGGTGCTAGGACTCTGCTCTGGTGCAACGGTGGAAAAAGGGATATTTCCGATCCATGGGAAAATCTCTGAGATTTCCAACAATGGGCTTCGTCTCTTCGCCGGTCTTCCGACGAAATTCAATGTAACAAGATATCATTCCCTCGTCGTAAATAAAGACACTATTTCCAATAACTACAGCATCGATGCCACAACCGCGGACGGTGTTGTCATGGGGATCTCTCATAAAACGCTTCCACTATACGGCGTACAGTTTCACCCGGAGGCAGTATGTACCGAATATGGACATGCACTTTTAAATAACTTTTGCAAAATCGCAGAGCAGCGAGGATAATGGAGGATTTTTTTCATGCAGAACACGAATACAATAATTAAAAAACTAGATATGTACATTCCGGCAGCTAAGATTTTTCAAGTACTGCCTTCCGAAGAAAATGCGATTTTTCTCGATTCTTCTCTTGTAAATGAGCTTGGTCACTATTCCATCATCGGCCGCAAACCTTATCTGAAGCTTGAAAAACGTGAAGATCGTTTTTATATTAATGATACAGAAGAAACCTCGATTTCTTTCGAAAATTATCTGAGATCTTATCTGGATAAACAGAAAACTGCGAATTCTTCCCACCTGCCACTTGCGTCAGGTGCACTTGGATATTTTTCTTACGAATATGGCCGTAGGCTCATGGGAATTCCATCTTCCCACAAAGACACAATCTCTATTCCAGATGCAGTACTCATATTTTACGATGCATTTATTATTTGAAGATTGTCACAAAAAAGAGAGTTACCTCATTACCAATGGAATTACCGAACCTGCTGATATACTTTTAAAAAAATTGGAAGATGCCATTTTAAAAACAAGTGACAGTGAACCTGTAAAGCCTGTCAAAGAAAAATATCCGATCCAGGTTCATGCAAACTTTGAAAAAGAGGATTACAAAAAATCAATCAGCGATATGATCCACTACATTTACGAAGGAGACATTTATATCGCCAACATGACACAGCAACTGACGATTGAAAGCAAAAAAGCACCACAGGATGTATTTTACAATCTCCGTAAAAATAACCCTTCTCCCTTTGGCGGCTATTTGGATTTTGATCATTATCAGATTGTATGTGCTTCACCGGAGCGTTTTCTAAAACTCACTGACGGTCATGTAGAGACAAGACCGATCAAAGGGACCCGCAAAAGAGGAGAAACCGAAAAAGAGGATCTGCGTTTGCGAAAGGAACTGGAAAACTCTGAAAAAGATAAAAGTGAACTTCTTATGATTGTCGATCTGGAACGAAATGATCTGAATAAAATCTGCAGAAGTGGCAGCGTGAAAGTAACTGATTTATTTACCATCGAAGAATACGCAACAGTCTTTCATCTCGTATCCGGGATTGAAGGTGATCTGGCGGACGAGAAAAACTTTGCCGATCTTCTTATGGCGACATTTCCAGGTGGTTCTATTACTGGTGCACCAAAGTACCGCGCCATGGAAGTGATTGACGAACTGGAACATGGAAAGCGAAATCTTTACACCGGCTCGATTGGTTATCTTTCTCTGGATGGAAACTGTGATTTTAACATTGTCATCCGGACTGTCTTGCACGTGGACGGTCACTATCACTTAGGTGTCGGCGGCGGCATTACAGCGGAATCGGAGACAGAATTTGAATACGAAGAAACATTGCAGAAGGCAAAAGCTATCCTTGATGCCCTGCAGTAATATGGAAATGATAATACGAAAGGAAACTAACATGAATCTGCATATAGATGACGGAGTACAATTCGGACTGGGTGCCTTTGAGACGATCGCAGTGGAGAAAAACAAACCTGTTTTTCTTGAAAGACATTTACAAAGGCTTCAGCACGCAGCCGATGTATTTGATCTTGGAAATTTAGAAAACCGCCAGGTTACCGTAAATTCCATTGAAGATTATTTGAACAGTACTTATATTGAACATGGTGCACTGAAGATAATATTAACGAAAGAAAATGTCATTTTTTCTGACCGAAAATCACCTTATACAAGTGCTCATTATGAAAATGGTTTTACTTCCGCAATAAGTAGCATAAGACGAAACGAAACATCCCCCTTCACGTTTCATAAAACGTTAAATTATGGCGATAATATTTTAGAAAAAAGAGCTGCCATAAATGCTGGCATCAATGAGAAAATCTTTCTGAACACGAAGGGTCAGATCTGTGAAGGCACAGTGAGCAACATTTTCTTTGTAAAAGAAAAGAAACTCTATACGCCTACACTCTCCTGCGGCCTGCTACCGGGAATCCTTCGGGCATACATACTGGAAACTTATGATGTCAAAGAGACCATCCTTTATCCGGAAGATCTTGTGACATTTGATGAGTGCTTTCTGACGAATTCACTGATGGGGATTATGCCTCTTTTTCAGATTGAAAATGTGGCTTTTAAAGAACGAACGGTAACAAATCAGCTTCGTAAATCTTATCTGGAAATGTATGTCAACCACCCGGGGATGTAACCATAGGCATGCTGTACCGCATGTAGATGCTTTTGCATCCAGCGAATGAGTACATTTAAACATAAAAAAGCCTCCAATCCAAAGTTAGATTAGAGGAGGAAATTAATTTTCTGGTATTTTATGTGACATGCTCCCACCACTTAAATCCCTGATTTTGAAGTGGGGCTTCTTGCTCAATGGCTCTACTGAGCCAAGTATCTACAAGCTATCCTCGCGTGCCCCGCGATTCTTTTTGCCCGGACACGAGCATGTTTTCTTATTATCCAATTGTCCGGATACGGACAGTTTATGCTGTCAACATCCTTCTTACCTCTTCACGGATGTTGATCGCTGCATTATGATCTCTGTCCATCTTATTTCCACACTCACAGTGATAGATATGCCTTTTCCAGATGAAGCTGGACATTTCCAGTTGCCAGCGAATCTACTTCTTTCAAG
>ENA-OQOA01000681-OQOA01000681.1-human-gut-metagenome-genome-assembly--contig:-NODE-681-length-13525-cov-3.313629_pt1 | contig 13525 bp, 13 predicted proteins | sample MGYA00242633_ERZ504888 | MGnify/ENA primary metagenome ERZ504888 (study PRJEB26092, sample SAMD00036372) | human gut metagenome | host: Homo sapiens | study: EMG produced TPA metagenomics assembly of... | reverse complement strand
CTGCATCTATAAATAAATCAGTAGCTAAAGCGGCCGCATTTTTTGATTGACATGTCAATACTTTTCCATAAAAAAATCCCACACCACACTATGTGTGATGCGAGATTTTCTTAACTTAATGCCATTGGGATATTTACCCTCTGGTGTTTTACCTTAAGTATAAGTATGATAATTATTAATATGCGCGTATCCTAATACATATCCAGAAAGTAATCATTATCAAAATAAGGCTGCATATCTATTATTCTTGATAACATATAAGCCATAAGATATACAATAGCCGGATAAGCCCTCTCACATGCGCCAAGATAATAAGTTTCTACATACGTATTCCTGTTTGCCGAATAACCTATTACATTAGTTATATCTGCAAAAAAATCTTCTGTATTACGGAAAAATATATCAAATTGTCTTCCATGACTTCCAAAAAGCACTATACCCGCTGCCCAGTCTATTATACCTGCCAATGCACAACATAAGAAAACAATCTCATAAAATTTCTTTGATTTAATAAGACTACTCTTTGATATCATGATCAACTCCCTATAAATTAATTAGGTCATATTTATCAGCTGATATTTATTATTAGCTATTAATTATATTATTCACACATCCATTCTACTTTAATGTCAATTCATAATAATATATTCCACCATGATATGTTGAAGCCGTTTTTCTTTCTGATATATCATAATACCTGTTTAATACATCCAAGGAATAATTAATATCAATGCTTCTGTCTACATAATATGTCGTTACAACAAATAACGCTTTTTCTTTAGTTTATTATCTTTAAGCATCTTCTCACCCTTTTTAGCAAGAGTAGATATAAGATGATAATCATTCATCTTTTTGGTATTGTTATTACTGTAAAATACTCGTTTTTTCTTAACTATATCCCAGTTAAGATAGTACAATGGAACATTACCGCATATGAACACACCATCATCATCGTACAGATAAATATCTGTTGTGTCCGGGTCATAATCTGTATTCTTTAACATAATATCCATTGACTTGTCATAACCATGATATTGTGTATTATGAATAAGAGATTCTCCATATGTCATCTCATCATTGACCATTGTCATAATAAGAGTATCACGTGTCACTGAATCAGCATTTAAAAACACCAGATTTGATAACGGATCTATCGTAATAAAGCATTCCATAACAAGAATCATACACCATAAACATAATAAAACACTATCTAATATCTTCCTGGCTTTATTGTAAACCTTATTATCTGATACGTCATGTTTACAGTCATATATTTCCTTAACCTTATTAATTACATATATGGCGATAATATATATAAGTATATCACTTATTATATTATATCTTGTGCATGTACCAGTTATATACAGATATGAAAACAGAGAATGTGTTACAAGTGCACCAATAACTGGACATATCATATAAGTACCATTTTTCTTTAGTTTTTTTGGTTAAAAACTATATATATAGTACCAGTTATTATAATCAAAACAGGAATCCAGTTAAAATTTAATATACACTGTTGTTTAAATTTCATAATAATGAACGATGGATTAAAACCTAAACATTCCGAACCATTATTATTCCATTTGAATAATCCACCTGCTTCCTGTTCACCTGTAGCAACCCAGTTATTACCAAATAATCTGAAATACATCCACTGGACTAAGGCTGCAGCAAGTGTGGCATACAATCTAAGATCTGTAAATATTACTTTCAGGCTTTGTTTTCTATATTTGAGTATATGTCTTATTATTTCACCAAGTGCTATACCAGCAACTACAACAAGTGCATTCTCCTTTGTCTGGAAACATATAATTGATAGTATACCTGTTAATAATGGTTTTTCATACATATAAGAGCATATAACCATTATCACGAACATAGCCATCGTATAATCAAGATTAAGATGCATAGTAAATGTGTATACAATAGGTGCAAAAGAAATTATAAGCGTATATATAGCACATAAAGTTCTTGAAACACTACTAGTCAACTTAATAATAATCTTATATACACACCACATAGTTATAGCTGTTAATATAAGATTAATAATAGAAACACCTATAATATGTCCAGGATATATCATTTCTCCTATCATATAAATCATACAGAACAATGACGCTGAATGTCCACATAAACCATAATTATCAAAAAAGACATCTATCCCTGAATAATCAAAATTCTCAAGTGCCAGTCCCATTCTGTAATAATACTCTCCAGCATCCCATCTTTGTAAAAGATTCATAAATGGAATTCTGGATACACATATTATAACCATAACAATAAGCATTACTCTGTTTCTTTTTATCCACTCATACACCTTGTTATTATTGTAGTGTGAACACATATCTATCAAAGATATAACTAATACAAATGTGTAAATACCAAAACAAATAATTAACTTTTTGAGAAATTTGACTCATAATTCCATTTATCATTATTAAATAAAACCGAAACTGCGATAAAAAGATAAAATGGTATCAATCCCATCGCAAGCTGTCCTATCATATTAACAAATATTTTAGATAATATGGTAAGCACAATAACAGCTGCTGTTATTGATAATAATATAATTAATGCTGCTTTTTTTCCCTGATACTGAATTATATTATTTCCAAAAAATAATCCTGTAATTAATAAAGCAAAGAAATATATTATAATTTCTTTTTTACATCCAATAATTTTTTTCATAAATCTCCAATTTAATTTACATTTTTACTTTTAAAAGTTTTTCCATTTAACTTATAATTTCTCTTTAAATTATATCTTTGCACATCCAACAGCCATAATTATTAATATTTTAATAAGATTAACCACAACCAGAGCTATTGCCATTCCCCATAACCCTAATGCAATTGTCATAGGTATAGCTATCACAACAAACACTATAAGGAATAATATATTAATAACAAGCTGATACTTTTCGTCAGTAAATCTTAACAATATGACTGTTAATGTATTGGCAATGAAATAAAATACCTGTCCAAGATTAGCACACCACAAATATGGTTTAACAAGTTCAAATATATCTGCATACATTATTCTTACAAACACAAATGAAACGCCAAAACAGAATACATTAAGAATCAGGCTTCCAACCACACTTCCAAGACATAGCTTTACAAATGTGCTTTTCTTTATTCCACCTTCATACTTCGTGAGATGTCCTATTATAACACCATTAAGTGGTGTTGATATAAGTGAAACCATCTTTCCTATAAGTGTTGCAGCATAAAATATTGTTACTGATGTTCCTCCATCAATAGCCTGAAGTATTAATCTGTCAGCATTGAGAATAACAGCTGCTATAAGTTCTGTTCCAGATAGTATTAAAAGAGATCTCATATTATCCTTAAAATACTCACTCTTATGCAAAAAATCCCCTTTGTATATACTTCCAGTGATTATAACAAATCCAACTGCAAGACATTCACCACAAAGCATAGCAATAATCCATGAATGAGTAACAAAGAATAATCCTATACCTATAAGATATCCTACTGATATGAACAGATAAAATAAAAAGAATTTTTATAATTAAGATTAAGTCTGAACTCAACATCAGAATAATACCTTAATACTGTCACCATCATAAGTATAAAATAACCAATTTCTGCTATTATGCTAAACTTATGAAGCCATACAAGACCACCAATAGAAACGAAAACTGATAAAACAGCTATAAGAAGCAGAAAAATATTATAGTCTCCATTACTATCCTGCCCTTTCATCCTTGTTACCATTCGTGAATAATTAGCTGCCGTACCAAAAGTTGAACCCATTATTGATATGAAAGATATAAGAGTAAGAACAATTCCAAACTCATCTGTTCCTAACTGCTTACTTAAAAATGGATATAATGCAAGCTGTATTACTCCATTCATAACAATGAGTCCCATCATGCTGTACATAAAATCGCCTGTAATACCTTTTAGCTTTTCTGGTATTTTCATATACTCTCCATTCCGCAGGAATTTTTAGTAAAATATTCCTGTCTGACATTATATAATGTTAATGTATTAATTACACTAACCATAATCCCCTCAATATCAATATTTGATAATATTATTTAATAATTATATTGTTCATCTGGCTTTACATGCATAGGTACTCTTGTTTCTTCAGGTGGAAACTGCATATAATCACCATAACATTCCTTGAGTACTTTATCATATTCTACTGGACAGTTAAAGTAATCATCACCTACTTTAAGTGGTACCGTTTCTCTGTACCAGTCTTTTTCCACCCACTTCTTAAGTTCTGGCATAGGATAGTTACTGTAAAATAATGCTTAGTATTTCCTTTAACAGACTGACTGATTCTAGAATACTTTTCCCTAAGCTTATCAAGCGACCTGTGTCTTCCTATAGCCGCAAAAAATCTGACACCAAGTCCAGTAATTGTTCCAAACTCAGAATAATCAATAGAATCCCTGTGACCCATACACTGACCATATATAAAAGTAAGTCGCATTCTTAATATTAACTGTTTTAACTTTGAATCATATGCATTATCAAGTACAAACAATCAAGTACCATCTTATCTTCATACTTTTTTTGAACATGTCCTTTTACTTTATCATAGCTTTGAAGAGGTATTGAGTCACCAAGATAAACAAGTCTTGTAGGAAAATCAAAGAAGCTGTCCTTTACAATATCTTTAACTTCAACAAGTTCAAAATCCTCTCCCCATGCTTCTTTAGGTATGGATTTAAGTTTATTATATTCTTCTCTGGTAAAAGCTACATCAATATCATCATCCCATGGTATAAAATCATGATGTCTTACCGCTCCTATAAGAGCACCTGAATCATAAAAATATGTAACTCCATATTCTTCACATACTGAATGCAATTTTCTCATAAGTATTCTGTTTATCTTATGTGCCTTTTCTAAATTAGTCATAGTAATCCCCATTTCTGCGCTCATCTTTTATGCATATCAAATTTAAAACCTATTTATTATTTAGTATTATCTTCATCAAAATTAAGTCTCTCTTCCTCAACAACCAGCGGTCTGTTCATAAGTCTTTTATTCATGCTAAGTATATACTCACCCATAAGACCTATGAATATGAGCTGCATAGCTCCCAGGAAGCAGACAAGTATTATAAGAGGTGCCATACCTGCTGCAAATCTGTTCCAATACACAAGTTTAAGAACAAGATACACAATAGCAATTATAAGGCTTATAAAACCAATAAAAGCACCAACAAATGTTGCCAGTCTTAAACCAATCTTCGTGTAAGAAGTAAAGCTAAGCATAGCAGCATCATATAAAGTAAAGAAATTATTATGTGTCTTACCAGTTCTTCTCTGTGCCTGTGTATACTCAATCTCTGTCTTTTTAAAACCTAATTCACCAACTATTCCACGAATAAAAGGAATAGGATCCTTAAGGTCTCTTAATACCTTTACAAAAGACTTATCATACAGACCAAATCCTGTAAAATGTTCTATCTGCTCAACAGATGACATTTTCTTTATAAGCTTGTAATAGCATGAACGAAGGAAATACATAACTGGATTTTCCTTACTTGATGACTTAACAGCACATACTATCTTGTAACCTTCTTCCCACTTCTTAACAAGTCGTGGAATAACATCTATAGGATCCTGAAAATCAGCACATACGGGAATTGTACAATCGCCTGTTGTCTGCAATATTCCATAGTAAGGTGAATTAAACTGTCCAAAATTCTTTGCGTTAAATATAGCCTTTATCTTTGTATTATTCTCACATAACTGTCTTAACTTAACCCTCGTAGTATCTGTTGAATCATTATCAATAAATAATATCTCATAATCATACATTGGAAGATCTTTAGCAAACATATCAATCAACGCTTCACTTAATGGCACAACATTTTCTTCCTCATTATAGCAAGGTACCATTATACTTATCTTTTTCATAATATTCCTCATTTCTGCGTATGTTTTTTACCAACCTTTAATTCTGCATATGCTTTTTATACTAATCCTCATTACACAGGTATTTTACACTATTATTCCTCATCCATTAATGGAATAAACATTATTTTCTTAAGTTCTTCTCTAGGAAGGAATGGTGCTAAATCCTCAAGTGGAGGGCTTACAAGTGTTCCATCTTCTAATCTCTTTGTACTGCTCTTTGGCTCCCATACCTGCTTGGTATCTGTAAATATTTCGCAGAATAAAGGTCCATCTTCCTTAAGAACTTCATCAACTACATTCTTCATCTCTTCATTAGATGAAGCACTATAATATTTATAACCGAAAGCTTCTGCAATCTTTTTAAATTCAGGGAATGAAAGGTCATGCGATTCTGGACCTATTCCTATCTTACAATGTTCTTTAAAAAGATTATTCTGTGTAAGTCTTATTGAATGATATCCATTATTATTTATAAGGAATATCTTGATTGGAAGCTTGTTAGTTATGATTGTCTGGAGTTCCTGAAGATTCATCATAATACTTCCATCACCTTCAAGACATATAGTTGGTCTTCTCTTACCGCCTATGCATGTTCCTATTGCAGCTGGAAGTCCATAACCCATACTTGCAATGGCACTATTATTTGCCATTCTGCTTCCCTTCTGGATAACATACGCCTGATTTCCAACAACACAACATGCTCCGTTAGATACTGCAGTAAGGCTGTTTTCTGGCAGCTTACTGCTCATATATCTTACAAATGCATATACATTAGCAGTACATCCATTCTCTTCCCACTGTCTTGGCTGTACTACCGGATAATTCTTCTTCCATTTCTGTGTAGTAGCAAGCCATTCATCACTATGTGATACAGGTGCCATATCCTTTGCCTTACTCTCAAGCTTTGTAGAAAATCCTTAGCGTCAGCCCACACAGGCATTTCTACATGAATAGTAGGCTTCTTTAACTCAGCTTTATCTATATCAACCATTATAACTTCAGCGGCTCTTGCCCATGTCTTCCAATTATATCCTGTCTGTCTTATAGATATTCTTGTACCTACAGCCAGAATAAGATCCGCATTCTGTATTGCCCAGTTTCCCGGTCTGTCTCCCATATTACCAGCTCTTCCACAGTAAAGAGGACTTTCATCTTCTATCAGATCTACTGCATTCCAATATGTTACTATCGGAATGTTAAGTTCATCAGCAACTTTTCTGAATACATCATAAGCACCTGAAAGTCTTATACCATAACCAGCATGAAAAACCGGTCTTTTAGCATTCTTAATCTTTTCAAGTACAGCATCTATTATATCCATTCCAACTTCTGGTGGTAGAAGCTTATCATCTTCTGCAGGATCATATCCCCTTAATTCATCTGTTTCTATAAAACCACCCTGGAAATTCACTGGAATATCTATCCAAACCGGACCTGGTCTTCCAGTTGTTGCCAGATGCCATGCCTTTTCAAGAACATATCTTATATCATTAGGATCCTCTATCATAGTTGCATACTTTGTCATATTGGATACAGATTTAACTATGTCATACTCCTGATCTCCCATAGCTCTTAAGGGGGTTTCTGTATACTGAAGCGCATATCTTGCAGTTGTGTCATAACGGACCTGACCACTTATTATAAACATAGGTATGGAATCAAGCCAGCCACCAACAACTCCAGTAAGTGCATTAGTTCCTCCCGGACCTGTAGTTACACATACAGCCGCTATTCTGTTATCAATTCTTGCATAAGCCTCTGCTGCTATAGCGCATGCCTGCTCATGATGGTTATAAGTAACTTTAAGGTTTTCATTGTGTCCCAGCGCATCATTAAGGTGCATAGCACCTCCACCAACTACAGAAAACACATCTGTTACTCCATGATTAACAAGGAATTCTGCAACATAATCTGCCAATCTTATTTTCATCCCGCACCTCCGTTATATAGAAAAAATATATCTTGTAACTAATCTATTTCATTTATCATTTTACAAACATTAAAATTTAAAGAAGCTAAGATTTTCATTATCACTTATCATAGGTTCTTCATTAAGTATCTGCTTAAGAGAACCTTCTAGCGTAGTAAGTTCCTCTTCTTCATATGCTCTTCTATCTATATATATTCCTGCAAACCCCTGTTCTTTAAGATATGAAACCATCTTATCTATAGGCATCGAACCAACATTTTTATTCCATTTATCTTCATCTCTTCCTTTAATAGAACCATAACTCCATTTAAGTGTTTTAGAATGAAGATAACCTATATACAAATGATAATCCCACATATCATTGACAGGTCCATATTCTGGATATTCATGATATGGCAGCTGATATATCATAGAGCCAGCTTCAACACTGTTTTCTATATTCTCAACAAAATTTTTATCACTTATATAGTTCATCTTATTAGTATCATATGCTGGTGTTGCAAGCTGAGGATATCCTTCCCATATGCTGAATAAACACATAAGTCCAAATATACAGCCGGTTAGAACAAGAGATATACGTTTTGCCCATGCCGAAACAACCTTTTTGTTATCTTTAATTACACGTATAAGCTCGTTAACAAGTAAGGCAACAGCTAATATACTAACATATTCTATAAATATAGAAATTCTGTTATAAGCTCTGAGCATCGGACTTACAAAGAATGCAAACATTGAACCAAGTCCACCTATCGTTCCTAATAGAACCATAGATATGTTAAGTTCTGAAAGACAAGCTAATCTCTTCTTTAGCAGTGAATCTCTCTTTGTAAAAAGACAAAACATTAGAACTATGAAACCTATCATGCCTAATATTCCGAGATAAGCTGATGAATTCTCTGTTACAAGAAATGCATTATCATTATATATATCAATGTATTTATCATACCATCCATGACCATTTAATGGCATAAAAAGCTGTGCAATCTTTAATCCATATAATTCTGTCTGTTCAAAACCAGATCTGTCTACAGCAGCCGCATTGCTTCCATTCATTATATTATATATTTTACCTGGAAGTATGCTTAATACTACAAAAAAGCATACCATTATTACTGCTACAACGCCACGTAAACCCTGCTTGATTTTTCCTGTTTTGGCAAGCTTTGACACGGCTGTAACCATCAGTATAAAACATGTAAAAAACGGATAATATGCTATACCATTGTTAGCTATTAAAAATGTGAAAAACAATGCTACATAATTAATCTTTCTTTTAAAGAAATCTTTATCTAATGTTAATACGTCATCCCTCTCATATATCCATATACACAAAAGTATTGACAAAGGAACAAAATAACATTCTGTAAGAACTATATGTCCTATATTTCTAAACAGCATATAAGGTGATAACGCAAATACAGCTGAACTAAGTGATGCTACCCAACAGTTTATCTTTATATTTCTCATAACAAAATAAGATATTATTCCTGCTATAAAAAATATAGATAAATATGTCAGATTCATTGCTACTGCAGCATCCTTTGTAATTACAGCAAATATCTTCATAATAAAAAGTCCGGAATTATGCATCATGGAAGATGTGAAATCATAATATTGGACTGTATAAGGAGCACCAAGTCTGTCACATGTCAGATTCCAGAATTGTTCTGTAAACTGTTTAGCATTTACAATAACCCCCATATCATCTCCACCCATATAAAAAAGTGGTATATTAAGCTCACAGTTACTTAATTCCATCAGATGATACATCATGCCAAATATAATAATTATCATTAGTATAAAACTGGCATAATCCTGCCATTTTTCTTTAAAATAGCTAACAAACTTCTGTTTCATAGTTCACCTTTCTTATGCAGTAGTTTTTCCCACCTTTGCTATAATATCATCAAACTTCTTCATAATATCATCCCACTGGAAATAATCATCTACATACTTTCGTGCATTTTTACACATTATTTCATATACATCCGGATGTTCATATAAGTAATTGAGGCATCCTTCAAACTCAAAGAAATTCTTATAATATAAGCCTCCATTACTCTTAATGCAATGTCCTTTCAGCACATCACATATACCATTAACAATAACCGGCTTGGAAAGTGTCATAGCTTCAAGAACAGATATTGAAAGACTTTCAAACTTAGATGGTAACATAAGTGCTTTTGCACCACTTATACCATCAAACTTATCCTCATCTGTTACAAATCCCAGATTAATAATATCTGGATGCTTAGGAATATCACATACTGCTTTTCCCATAAGTACAAGTTTAAGGTCACTGTTTTATTTCTCTTTTTATATTCCATAAAATATCTGAATAATCTAGGACAGTCTTTACCTTCATCTATTCTACCGACATAGATGATATAATTATCAAGATTATACTGGCTATATTTCTTTCTGAATCTGTCAGCGCTTACCTCAGATGGTACATCTACTCCAACTCCACATACTTCATATGGTACATCTTCATTGTGGAATATAGAATGAACAAGATCTTTCTCCTCATCTGTAAGGAAAACAAAAGCATCAGCCGCACCAAACACCTTCTTATACATATCAAAATGTATAAATGGTTCCTGATGTGCTGTTGGAATAAAGATTGCTTTATCCTTAATTCTTACTATACTCTTAACTGCTGTATAATAAAGATAAGTTACTACAATGATAGCTTCATATTCATCCTGATGTTCATCTACATATTCAACAAGCTGAGGACAATAAGGTCCCATATGTTCTATCCATCTGTCAGAAAGTTCTACAGGTGCATCAGGATTAGAAAGCATCTCAGAATCAAGTGCTGAGAATATCTTAGGAATTCTTTCGTGTTCTGTCTTAAACCTTCTTACAGTCACACCATTAATGTCTTCAACGCCTTCTTTATAATAATTAGACCACTTAACATACTCTACTGCACATGAAGTAAGAACTTCAACCTCATACTTAGCCTTAAGTCTTTCAGCTATCTCTCTTGAATATAACTCTGAACCACCATTAACTTCAAGTCCATATCTCTGGTTAATAATCGCTATCTTTTTCATAATAATCCTCATTTCTGCGTATGCTTTTGGCGCAAAGCCTGCGACACAATTTGCACACATATATGTCACAATAATCTTAATTATAATTCTAAGAAATTCATAAATTTCTTAAGTACTACATCCCATTTGAAATTATCAAGAACAAATTGTCTTCCCGAATGACCCATCTGCGATGCCGTCTGTGGATTATCTATATAGTAATTAAGACAACCCTCAAACTCAAAATAATTGTCAAAATACAAGCCAGAATTAGATTCTCTTGCAAAATCACTTGTTACATTGCACTGACTATGCACAAGTACGGGTCTTTCTGTCAGCCAGCTCTCCATAATAACTATAGAAAAGCTTTCATTCTTAGATGGCTGGCATAAACATATCGCACCAGCACATGCATCATATTTGTCCTGTATATCAACAAACCCCAGATCAATCACATCATTCTTAATAGTGTCTGGAATATTCACTTCACCGCCACCTATAAGAACCAACTTAATATCAGGAATCTTGTCCGAATTTCTTTTTTTATATTCCCCGAAATATCTAATAAGAGTATTAATATTTTTCGCTTCATCTTTTCTGCCTGCATAAATAATATATGGAGAATTGATCTTATATTTTTTTCTGAATCTATCAGCATCATATTCAAAGTCTGTCTCAATACCTATTCCTAATAGTAACTGATTAACGCCTCTTAAATCTAATATTTCATTGGCAAGCTCCTGCTCTGGTCTGGCATTAAATGCTATTCCCCTAAGATCCCTGAATGTTTCTCTGAAATGTCTGAAATAAGCATAAGCCTCATCATGAAGACATGGTATTAATATTGATTTAAATGGGCATGACTGAATTCCGTAATAAGTTGTTCCAAACATATAAGGAATAAAAACAAACCTGTGATAATCTTCACTATGTTCCCTGAGATAATCATACATATCCGGACTATTAACCATCTCCTTAAGGAACGTTGTTTCTTCTTCATAAGAAATAGTCTTTCCCTGCATTAACTTTGCATTAACGCTATGGAAATCTTTCATATTTCCTTTTCTTACTTTAAATCTTCTAACTGTTATTCCATCTATCTGTTCTGTTCCTTCTTTGAAATAATTCTCAGTCCAGTCAGATGCAAATTCCTTTACGCATGTTGTTATAACTTCAACCTCAACCCCTGCAGCATGCAGATGCTGGACAAGTCCTCTTAATTCCTGTTCTGCACCACCACGTATATCTTTATAATACCATGGAATAACAAATCCTATCTTCTTCATACTAATCCTCATTTCTGCGCATGCTTTTTGCGCATATCGAGCTTGTGTCAAACATGTACAGACACAAATCCTGAGTGTGATAAATAAGCTATCAAACTTATTTTTACACTATTTCCTGCTATTCTTATTAATGAAATCCCTGAGATATTTTTTAAACATTTCAGCTATATTATTATACTCAAAACTTTGTAATCTTTCATTCTGCCAGTTTACAAGCTGCTGTCTGAGATCCTTATCCCTGACAACCCTGTCTATACATCCTGCTACATACACAGGATTATTATCGTCTATAATCATTCCTTTATATCCCATAGTATCTGCTATTGCAGTTTTATCATATGCTATTATAGGAACCTTAAACTTCATCGCTTCTACCAATGGAACACAGAATCCCTCATGTTCACTCATACACAGAAAAACATCTGCTGTTTTATAATAAGCAAGTATCTGATTAAACTTGATATGGCCTGTAAACACAATTGCTTCTCCAAGACCTAGTTTCTTAGTATACTCTGTAAGTCTGATGTAATACGGATCATTCTCTTTATAGGAGCCTGCTAGTATAAGTCTTGATTTATTATTATATAATCTATTGTAATAATAGAAAGCTGCTATTAAATTCTCATGTTTCTTGTTAGGTGCAACCCTTCCTGTAAAAAGAATATTGGTATAGCCATCCGAATATTTCTTTATTACATCTTTGTCTGGTTTTTGTCGTAATCTGACATAGGAATAATAATAGGTAAAACGTCTATATCACACTTATATCCCATATCTATGAGATTCTGCTTATTAAACTCAGATACTGCAAGACAATAATCCACTTTATCAGCAAGATATTTTGCACCTTCAAGTCCATACTCGCATATCTTTGTAAAACGTTCATCACAATTCCTAAAATATTCCGGAGGTGTGATATTATGATAAACGACTATCTTACGGCAATTATACTTTGCTACATCATAATTAAGCTTACTACCAGTAGACATATGAAATATGATTATATCATCCTGATGCACATCAGTAAGTTTATCTACGCTAACAGCTGTCTTATTATCAAGCGGCGGTACAATACTTTCAGCATATATTTTTGTATCATATCCCATTTCTTTTATAATTTTTTTCCATAGCTATAGTGTCATTACTCACCGCATCACCATATGCGATTGTCGACAGCATCTGAATAATACGCATATTATTTTCCACCCTTTAATTCTTCAATCTGCTTCTTAAGTTCGGCTATTTCCTTGTTCTGTTCATCTATATAACATCCCATCTGATTCATAAGTCTTACAAGAGAAGCATTGAATCCATCCTGTGCCATTACGATAGGCTCTAACAAAAAAAATAAACAAGC